>Ga0209483_1000431_pt1 | contig 37048 bp, 34 predicted proteins | sample NGEPerA_FD_184508 | JGI IMG/M metagenome (GOLD analysis project Ga0209483, IMG submission 184508) | Arctic peat soil microbial communities from the Barrow Environmental Observatory site, Barrow, Alaska, USA - NGEE PermafrostL2-A... | ecosystem: Environmental > Terrestrial > Soil > Wetlands >...
CGCGTGTGCTGCACCACAATCGGCACGTCCGATTCAATCACGCTCGCGTAATCCGTTCCGCGCGGAATCGGTTCCGGTTCCGTCAAATCATTGAAGCGAATGTGTTTTGTCCGGCGCGCTCCCACGGAAATTTTGTAAGGGCCGATTGGCTCGCGTTCGGAATAAAAAATTGTGATCTCTAAGTGCGCTTCTTCGTCCGAAACATTCAGCACGCACGCCGTTTCATGGCTCAACATTTCCGGTTCCGGCCCGTGGCTCGTTTTGGGAATCCAACCTTCGGGAATGACCCAGCGCTTGTGGCCAATCGGCGCGAAATTATTTTTGCTTTTGGTTTTCATAAATCGTGATGCGAATGCGCGAGCAATAAACCGGCGACAATTGCGGCAACCATTAAAACTGCGGCCAAAAAAATCCAGCGATTTTTATCCAGCCAAAGTTCAACGCTGAATTTTTTTGCGCGCCCGTCAAAAGTTCCGTGCGCGCCAAAATCATGTTCCACCGGCGCAAATAAATTATCGGGCTGATTCGGATTTTTCGGCTCGTCCGTTTGCTGCGCCTTGAAACAAGTGCGCGCCAGATGGCGATCCAAAAATCCGGGCGCAATTTTATTCACTACGACTGCTTCAACCGTCGGCAGGCCGACGTAAATTTCCCGGCGATTATGCGTCGCCGCAAAAACAATGGCGTCCGCAGCGACTTCCGGTTGAAAAATCGGCGGCACCGGCTGCGCCTTGTTCGGTAATTTATTTTTCACCCAGCCGAATTGCGGCGTGTTGACCGCCGGCATTTCGACCGTGCAAACGCGGATATTTTTTTTGTCGTGGATCAATTCACAGCGCAACGAATCGGTGAAACCGAGAATCGCGTGCTTCGCCGCGCAGTAAGCCGATTGCAAAGGAATGCCGCGATACGCTAGCGCCGAGCCGACCAGCACAATCACGCCGCGATTGCGCGGACGCATCCGCCGCAACGCCGCCATCGTGCCCCAAACGTAGCCGAGATAAGTCACTTCGGTGACGCGACGATATTCGTCCGCCGTCATTTCCATGATCGGCGAAAAAACCGAGGCCATCGCGTCATTGATCCAAATGTCAATCGCGCCAAATTCGTTTTCCAATTTTTCCGCCGCCGCTTCCACGGCTTTGTCATCCGCGACATCGGCAATTAAAATCAAACCGCGTCCGCCCAATTTTTCCACCTCGCGTTTTGCGCCTTCAAGTCCGGTGCGTCCGCGCGCGAGCAAACCGATGTGCGCGCCGCGTTTCGCAAACGCCTGCGCCGTCGCGCGTCCAATTCCGGCGGACGCGCCCATGATCATCACGACTTCCGGTTTCCGATCCGTTTTCATGTTGGCAGTGTTTCCGCTTTTTTCCGGTTTTTGAGCGCGGATAATTCCTGCATTTCAGGAACGGTTTGTTTGGGATGGATTTCCCGGCCGGGCGGGTTCGCGTGGCTGCCTTCGCGCAGAGCGAGGGCAAGAATTTGCGACGTATGCAGCGCGTGGCGATCCGTCAGTTGCCGGATTTGCTCGCGGCAACTGAAACCGTCGGTGACAATCAAAATGTCTTCCTTCGCCTCCCGGACGGCGGGCAGCAAAATGCGTTCGCCCACCTTGACCGAAATGTCATAATGTTCCTTTTCAAAACCGAACGCGCCCGCCATGCCGCAACAGCCGGAATCGAGAATCTCAAATTCCAGTCCGGCGGCTTCCAGGATTTTGCTTTCGGCTTCCATTTTCATCACCGCTTTTTGATGGCAATGCCCGTGCACGACGGCTTTGCGCGATAGTTTGGGAAATTCAAAATTCGTTTTCTGCGCCAGAAATTCGCTCAACGTCAGCACCAGCTTGGTGAGTTTTTTCGCGTCTTCGTCGCGCGGAAACAGGCGGTTCATTTCGTCGCGAAAAACGGAGATGCAACTGGGTTCGAGGCCGACCACCGGAATGCCGGCGCGGATTTGCGCCCGCATCGAAAGCAAAATGGTGGCGAGCATTTTTCTGGCCTGCGTGAGCATTCCGAAATCATAAAGCGGACGGCCGCAGCAGAGTTTTTCGGCGGGCAGCAGGACTTGATGCCCGCTCGCTTCGAGCACTTCGACCGCCGCCTGCAAAATTTCGGGATGGAAATGATTGTTGAACGTGTCCACCCAAAGGATCACGGGCGTTTTGCCGTCGTTCACAATTTTCCTTTCTTTCCACCACGCGCGAAAAGTGTGCGGCGCGAATTGCGGCATTTTTCTTTTTTGCGAAATGCCGCCGAGCCATTTCGCCAGTTTTCCCGTGAGCGGCGCGCGGCCAAGAAAATTCACCAGCCCCGGCATTTTCGACGCGACGCGCGCCCACCAATGAATCAAGCCCATCGCGTAAGCATGGCGCGGGCGCAGCCGGCCTTCGTAATAGTGCGACAAAAATTCCGCCTTGTAAGTCGCCATGTCCACATGCACCGGACAATCCGACTGGCAGCCTTTGCAGGCGAGGCACAAATCCAAACCTTCCTTGACTTCTTCGCTGCGCCAGCCGTCGCGGATGACTTCGCCCTGGAGCATTTCAAAAAGAAGCCGCGCGCGGCCGCGGGTCGAATGTTTTTCCTCGCGCGTCACCATGTAACTCGGACACATCGTGCCGCCTTCGCCGCGCCGGCAATTCCCCACGCCGACACACCGAAGCATGTTGTCGGCAAAATTTTTGCCGTCTTTCTCGCCATAAAAAAATTTCGTCTCGGGCTGCCACGGATTAAAATCCGTTCCGAGCCGGAGATTCTCGTTATTGTGAAAGGCGTCCACGATTTTGCCCGGATTCATTTTATTTTGCGGATCCCAAATCGCCTTGAATTCGCGGAACGCCTGGATCAATTCCTCGCCGAACATGATCGGCAGCAATTCGGCCTTCGACTGGCCGTCGCCGTGCTCGCCGGAAATCGAACCGCCCAGGCTCACCACTAATTCCGCGCCTTCGCGCACAAACTGGCGATAATGCTCGATGCCTTTTTTCGTGTTCAGATCGAAATCAATGCGCGTGTGAATGCAGCCGTCGCCGAAATGTCCGTAGAGCGAACAGCCGTAGCCGAATTTTTCAAAGAGCTTCCGCAGGGCGCGCAAATAAATCCCGACTTTATCCGGCGGCACCGCGCTGTCTTCCCAGCCTTCCCAGGTGAGCGCTTCGCCGGGCACGCGCGCCGTCGCGCCGAGGCCCGATTCACGGACTTTCCAGATTTCTTTTTCTTCTTCCGGGTCGTCGTAAAGTTTTGAATGCGGCGCGTCGGGAAGTTTCTCCAGTTCCGTCATCAGCGCCCGGCCTTTGGCCATCGCTTCCGCGCGCGTTTCACCGCCGAATTCCACGATCAGCCAGCCTTTTCCCTCCGGCAACAATTTCAAATTATCCGGGTGCATCTTCACTTTCTTCATGTAGTGAACCAGCCGGTCGTCAATGCCTTCCAAACCCAGCGGCTTGTGCGCGAGGACTTGCGGAACGTGATCGCCCGCCGAATAAACATCGGGATAACCCAGCAGCAAGACGCAGCGCGCAGGCGGCCTATAGACCAACCGCGTCTTCGCCTCCAACACCGTCACGCAAGTGCCTTCCGAACCGACCAGCGCGCGCGCGACGTGAAAACCGTTTTCCGGCAGCAGGTCGTCCAGATTGTAACCGGAAACGCGCCGTGGAATTTTCGGATATTTTTGACGGATCAAATCGGCGTATTTATCGCGCAAATTTTTCAACTTCAAATAAATTTCGCCGCGCCGCCCGCCTTCGCGAATGATTTTTTCCAATTCTTCGTCGCTCGTCTTTCCGACGCGCAGCCGCAAGCCATCGTAAGTCAGAATTTCCAGTTCCTCGATATTGTCCACCGTTTTTCCGGCCATCACGGAATGGACACCGCAGGAATTGTTGCCGATCATGCCGCCGAGCGTGCAATGGCTGTGCGTGGAAGGATCGGGGCCGAACGTCAAATTATTTTTTTCGGCTTCCGCGCGCAAATCGTCCAGCACAATCCCCGGCTCGACGCGCGCGAATTTTTCCTGCGGATTCAATTCCAGAATTTTGTGCAGATATTTTGAGAAATCCAAAACGACGGCGACGTTGCAGCATTGTCCCGCCAGACTCGTGCCGCCGCCGCGCGACAAAACCGGCGCGGAAAATTCGCGGCACAAAGCGACCGTTTGAACAACGTCATCAATCGTTTTGGGAACGACCACGCCAATCGGAATTTGGCGATAGTTGGAAGAATCCGTCGCGTAAAGCGCGCGCGAGCCGGAATCGAAGCGCACTTCGCCGGAAATTTTTTTCTTGAGCGCTTGCTCCAGATTTTTCACGTCGCCCGCCCATTTGTTGCCCGGCTCCTCGCGAACGTGCGTTGATGGTGGTTTGGAACTATTCATACGATTTATTTTGGGGAGCGCAGCCGCCCCGGCTGCTGTTCGGCGCGCCCTCACGCAGGAAATTCAGACTGAAAGTCTGAACTATCATAGCCGAGGGCAACGCCCTCGGAACCAATCCGTAAAAATAATTTTGCCCTGAAAGGGCAGTCCAAATTTTGCCAGCGCGTTTTTGGTTTGCCCTTTCAGGGCGAATTTCATGGCGGATCAAATTCCGAGGGCGATGCCCTCGGCTACGATGGCAACCGGCCTTCAGCCGACAAAAATTTGCATTGGCCCTTTCTATTTCAATTATTTTGCAGGAGTGATTCATATTTTAACTTGAAATTTCGCGGCGTCTTTTCGTTTGAATTCCAAACCCAAACCGGGCTGTGAAAAATCTGGCGACAGGAAACCGTTTTTGTGTTTGGTCGTCGCGCCTTCAAAAAACATTTGCTCGATGCGGACGTGATCGTGGAAATATTCGACGTGACGTGCGCGATTGGCGGCGCAGCAAAGATGCGCGTGCAGCGCGGGCGCAGTGTGCGCAGAAAGCGGAATTTGAAAGGCGTCGCACAAAGCCGCCATTTGCAAAAATCCGGTCACGTCGCAGCGCGTCGCGTCGGCTTGCAAAACGTCAACGGCGCGCGCCTCCAACATTTTTTGCGCCTGCCAGACATCGTAATTGTATTCGCCGGCGGCGATTTCAATTTTTTCGGGCGCGCGTTCGCGCAAAAAATTCAGGCCGCACAAATCATCGGACGAAACCGGCTCTTCAAACCAGCGAACATTTTGTTCGGCAAATTTTTTCGCGAAACCGAGCGCTTGTTTTGGAGTGAACGCGCCGTTCGCGTCCACGAACAATTTTGCTTTTTCGCCAATCGCTTTTCGCGCTGATTTGACGCGGGTTTCGTCGCGTTCCGGTTCGCGGCCAATTTTCATTTTCATCATCGAAATTCCTTCGCCTGCCCAATTTTCAAATTGTTTGCGCAATTGTTTGTCAGAATAGGAAGTAAATCCGCCGCTGCCATAAACGGGAATTTTTTCGCGAACCGCGCCGAGCAGTTTTGCGAGCGACAGATTCAGAATTTTCGCTTTCAAATCCCAGAGCGCAATTTCGACGGCGGCAATCGCGGACGAAGCAATTCCGTGTCGCCCAAAATTGCGGACGGCAGAATTCATTTCGTTGCGCAGCGCGGGGAGATTCATAGTGGCGCAGGCATCTTGCCTGCGATTTTTTGGCAGGCTGGAAGCCTGCCCCACTATGATCGGAAAAAGCGTTTCGCGGATGAGCGACGCGCAACATTCGTGGGCGTAACTGTAACCGAGTGCGGAAATTTTCCCTGCATTGAGTTCGACCAAAATCAGAGTCGTGGAATCCCATTTCGCCGTGCCGTCCGATTCCGGCTGATCCGTGGGAATTTTGAACACGGAGACCGTCAGACGTTGAATGTTTTCGTTCAAGGCGGTTTCAAGTTTTGTGCGGCAGAAAAGTTTCGGCCATTTCCTTGAATGACTGGCGGATCATGCCGCCGCGTTCCGGGTCGCCCTTCAAAACGGAACTCATAAAATGCCGCGCCTGTTCCAAGGTGATGTGCGGCGGCAGCGGCGGCACTTGCGGGTCGGTGCGCGCTTCGATGACCGTGGGCCGGTCGGCGTTCAACGCTGTTTCCCACGCGCCGGCGACGGCGTCGGGATGGTCGAGGCCGATGCCCTTGAGGCCGAGCATTTCCGCGTAGCGCGCAAACGGAAAGTCGGGCAAATCCTGGGAGCCTTCAAATTTCGGATCGCCGCTCATGATGCGCTGTTCCCAGGTGACCTGATTCAGATCGCGGTTGTTCAAGACGAGCACGATGAGGCGCGGGTCTTTCCATTGCGGCCAATACTTGGAAATGGTGATCAAGCCGTTGATGCCGTTCATTTGCATCGCGCCGTCGCCGACGAGCGCGATGACGACGCGCTCTTGATACGCAAATTTCGCGGCAATCGCGTAAGGCACGCCGGGCCCCATCGTGGCGAGATTTCCTGAAAGCGACGCCATCATGCCGGGACGAATTTTCAAGTCGCGCGCAAACCAATTTGCCGCCGAGCCGGAATCAGAACATAAAATGCAATTGTCGGGCAGTTGCGGCGAGAGTTCTCAAAAAACGCGCTGCGGATTGAGCGGTTCGGCGTTGATCATCGCGCGCGCTTCGAGGACTTTCCACCAGCGGACAATTTCCTTTTCAATTTTTTCGCGCCACGAACGATCTTCTTTGCGTTTCAAAAGCGGCAGCAACGCACGCAAAGTTTCCGCCGCGTCGCCGTTCAACGGCACGTCCGCCGGATAACGCAAACTTAACATCCGCTGGTCAATGTCAATCTGCACGCATTTCGCCTGGCCTTCTTTTGGCAAAAATTCGGAATACGGAAAACTCGTGCCGATCATGAAAAGCGTGTCGCAATCCATCATCATGTCCCAACTCGGTTTGGTGCCGAGCAAGCCGATTGAGCCGGTGACGAACGGCAATTCGTCGGGCAAAACCGCCTTACCGAGCAGCGCCTTCGCGACGCCCGCGCCGAGCGTGTCCGCAATGTCAATGACTTCGTCGGCGGCGTGTTTCGCTCCCGCGCCAATCAAAATCGCGACGCGCTGGCCCGCGTTCAAAATATCGGCGGCGCGTTGCAAATCTTTTTCTTTCGGAAGAATTCGCGGCGTGACGTGGCCGACGCCGGAATGAATTGTGTTGTGCAAGTGCGCGGGTTCTTCAATCGCTTTCACTTCCTGCAAATCGTTTGGAATAATAATGCACGTCACGGTGCGCTCGGCCTTGGCGATGCGCAACGCGCGATCCACGAGATGACGGATTTGCGCGGGATGCGAGGCTTGATGGACATATTCTCCCGCGACATCTTTGAAGAGCGAAATGAGATCAACTTCCTGCTGATAACTGCCACCCATCGCCTGACGCGAAGATTGGCCGACAATCGCGACGACGGGCTGATGATCCATTTTCGCGTCGTAAAGTCCGTTCAAAAGATGGATTGCGCCCGGCCCGGACGTGGCGAGACAGACGCCGACTTCGCCGGTGAACTTCGCGTGGCCGCACGCCATGAACGCGGCCATTTCCTCGTGGCGCACCTGGACAAATTCAATTTTGTGATCTGATTTTTCCGCGCGTTCGAGCGCGCCCATGATTCCGTTGATGCCGTCGCCGGGAAAACCAAAGATGCGCCGGATGCCCCATTCTGAAAGTCGTTTAATTAAAAGTCCGCGCAAGTATCGCTCATAGAGCGTTTTTTTAGCTGGATTCCTGCCAAACAAATTTCCCGCAAATGCTTTTTTTCCCTCAAATAAATAGTTGCAACTTGCAATCAATTTCTGCCCCGTGATTGCAAACTGCACATGTCGTTGAATTGAATAAAAAAATGAATTTGAAACGGGCTTTTCAATGTGTGCGGCGGCGAAATTCTGTTCGCTGGCACTTTTCCTGCATTTCAGTTGAACAATGTCATGAATGAATTTGTTGCCTGCAGGACTTGCGGTCTGGTTCAATCATTCGAACGGTTGCCGCGTGGCCATCGGGTGGAGTGCGCGCGGTGCGGCGACGTTTTAATGCGCGACCGCCCGTTCAGCCGGGCGCGGACGGCGGCGTTTTCGCTGGCGGCGCTGTTTCTCTACGTGCCGGCGAACATTTACCCGGTGATGACGATGCATTATCTCGGACGGGAAACGGAGAACACCGTTTGGGGCGGGGCGCGTGCGCTGTGGCACGACGGAATGTGGGGCGTGGCCATCATCGTTTTCCTCGCGAGCATCCTGGTTCCGCTGCTGAAGTTGCTGGGGCTCTTTTTTCTGGTTTCCGTCCACAGCTCGCGCTGGCAGAAATTTCGCGGACGCGTTTTCAAATTCATCGAAAAGATTGGCCCATGGGCGATGCTGGACGTTTTTCTGCTGGCCGTGATGGTGGCGGTGATCCGCTTCGGCAGATTTGCCACGGTAATTCCGGGCCCGGGCATCGTGGCGTTCACTTCCGTTGTTGTTCTTACCCTGCTCGCATCGGGAAGTTTTGAGCCGCAGCTTATCTGGAAGGAGGAAGATCCTGAACACCACGCATAAATCGCCGGAGCTGCCACGCGCAATAATAAAGAAACAGGCCGCGCTTTCGCTCATCTGGGCCGTGCCGGTCGTGGCCGCCATTGTCGCGGGCATTTTGATTTTTCAAAATGTGAGAAAAATCGGCCCGGCCATCACGATTCAATTTGAAGACGGCAGCGGACTCGGCGCGAACCAAACAGTGATTCGTTATCGCGGCACGCGCGTGGGCAGCGTCAAATCGGTCGAGCTGACGCGCGACATGCGGCTGGTGGAAGTCCACGCGCGACTCGACCGCTCGGCGGCGGGACTCGCGCGCGAAGGCACGATTTTTTGGATCGTGCGGCCCGAAGTCGGCGCGGCGGGAGTTCACGCGTTGGAAACCATTGTTTCCGGTCCCTACATCGAGGCATTGCCGGGCAATGGCAATGTGCAAAAAAAATTCATGGGTGCCAGCGAAGCGCCCGTCATCAAACAAAGCGACAGCGGAACGGAATTCATTTTGCGGGCACCCTTGGTCCGCTCGCTCGGTCCCAATTCGCCGGTTTACTATCGCGGCCTCCAGGTGGGCGAGGTGCAATATCTCGAATTGGGCCGGGATTCCACCACCGTCAGTATTCATGTGTTTTTGAAACCAAATTTTGCGCCGCTTGTCCGCACGAACACGGTCTGGTGGAACGCCGGCGGCATCAATATTGACTGGCATTTGCTGCTCCGCTTCACCATGACGGCGGAAAATTTGCGATCCATCGTCACCGGCGGGATTGCTTTTGCCACGCCAAATGAACCGGGTCCGCCCGCGCCGCCGGAAACCATTTATGTGCTTCACGAAAAGCCCGAGGAAGAATGGCTGGCATGGTCACCGCGCATGAATATCACCAACGCGACGGTTTCCACACCAGGAACTTCGCCTTCCTTTGATTTCAACGACGCGAGCCAATCGCAAAAGCAGCCATGAAAAAATCCGTTCTCATCATCGGCGGCGGCATCGCCGGGTTGCGGCAATCTCAAAATCAATTGGACGGCGGCTGGAAAATCGAAAGCGAACAGCGTTTGGAAAAGCAATTCAAATTTCACGATTTCCTCCAGGCGCTTCAATTCACCAATCGCGTCGGCCAAATTGCCGGGGAACAAGGGCATCATCCCGGCATTTTTCTGACTTACGGCGAAGTGCGGCTTCAGATTTGGACGCACAAAATCGGCGGATTGACGGAAAGCGATTTCACCCTTGCGGCTAAGATCAACGAATTGAAGTAATCAGGCAAATAATTACGTTCGGGAAAATTGCACCGCATGAATGACGAGCAATATTCAAACGGCGCGAAAGAAAAAAAATTCTCTGAAAATGGAAGATGCTGGCAAAAACAATAGGCGGATTCATCCATATTTTGCTCATCGCCGCCATCGTGCTAATTCTGGCGCAGCTGATCCAAGGCAAATGGCTTTAAGAAATCCGACTAACATAAAAACATCATGAAAAAACATGCTGAAACACATCCCGACCCCCAGCAGCTTGTGGCTGGCGCGCAAGCCTTGCTTGCCGCCACCGCACATGTCGCCGAAGACAAGGTGGCCGAGGCGCGCAAACGCCTCGCCGCTTGCATCGAGAAGGGACAAGAAACCTGGGAAATCGTCCAGCAAAAAGGCTGTCACCGGCGCGAAAGCGACGGATCAAGTCATCCGCGAGCATCCTTATCACTCACTGGGAATCGCTCTGGGTGTTCCAATATGATTTTGAGGCGCGAAAAAATCAGACTGAAGCCAGTTGGCTCATTGTGATGCTGTAAAATAAAGCTGCATCCGGTTCATCGCACTGAAAGTAGCCGCCATGGCAAATCGCGGCGGCGACCGCAAACAACTATAGTGCCAAGGCGCATTTTTGTTTCCGAATTCGTTCTCACCGCTGGCCGCGCCTTGGGAAACCACATTGCCATTGATGTAGGCGTGAACTGTATCGTTGAGCAATTAATAAATCAGTTTAAATTTTTGCGGGGCAGCTTTTACTTTTGACTTTCCTTTTTTTCCACTTGTTCGACTGTGACGGGTTGGTCCATCTTCGGCACGAGCGCGTGAATAAAGGCGTTTTGCAGCAGCGTCGCAACCATTGGCCAGATATGCACGTCGGTTTTTTGAAATGAACCGGATATGGGAATTTTCGTCGCCAATTGATCCTTCGGTTGATTCTTGAACGCCGTTGTCAGAGTGCCGACGATGGCCTGCCAGAAAATTTCCAAGGCGTCCTTCTTGTTTTCCTTTTCCCATTTGAACACTTTCAGGTCCTTGAAAAAAACCTTGCAGTAGCCGTCGTAACTTTCGTCCTTGGCGGCAAAAGAGGTGAACAACGCGAAATTGCCGTGCGCAACGTCAAATTTTCCGTAGGCGCGCAAAAAATCATTCAGCGCGACAAGATTCACGTTCGTCAACTGGCCGGTCAGTTCAAACGTCGGCGCCTTTGCCGTCGGATTCATGTGCATCTGAAAATCCACGCCGCCGCCGCCAAGTGTTTTTCCCTGTGCGATGATTCCGGCGGGCAATTTGTCCGCCACGCGACGCGAATTTGTGAAATTCGTGGCCAGCGCAGAAACACCGTCGAAATAAATGTTCACCGGCGGTTTGGAATAAGGATTTTGAAAATGAATCTCGCCGTTGGTTACTTCAAGACTGTTGATTTGGAACGGAACAAGGCTTTCGAGAATTTGTCCCCAATTATTTTCCTCGCCTGATTGTGATTGTTCCTTCGTCGGGCCGGAAACAAAATTCAAACGTGGCGCAAGCATGGAAATTTTGCTGACCAGCGCGCCGTGAAACAGCTCGCTCCACTGCAACGACAGGTCCATGTTGCTCGCCGAAAATAATGGCGTGGGGACTTTGCCGTCCGTTTTGAAAATGTCGATTCCGTGGATTTGATACGCGCCGCGCCAAAGATGAACCGTCACGCCGCCGATTTTACCGCTGTAATCATGCGATTTATCCAACTGATGGTTGACGTAATCTTTGAGCACGAAGGGCAGAGCGAGCCGGAGGCAAATCAAAAAAACAATTGTTCCTGCGATCCAATATGCCGAAGTGCGCGTCCGTTGCCACGCTCGTCGCGGATGATTTTCCGTTTTTGAAAAATTCCACATTTAATTCACGGCTTCTTTTTAATTTTTTCGTCCTGGAAAAAAATGCTGAACAAAAGCCAGACGCCGCCCGCCGCCGCCGCGAGAAAACAAATGATCGCCAGTCCGGGATAACCGAAAATCTGAAAGCTCGTCGGCACTTTCATCAACAATGCTGCGCCCAGAATCAACGATGCCAGGATGATTCCCGCCGTGATCCGATTGGCAATTTTCTGAAACCCCTCGACTATCAATTTCGCATCCACGACGCGCACTTTCATTTCCAGATCGGGAGAAGTGACCGTGTCGAGCAGCCGGTTCAGGCGCACGGGCAGGCCGATGGCAAAATTTTTTAATTCGAGAAGCGAGCTGTAAATGTTTCCCTGCGTGAAATTTTTTCGGAAACGATGCGCCAGCATTGCGCTCACGTTGCGGCGGATCGAGGCGTGGGGGTCAAATTCTGGATCGAGGATTTTTCCGATTTCGTCCATCTGCAAAAGTGTTTTGCCAAGCAGCGTCAATTCCGTCGGGACATAAAGGCCGTTGTCCGCGGCGTGCTTGCTCATTTCCAAAAGCGATTTTCCGACGTTAAGCTGCCGCAGGCTCTGATTTTGTAAAAGGCCCATGACCTGCCCGATGTGACGACGGAATTCTGCCTGATTGAAATTTTCCGTCGTCTGGCTGATCTGGATCAAGATGTCGGAAACCTGTTCGCTGTTGCCTTCGCCGACGGCAATGAGCAGTTTTAAAAGATGTTCCTGCATTTTCGGCGTAACATGGCCGACCATTCCCAAATCTAGCAGCGCGATGCGGCCATCGTCCGTGAGAAAAACATTTCCGGGATGCGGATCGGCGTGAAAAATCCCGTCCACGAGAATTTGTTTCAGATAAGCCTTGAACAATTCTTCGGCCAGCGCCGCGCCGTTCAATTCAATCCGCACGAGTGGCGAAAGCGCGGTGATTTTCCGGCCTTGAACGTAATCCATCGTCAGAATGCAGCGCGTGCTGTAATCGCGAACCGGCTGCGGCACCTGGATTTTTTCAAACTCGCGCAAGTTTTCTCCGAGCGTGATCAGATTTTGCGCCTCGCGTTCGTAATCCAATTCCTGCTGGATCGTGATGCGAAATTCCTCGAGCACGCTCAAGAGCCGGTGCTTGCGGCCAAATTCCGTGTGCGCCTCCAGAAATTCCGCGATTTGCCCGAGCACTTCAAAATCCTCGGCGATTTGTTTGCGAATATCGGGGCGCTGAACTTTGACGATTACCTCCCGCCCGTTTCGCAGCGCGGCAGAGTGAACCTGGCCGAGCGACGCGGCGGCAATCGGTTTTTGGTCGAAGCGTGAAAATGCTTTTGAAATCCTGATGCCGAGTTCAGTCAAAATAATTTGTTCAACCTCTTCATAAGAAAATGGTTTGACCTTGTCCTGCAACCGCGCGAGCGCCTTCAAATAAGCTTCGGGAAGCAGATCAGGACGGCTCGAAAGCAATTGGCCAAGTTTGACGTAGGTCGGCCCCATCGTTTCCAAATCGTCGGCGAGTTGCTCCGGTGCGGCGGTTTTATCGCCGGTTTTTGTTTCCGGCGGTTCAAACGGTTCGTCCAGAAAATCCATCCGCCGCACAAGGTCGGAGCGGCCGTATTTCCACAGCAGCAAGGCGATTTCCTTGTAACGCTTAAGATGATTGGCAGAAATTTTCATTTCTTCTTCATTGAAAAAAACAAGCACCCGCAAAGCTGGAAAATCGCCTAATCACTCGGCGCGGCAGCTTGAATGAAAGCCGGCAAAACCGCATTTTGCACAATATGTCCCGGCCTTACTATGACATAACGGGCTTTGTTAACACGCCGATGTCCTTTCATTTTTTTGAACTATAGCCGGATTCCTGCCAAATGAATTCTTTGGAAATGTCCATTCTTCTCGTGAACCAAATTGCAAGCTGCAAAGAATTCCCATCCCGACCAGTGCAAACTGCATCTATAAAAAACTGAATTGAAACGACTGCCTTCAAAAACCCACTTAATTCGCAACCGCCATGATTGGTCGGTTTAAAGCCAATCAAATGACGAAAACCGATGAAATCGCTGACGCAAGTATTGCTTGATCGCCGCGCCATGTCGCACGCGGGAAAAACAGTTATAGCACCTTACCGACACCGCTCTGGATGTGTTGGTTTTAGTTCGCCATATCACCGGAAAGCACAAAAACTCAATGAAGTGCAAAAATGCCAATAAAAACGGCCATGAAATCAGTGTTTCATGGCCGTAAATTGGTTGCGGGAGCTGGATTTGAACCAACGAACTTCAGGTTATGAGAACGGGTTTAATTTTTACAAATGCTAGTTTTATTGGCATTTATTAAAATCTTGCGGCATATTGTAACAGCATTTTGACACGTTTTTTGTCGGCATTTGTCGGCAACTTTTCTTCAGGTTTCGTCCTGATGGGTTTTTGCACCTTTTTTTCGGTAGTCGGCAAGTGTAGGCAACCGATTACTGCGTCGCCCGTGCTCTGCCGGTGTAAATCATGTTTGACAAATCCAGCGCGTGAATACAAATTGTCTCCGTGCGGATAATCAAAGAAGCGTTTCTCGTGGCGGCAGGGCGGGAACATCCGCCAGCGGCTCGCCACTTGGACGTTTGGCGCAAGACGGTCAAGGCGGCGGCGTGGCGCAATCTGATGGACGTGCGGCAAAGTTATCCCGACACGGACGCCGTGAAAGTTCGCAGCGGACGGACGGTGTTGATTTTCAACATCCGCCGGAATGATTACCGCCTGATTGCGGCGGCGCATTTCAACCGCCAGATCGTCTATGTGATGCGCTTTATGACGCACGCGGAATACAGCAAAGACCGCTGGAAAGAAACTTTATGAAAACGACGCAAACAAAAATTGAATTTGCCCGGTTGCCCAAAGATTACACCGGCCTGTGCCGGATGCTTACGCCGCGCCCAATCCACGACAAGGTGGATTTTGAAAACGTCACGGAGATCACCGATGCAATGGCCGGACACAAATTGACGGCAGACCAAGAGGATTATTTCGACCTGCTTTGCCGTCTGATTGAAGACTACGACAAGGAACACGCGCAACTCGACATGCCCAAAGTTTCCGCGCTGGACGCCTTGCAACACCTTTTGGACGCGCACGACATGAGCGCGGCGGACTTGGCGCGGCTGCTGGACGTTCACCGCACGCTTGGCGCGATGATTTTGCGCGGCGAACGACAATTGACGCTGGCACACGTCCGCGCGCTGGCGAAACATTTCAGCGTGTCCGCCGATTTGTTCCTGTCGTAAAACAAACCGCCCGGCCTGCTTTCGCAACCGGGCGTATGGCACACGCCGAAACGGTCGGCGCGATTCACGGCGAGAAAAATTTTGGAAAACCCGCCGGAAATCTTAAAAAAGGTCGCTGTATAAATTCGCGTCGGCCAATTTCGCGTTGGTGTGGCGATGCGTTTCGGCCAAAATCGTTTTTAAGAAAACTGTCAAATCAATTTTGCTGTCAGCGGCGGCGGCGCGGATTGATTTCGCAAGCTCGGCACAATTCTTTTCCATCGGCGCGACGATTTCCGCAATGTGCGGCGAGATAGCAGAACGCCAAGTAAGGTCGTTCGCAAAAACTTCAAAGCCGGACACGTTGGACGGCGAGGCGTCATTCAGTTTCGCCACAAAGAAATTGCAAACCTGCTCGGCCAAAATTTTCTCGGCTTTTTTGTCCAATGTCAGCGTGCGGATGTTTTGAATTTTCAACCGCAACGCGCCGTAGTTGTAAATTTGGGTTTCCAAAGCGTCCAACGCGGCTTGGCGTTCGGCGAGCAATTCATCGGCGTTGCGGCGGGCTTCATCAGCCACGGCCAACGCTTCGTTGATTTCTTTGGCGGTGTCGCGGCTGGCACTTGCAAGCCGCTTAGCATCGGCGGCAAGGCGCTTGGCTGCCATTGCGCGGCCATCCTCACGGGATGATGCACAACGCTCCATTTCAGCATCAATTTCAAGCTCGCTCGGATCAATGCGCCACGGCGATTCAGGCGGCAGCCCGTCTTGAATCCGTTTTTCGGCGGCAATCTGCGACGCTTTTCGCGCGCGGATTCGCCCGGCGGCGGCTATGGCGTCGCGGTCGCCGGAGCGCAAAAGCTCTGCATCAATTTCGGCCTGCGGGATTTCAATTTCAGCAATCATAAATTTTAGTTAGATTTTTTTACGGCGGCGGCGAAGCGTGCGCGGCCAGTTTTTTCAGATTTTGCACCAGCGGTAGCGGTTGTGCCGGGGGCTGACAAAATTTGCGTGCTGTCAACGCGCGCGGCGGCAGAGAATCTTTCGCGCCCGCGTAGTTCGGGGTGATTTTGCGACTTTGGTTTCGCGGCAGCATCGGCGGCACACGAAGCATTGAATCTCTCACGTCCGAACTTTTCCGCGACGGGCGCGGCAACGGGCGTTGCAACAACGGAAGCGGCGGATTTCGCGCGGGCAGCAACCATGCTTTCCAGTTCGCCAACGCGCTCGTTTGCTCGCCAGATGTTTAGAATCGGCTTGCTCGGAGCAAGGCAAAGTTGTGTTTCGAGTGCCAGAATTTTGGCGGCTGTTTGGCGGTAGGTGAGAAGCTTCCGCGACGGCGGCGTGTTAGAGAAAAATGAAACGGTTGTGTTTTCCATAAAAATGGAAAACAGTCAACCCGTAGGTTTGCAATTTGTGAAAATCCGTCTGGCGGCTGCGGCGTGTTTTGCGGCAGCTTGGCGGCTGGTTCCGTATCGCCGCGCAACGTCCGCCAGTGTTTCTTGGCCGGAAAAAACAGCCGCAAGCACGGCAAGTTTGAAACACGCCCGACGGCCCAGAAATTTGTCCATGCGCTGATCCAGTAACCAAGCGTCCAAATTGTTCGCCGGCACCGTTTTTGGAGGTGTTTTTTGCTCGTTTTCGTGTTTCATAAATTAAAAATCATTCAAAAATCCAACAAATCATCAAATCACGATTCGTTGATAAGTTTTTTGTGTAATTGCTCAAAAACACGCCTCGCATAAGGAATGAGACGAGTTCCGTCACTACCAAACGGAGAATGGGTCTTGGAAGCCTTCATAGTGGGGTGGGTGGCTGTGCCTGCCCGCGTGCGCGCTTCCGTGTGTCCCGCCAGCCATGCCCGCGCGCGGCCTCTGCCATCCTAGCGCGTGCATCGTCTTGTCGGCTGCGTGAGAATTTTATATTGAATTGCTTTTGAAAGTTTCGCGCAGCTTTGGCGATTGTGGCTTTGACGCAGCCGAGCTTGCTGCCGATCTCCTCATAGCTGGCATCATCGAGCAAGTCGGGACGTAAGCCTGCTGTCATGGCCGCAAACTTGCATTGCGCTGATTCAAAGCCGGATTGCCAAATCCAGCCGAGAATGAGCGCCAATGCCATTGCCGACTCGCACCGCACGTCTGGGTTGGCGTTGGCGAAGAATGCAGCGGTGTCTTTGTCGAGCGCATCAAAATCAAAGTCCATGGTTTGAACCACGTCACCGGGCGCAACACTTCCCGCGTGATCTTCAATCGTCGGGTTGTGATGCTTTTCCCAAACAACCGGCGTTTCGATTTTTCCTTCCAAAGTCGCGGAATTGTTTTTCTTGAACTTCAAAAAACACGCCCGGCAAACGCCGCCATGCGCTTTCAATTCTTCTGCGCTTGCGTGGTGCAGCTTGTAAGCCGTCGTCAAGTCGGCATGGTCAAGTGAGTTTGGACAAACCACTTCACCGGCCTCGTTTTGAAATTCAGTTTCCATTTTCTAATGCTGCGGGGTCAATTGAGCGGTTGCGTTTCGGTTGCAAAATGGTTGCATTCAAACATCGCTTCATAACCGCTGGGAACGGTTTTGAGCCGGACGATGCGAAACCCGGCTTTGTCGGCAGCGGCGGACACGTCGCGCAGTTGGTTGAAATTGAACGCCAGCGGTTCAAGCCAGTTGATCGGCGCGTGTGAAAAGGGCAAAGTTGGCTGGCTGGGTTTCATTGCGGAAAAATCCTTTGGGGCGAACAAGGCGTTTTGCCACGCTCCACCCAACTCCACCCAAGGGGCAGTAGAGATTAGAAATTTTCGATTTTTTCCAAGCGCGCCTATGCCTTGGGTGGAGTTGGGTGGTTGGGTGGTTTTTTTCATTTTGTGAAGGTGTAAGAATTGGTTGTGTCCCAGTCGCCGGACGGCTTGCGATAGGATTTATCGGCGCGCGTGACGGTGAAGCCGTCCACGTTCACGGTGTCACTTTCGCGGAAGACTTGCTTGCACAGACAACCAACTTGCCGCTTGGCTTTGTCTGTGTCGGCTGGCTCGCTGGGAATTTTAATCGCGTGAAGCTCGCAGATTTCAACCAACTCGGATGCAATGAGCGCAACGCCAAGTCGGTTTTCACCGGCGACGGCCAAGGCGACGGCACGCATGAAAGACAACGCCGGATTGCTTGTGCGTTCTTGTGCGGCTTGGTGTCCATCCATCAGCGGCGCACAGCCGAGAACATTTTGGACTATCCAATCCAAGGTCTGACTCCATTCACTGAAGTCATGGCGCGTGTCTTGCGAGCGCGGTTTGCCGCTGGCAATCCATTCGCCGATGACAGTGAACACGCAACCGAGAAAAAAAGGCTGTCGTCGCTGAAGATCGCCGAGTGTGTCGCGGTATTGAAAGCCGGGGCGTTTGCGAATCCGACAAATGCTTGCGCGGTTTGCCAAGTCTATCGTGCTTTCAAGTCCGTTGCTGGAAATTTGAAGGATGAATTTTTTTGGATCAATTAACGCTTCGTGCTTTCCTGGTGTCCGCGCTGGAAACAAAGTTGGACAGGTCAAAAAGGATTCCAGCTTTCGTGAATCCATCCTGCCGCGAAAGTTGTCCAAGCAAATAAACGGACGCGCGGCGACAAGCGCGGCGGCAAAGGATTCGTCCACGCTGCCGACGCCGCCCGATTTATCCGTCACGAAATAAGATTTTTCATTGTAAAGAGTCCAAACCATTTCGTGCCGATGTCCTTTGCCAGCTTGCGACTTGTCCGCTTCAGCACAATCAATCGGAATGTTTCCGCGAATGAATCCACCAAACCGCAAAGCTGGCGTGATAAACGCGGCCAATGCACGGCTGCGATCTGATTTGGTTTGAAAATCAAATTCCTCGACTATCCAGCGCAAACTTGCGACGGCTTCCGCCAGCGGGACACGCGGCGGCGTGTCACCGTCCACAATTAGCAATCCGCCAAGCTCCGCGTGATAGCCTTTGCCGAGAATGTCAACGCCGCCAGTTTTTGATTCGATCAAGACGGGACAACGAAGCACGCTTGCAATGGGCGGAAGAAATTCGCGGGACTCGCTCGCCGCCAGAATCGCCTTGGCGTCGTCTAAACTCATTTTGGCTGGCTTCAAAGCTGGCTCGCTTTTCCGGCTGCGCGATAGGCGTAAAGCTGGCCGATTTTTTCCACGTCACTGCGAAATTTTTCCGGCTTCAAAACGTCCAAGCCTTGCACGCGATCCACCTCGCTAATCTCCACCAGGACGCCGCCGCGCCAGAACAAAGTCCGCCTTGGCGCGATGCGTTGAAAAATGACGCGAGCGGATTCTGAAATTGAAACTGCGCCGGACGGCAAAACGATTATTTCCGGCGACGCGCTCGCCCTTGGCATGGTTGCACCGGCAGTCGGCTCGCCCGTTTCAATTTTGATAGCCGGTGTCCACGTCGGCGCGGCGTCCACCAGCGCGATTAAATTTTCAGCCGTGCCGCCAGCCGCGAAAAAATCAGCGGCGTCTATCAGGTCGGGCAATCCGACTGCCGGTTGCTCAATTTCTTCGCACAGGTATTCCGCTGCAATGTCCGCACGGTTTGAATCAGCAAGTGGCGCGGCCTGCGGTATCCGTGTCGGCACAAATTCAGCCTTGCCGATTTGCGAGCGCAATTCGTGGTTTGCAGTCTCAATTACTTGCGAGCATGATTTATGAAGGCAAAAGATTGTCGGCACGCCGTCCAGAGTCACGCGGCAATCTTTTGGCGCGTTGCCGTTTGTGTGGAGATGTTCGCCCAGACATTTACAAAAATCGCCCGCTTCCGTGGATTCAATCAGGCCGACAATTTTTTCAGCAATGACGCGGCGTGATTCACCATTTAAGGCCGGTGACTTTGACGGGATAGATTTCGCCGCTTTTTTTATTTCATCCGCTGGCGGCGGCATTTGCGCGAAGTCCACCGGCAATTCGGTTGCGTTCGGATTGTGGTAACAGTCTTTGTCGTGCGATGCGAAACAGAGCCTCGCAGTCTCAGGCAATTCGTCAATCTTGCATCCCGTGAACTTCAAAACGTGCGCCGCCAAAGTGTCGAAGGCAAATTTGTATTCATCCGCGTTTTTGCAAATAGGGATTCGATACCACGCTTTTAAACCTTCGCCCGTCGCAGATATGAACACACAGAAAACGTGCGGATCGTCGGCAAGCAACTCACGGATGTATTTCAACTTGTCGCCAAGCAAATCAAAGTCGGCTTGGATTAGCCCGGTGAACTGCGGCACGAACTTATTGCCGCGCATCGCCTGTATCCCGGCCAGTGTCACCGCGCCAAGTTTTTTCTTCAGCGAGTCCACCGCCTTTTTTGCGTCCGCATAAGGAACACCACGCGCAATGGCTTTTTGAAACCGCTGGCGGATTTGTTTTATTAGGCTGGCGTAAGCTCCGTTCTTAATGTCGGCAATAAACTTTGTCGCTAGAATATCATCCGGCAGATTTTCAAATGCGTCCCGGTATAGTGAAACGCGCGGGTTAAATTGAGGCGACATTGTTGCCCGCCTCCAGTCGGGAATGACGGCGATTGCGCTTGATAGGTTTCAAATCAGACGTGCGGCAGCCGGGAAACCAGCCGCGCCGGATAAGTGCCTCGACAGCGCGCTTGGTGCTTCCGCTGGCCTTGCTGGTGCGTGTGAAATTTTTCATGCGCCACCTCGCGTGATGCTGGTTTTTTGCCGGTCGAGCCACCGATCTAAATCTGACTTCCTGATTCTAATTGTTTTGTGGGTTACGCGAAGAAACGGAAGTCCTCTCGACAAACGAAAGGAACGCACGGTTCTCGGCTCAATGCCGAGGTATTGGCCTGCGGTTTCGTCCGTGAAAAGTTCGATTTCGCGAGGTTGGTAGGCTGGCGGTAACAAGACGGGATTGCCGCCGTTTTGAGGTTTATTGATGGCGTTTGCTGTCATATACACAGTGGGTAGAGTCAAATGGAAGGCGGATTTAGCGTTGCCGGTAAATCGCTGGAATACGGCAGGCCGGTCGTGAGGATTCTGGCGGCTTCCCGCGCCGGGATTCGCCAGCCCGCGCCAAAGCGCAGGGCGTTAATCCGGCCTTGCCGAATGGCTCGCCGGACTGATTCGGGATGATACTTGATTTGCGCCGCGAGTTCTTCAACTGTCAGCGCAGCTTCGTTTCGTGATGTATGCAATTTCATCTTGCATGACACTACGCGAAACGATTTGGCGAATAGGTAAGTCAGGAAAAAACTTACTTACCCATTATTTTATTAGGAAATGAGCTAAAATCAGGAAACGAATCACCAATCTGCAAAGCAAATTTGTGAAGCAGTGAAGGGTTTTCGTAGTCAAATTGGTCGTTTTTTGGCCGTCCGCCTTTTGGATTTTTAATTTTTAGGCCAAGAAATTTGCAATGCTTCCCCATTATTTTGGCTGACTTCATTGGCTTTCCTTCAAAGTCAGGAAATTTCATCGAAGCCAAAGAATGCACGGTTGCATAGTTCCATTCTTCCGCCTCGACCAACGGCCAAACCAGTAGAAGCCATGAGTCTAGGGTGGGATGGTTCCACTTGTTTTTGGATTGGCCAGCCAACGCGCGTCTAAAGTAACCAGCTAATTTTTCTGATCTGGCCTTTTGTTCTTTTGACCAAAGGTGAGGAACACATCGGATTGATTTTTCTTCTGAAGTTATTTTTTCCAGCCACTCAATTGCTTCCGTGTTGTCATTCTCACCCTTGCATAATAGAAAACCAGCGAATGCAGCATCTCTTATTTCACTGTCTGGATTATCTGCTTCAGGACATTCTTTTTTCAAAAATAAGATATGACGCTGGATATATGCTTTCGCGTATTCGATTAAGCGATGCACGACCAATAATGCAAGCAACGGGTCATTGCCGATGTTATCAAGTGAGGTGCCACGCGCTTTCAATTCGTAATGGACTGTATGCACTGCAAAAGATTTAGCCTCCTCACCTGTGTTTGTGGTTCCATTGCCGTATTCGGATGCCAGCTTTGCATAATCCCTTTTCGTAAAGCTTTTGAATGTATCAGGCAGTTCGGGATGCTTCTTGATTTTTTCACTTATCTCATTGCACTTGACCGCATGACAATGCAGTGCGTTCTTTTGGAAATCAGTGATTATTTTTATCAATGCAGTATGCGCCGCAATCTTTAGATTTTCAGCTTTTAGGAGTTCGGCTTCCTGTTCATTTTTCTGAATTTCTTGCTTCAGGCGCTCGTTTTCTTGCACCAAAGATGAAAATTTTTTCTTTGTTGTGGCTTTCATTTCGCGGCCTTTGGTTCAATCGCAAACCATGCCTTCGCATCGTCCGCCGTCACCAGTTCGCGGTAGTGGCCGAAAATCATGGCCGGTGAATTGCCCGCTTCCAGCGCGACTTGCGCGACGTTTTGAGTCTGCGCGACGCGGTAGGAAATAAACGAATGCCGGAGCGCGTTGTGTTTCAATTCAACGGCGGGCAGCTTTTCCGTCTTGGTGTTGCTGGCCGTCTCGCGCATTAGCTCGTGGTAATCGTGCGCGCCACGGGGAAAGATTTTGCTGGTTTTGTTCGCGGCGAATTTCAGCCATGCCACAAGGTTCGGCAAAGTCGGAACAATGCGGCGGCTGGCGGTTTTGGCGTTCGCCGCCGTGATCTCAATGTGGCCGCGTTCAAGTTTTACCGCTCGCCAGTCCAGCCGCATGAGTTCGGCTGTCCTGATGCCGGTGAACGCCTGAATCGCCATTGCCGGGCGGATGCTGTCCGGAGCGGCGGCGAGCAAACGGGCGACTTCATCCGGCGTGTAAATTTCAACGTCATCGCCATTTTTGGCCTTGATCCGCTCGGTGGCGATTGCGGGATTATCGCCCTTGCCGATGTAACATCTCGACTCGGCAAAACGGAATAGCACGGCGGCGGCGCTGCGAAGGTTGCGAATCGTGCGCGGGGCGGCGTCCAGACGGTCAAACCACAATTGCAAGTCGCCCGTTGTCACTGTGTCCACATTTGCGGGAAACTTTTCACACAACTTGTTCAACTGGTAGCGCAAATCCTGCAAATAGCGTTCGCTGGCCTTGCGCTTCGCTTTCACTTCAATCATCTCGTCGGCCACTTGGCGGACGGTTCGCAGCGGTCTTTCAACGGGATTGCGCCGGATGTATTCTTTCGCGGCCTCGACGATTTTTTCCGAACCAAGAATTTTCACGGCTTCGACGTGCATTGAGGCGACAAGTTCAAGCGGCGTGTCCAATCCCGCGTTGCGGAGAATTTCGACGGCGCGGCCATAGCTGGCGGCGTCCGTGCCGCGAAAGTTTGCGGCGGTGCTTTCGCCACTGGAAAGCAATCGGCCAATGCGCTGCGCTTCATCTCTGGCGGCGGTTTGATCGCTGAAACTTTGCAGACGGCGGCGTCCGCCAACGTAGTTTGCCACTTCCCAGATCGTCCGCGTGCCGCCGGTAACGGTCGGGCGCGTGCGTTTGTAAATCTTGATTACAACGTCACCGACTTTCACCGTGTCCGGCTTCCGTGTCCGCCCGCTCGTCTTTGCCTTCATGCGAATAATGTAGGCATAACGTCGGCATAAGTCAACAGGTGTCTGTTTTTCAGGGGTCTAAAACAAAAGAAAAATGCCAATAAAACATTGATTTTATTGGCTTTTCAAATTGGTTGCGGGGGCTGGATTTGAACCAACGACCTTCAGGTTATGAGCCTGACGAGCTACCGGGCTGCTCCACCCCGCGATCAAGAACCGACATTATTGCCACACGGCAGCACACTGGGCAAGTTATTTCAAAATGGTGTCCCGGACCAGCCAGGCCCACCGGAGTTACTGTTTTTTGAAGATCGGTTTGGGCACCACGACGGCCGCGAAACGCTTGCCGCGAATCTCGATCTCGATTTTCGTATCGGCTTTGGCGAATTGCGGCGGAACGTAGCCCAGACCGATGCCGATGTTCAGCGACGGACTTTGCGTGCCGCTGGTAACGACGCCGACGCGCGCGCCGTTCGCCCAAATCGGATAATGCGGACGCGGCGGCGCGGATTTGTCCGTCATCTTGAACGCGACTAGTTTTTTCGTCACGCCGTTCGACTTTTGTTCCGCCAGCACGGCGCGACCGTTGAATTCGCCTTTGTCGAACGAGACGAAAAATCCGACGCCCGCTTCAATCGGCGTGGTCTGTTCATCGAGTTCGTGACCGTAAAGCGGATAGCAAACTTCCGTGCGCAACGTATCGCGCGCGCCCAGGCCGCAGGGCCTAATTCCAAATGGCTTTCCAATTTCGAGAAACTTTTCCCAGACGTGTTGAATCATATCGTCCGAACCGGTGATTTCAAATCCGTCCTCACCAGTGTAGCCGGTGCGCGAGACGAGGACGCTTTGGTTTTCAAATTTGAATCCACCGATCTCGTTTTTCTTCAGATCAGTCACGCGCGCGACGCGCATGGCCGAGATGGACGCGCTGGAAATCACGTCGTTGATGAACTCTTTTACGCGCGGGCCTTGCGCGGCGGCGGCGGCATAATTGTGCGAGGCATCGGTCAAAGTCAGTTCGCTGCGCCGGGGAAATTTGTCCGCCTGCGCCTGAATCCATGAGACATCGGCCTCGATGCGCGACGCGTTGATAATAAGAAAATAGACATCGCCGCACAGCCGGTAGGCGTAGAGATCGTCAATCACCGTGCCGCGTTCGTTGCACATCAAAGTGTATTGGCCGAGGCCGGGCGTGAGTTTTTTGATGTCGTTCGTGAGAAGCTGATTGAGAAATTCCGCCGCCGCCGCGCCGCTGACGGTGACTTCGCCCATGTGCGAGATGTCGAAAATCCCGGCGGCGTTGCGGACAGCGAGATGTTCGTCGGTGATGCTCGTGTATTGCACCGGCATTTCCCAGCCGCCGAAATCAATCAGCTTCGCGCCGAGTTTCTGATGCGCGGAGAAAAGTGCGGTGCGTTTTAACATGAAATTTTTATCCGCTAATTTCGCGAATGAACACGAATTAAAACAAGGTCAAAATTAATTTGTGAAAATCAGCGTAATTCGCGGATTGTAATCATCCCCACTTCTCCGTTTTCATCTGCTCTTTCGGCGCGCCGAGTTCAAAGACCAAACCTTCAGCAAATTCAACAAGTGCATTTGGTCCGCAGGCGTAAAAAACCGTGTTCGCCAAATCTATGACGTGCGATTTAACCCAAGCAGAATCAATGCGCCCGGTGCGGCCAGTCCAATTATCTTCCGGCGTCGCACGCGTGCAGGTGACGTGGAATTTGAAATTCGGATTTTCCTTTTCCAACTCGCGGAATTCGGCGTTGAAAATAATATCCTTCGGCTGGCGCACGGTATAAAGCACGGTGATTTTCGTTTCGAGTTTGCGCCGCGTGGCTTCGCGCGCGTAGGCGCGGAACGGCGTCACGCCCGAACCGCCGGCGATGCAGACGAGATGTTTGTCCGGCTCATAGACCGGCAGAAATTTTCCGACGGGCGGGATGACAAAGAGTTTGTCGCCCGCCTTCGCCCAATCCACGATACGCGTGCCCATCTTGCCATCGCGCTTGACGGTGACTTCGTAAAAGCCGCGATCCAGCGCGCAGGACGAGAGCGAGTAGGCGCGCTTGTAGTTCGTCGTGTCCGGCCAGTAGAGCGTGATGAACTGCCCGGTCTTGAATTCGGGATTGTGGCCGTCGGGCCATTTGAGACGGATGGTTTTTGTGTCAGGCAATTCCATCGTCGCCAGTTCAACGGGCATTTCGAGAATTTCTTTGGGCATAAAATTTTTAACGCGCGGCGAAAAGTTATTGAATTTTCAGAACGCCAGCAAGTTTTGTCGCGCGAAACTGACTTGAATTCATTCGTTATCTGATGTAATTATTTTGACATGAGCACAGTTGCTGAAATTGAAGCTGCCATTGAACAATTGCCGCCGCAGGAACAACGGCAATTATGCGAACGAATTTTGGAGCGCGAAAAACAGCCTTCGATTTGGAACGAATTGTCCAAATTAAGCGGCACAATCAAAGATTGGCCGAGCGATTTTGCCGCAAACCACGATCATTATCTTCATGGTTTGCCCAAACGCGTGCCATGACTCCCGTTTTCGCGGACGCATTTTTCTTTTTCGCGCTGCTGAATGAAAAGGACGCTGCGCACGAAGCCGCTGAAGTTTTTCGCGTTCGTGCAAATCGTTTTCTTGTGACAACGGCTTGGGTTTTGACCGAAGTGGCCGACGGCTGCGCTTCGCCAATCAAACGGGAAAAGTTTTTGCGACTGCTCACGGCGCTTCAGCAAATGCCCGACGCCAAAATCATTCCGGCGTCTGAAGAACTGTTTGAGCGCGGCGTGGAATTATTCCGCCAGCGTTCCGACAAAGACTGGCCGCTGACCGATTGCATTTCGTTTGTCGCGATGAAGGATGAAGGCATCACCGAAGCGCTGACTGGCGACAAACATTTTGAGCAGGCGGGATTTCACGCATTGCTCAAATAGCCAAATAAGCGAAAAGAATTCTCACGTCAGGCGTGGGCGAGCACTTCCGTTTCCATTTCGTTGAGCACGGTCAGGACTTGCGAACGCTTCACGCTCGGAAAACCTTCCAGAAAATCCTCGATGGAATCGCCGGCCTTGAGATGGTCGAACAAACTTTGCACCGGCACGCGCGTGCCTTTGAAGACCAGCGTGCCGCCCAGAATTTCCGGGTCGGAATGGTAAGCGCGCTCTTTGCTCATGGAAAAACAATACGACCGTTTGATTTTTCAGGCAAGGCAAGTTTTGTCGCGCGAAGGAGAAAAAACTTAACTTACTTTTTCGCTAAAAATTCTTTTTGCTTCCTTAATGTCAATTTTCGCTTTATGTCCGTGCTTTTCGAGAAGATGCAATAAATTTGCGCCGTTCAATAAAACCAGCGGCTTTCCTTTTGCGAACTCGTAAGCATCCGGGCCGTAATCGGCAGTCGTGACAAGAATTCCTTTCATCGCGCCTTCGTTGAGAACCGTTCCCCACAATTCCCGCACTGCCGCGACGCCGACGGTGTTGGTGTAGCGTTTGGCTTGGATGACTGTTTTACCGCCGTGAATCGGATCAGAATCCAAAACCACGGAGTCCACCCCGCCATCCCGGCTCGCCTGCGTAACTTTTACTTCGCAACCAGGCTTGCTGAATTCTTTTTCAAAAAGCTCCCGAATCAAATGCTCAAAATCTTCCCAATCCATCGCCGCCAGATTGGATCGCTCATCCAGTTGCCCGGCCACCGCGTAGGAAGCGACAAATCTTTTATCCTCGCGATTGATTTTCAGCACCGGTGCTATGGGTGTCAGGCTGTGTAACTTTGAGCTTCCTATCCCTTTCAAAGTTTTGAAGCAAGCTTTGGGGTCAACATTTACGAGCGCTATTTTTTGAAACTCTTCCTTCGTCGTCTGAACCGAAATCACGCAACCGTTCACTTCTTTGCCGGTGGCCTTGTCAATTGATTTAACCCAACCGTTAAAAACGACCGCACTTAAAGCGTTAGCAACATCGGCTTCAAACAATTCATGAATCGTCCGAAGGCAAATCTGGTAGAGAACGCCGTCGTAAATGCGGTTCAATTCTGTTTCTGACAGGAATACCTCAACCATGTCATCCTTAGCTTTGATATATTTGACTTCCTTGACGCGAGGCAAATGTTCCGGTGCTGGCAACGAATAATCAACTGCCAGAATTTTTGTTCCTGAAATGTATTCGAGTTCAAATTCTTTGGGGAAGCTGTCAGGATACTCCGAGGCGGACAAGACAATCTCGCAATAATCTGAAACTGCATCCGGCACTAACGCTTCATATTGAGCTTTGCGGTTGTCAATCGCGGCATTTTCTTGATCTTGTTTTGCAGAATGCTCCGCTGCCGACGTATTCCACACTTCTATTGCCGCGACACTTTCAGAATAAAGCGTTACATTTTTGATTCGGATTCGCTCGACTGATTTAGACCAAGCTTCGTATTCTTGAACGTATAGTTCTTTCGCCCGGCGCAGGTTTTCCAAGTCATTTTGCACAGAGACTTTCAACCGGCGTTTGTTTTCGATGATATTTTGCTCGGCTACTGCTGCTAGTCGTTGATTTTTTTGCTCGATTGATTTAACCGATTCCACCCAAGCCGCATGGTCTTGAAAATAAGGCTTGTTTTTTGCGGCTTGAGTTTTTATTTCCGCACGATTCAACATCTTGTCCAGAAAGGAAAACGTCACCACCGGCTGGTATTTGGGGCTGTCTGGCTGTGGTTCTGGAGGGTATTCAAAAAAAGTAAAATCTTCAGGCAGCAAAATCGGGTTTTCAAGCGGCGGATTATATCTCGCATCATCCGGTTGCGGCTCACGGGGAAATTTGAGGTATTCGAGTTGCGCGGGTTTTGGCTTGGGGTATATCTCTGGACCTTTCAGTCTTTCCCAGTCAACTTCGTGATCCTCTGACAACCCATTGTGCAAGATGTCCGTGACTTGCTCCAGCGCTTCCGTCGCTTCATCGGTGAGATCCTCTGCGGCTTGACGGTTGTTTTCCTGCTCTTCTTTGGCTTTTTCTTTTTGCTGTTCCGATTTTTCGCGAGACGACTCTCGTTCTTCAATCAGCCGATTCTTTTTAGCTTCTCGTTCTGCAATGACACGATCCTTTTCGAGCTTTCTTTTGTATTCAGCATTCCAACTGGCCCAAAGTGCATTTATTTTAGCTTTAACGACCGCCTCATCCGTTCCTGAAACGATACGGTATTTGCCTAATTCAGGATGCCGAACTTCTTGCGCGTATGTGTAACGATAGGCCATACCAGATTTTGTAAAATGAATTTATTTTGGATTCAACCTCTCCAAAACTTCCTGCGCCAACAATTCATACGCCGCCGAGCCGGAACTGTATTTGTCGTAATGGATGATCGGCTGGCCGAAACTCGGCGCTTCGGCGAGCTTGGTGCTGCGCGGAATCATGGATTCAAAAACTTTCGCGCCAAGCAGGTTGCGGACTTCGCCGACGACTTCGTTGGACAATTTCGTGCGGCCATCGAACATCGTCATCACGACGCCGAAAATCTCCAGGCGCGGATTGACGCCCGCGTCGCGGAGCTGGCCGAGCACGCGGTTCATCATCGAGATGCCTTCGAGCGCGTAATACTCGCATTGCAGCGGCACGAGAATGCCGTCGCACGCGGCAAAAGCATTGAGCGTGGAAATGCCCAGCGACGGCGGGCAGTCAATCAGGACAACATCAAATCGTCCGCTGTCCAAAACAGGCTTGAGCGATTGCGTGACGCGCTGCAAATGATTTTCCATCCGCGCCATTTCCAGATCAGCGGCGCACAAATCCACTTCGCTGGGAATTACAGAAAGGTTTTCGTAAGCCGTTGGTTTAATTTTTTCCAACAACGAACCTTCGCCGAGCAAAACGCGATACGCGCTCGCGCCTTCGATTTTTTCCAGGCCGACGCCGCTGGTCGCGTTCGCCTGCGGGTCGAGGTCGAACAGCAGCACGCGCTGGCCGAGCGCGGCGAGGCAGGCGGAAAGGTTGACGGCGGTGGTGGTTTTTCCCACGCCACCTTTTTGGTTGGCAACGGCGATGACTTTGGCTGGCACTCCGCTGATTAAATGAAAAACGCGGCGGCGTTTCAAGCGCACACCGCGCGAAGCGGAAGATTTATGAACCGGCTTACTGCCCCGGTGCCGCGAAGCTCGCGGACTGGAACAGCGGATTTTGCTGCTGGCCGAACAGCGTGGCCACCGGCTGCAAGCTGACGACCGGATTGGTGCTGACCGCGATCCCGGACGTATTGACCATGGGCACAGCCGCCACCAATGGCGAGGCAGACTCCGGTGCGGGAGTCGAACTGGCAAAAAGATCCCTCGGCACCGAGTCGGGACGATCGGCCAGCACAACGCCAATCAGCAGCATCAGACAAAGACTCGTGGCCACTCCGCCAATCACACCCGGTTTGGCTTGAAAAACGCGCAGCAAGCCTGCCAGCCACGAAGACTGGCGGAGTTCATCAATCAACCCTTGGGCATCACCCGCCTCGCCCGCGCGGACGCGGGCAATGACCTCGCCGGAAAAGCGGTTGAAGTAGCCGGGCGACGGAACCTCGTGCTGCTTGAGTTTCAGCAGCCGCTTCAATTCTTCAAAATTATTGTTGCTCTCGTTCATGTTGCTTATGACTTTATGTATTCAGCCAGATAACCCTGCAACTGCTGGCGCGCGTAAAACAGCCGCGAGCGCACCGTCCCGATGTTGCAGCCGACGATTTCCGCGATTTCCTCATGGGAAACCCCTTGCACGTCATGCAGGACTACTACCATTCTGTGAGGTTCTGACAGCTTGAGCAATGCTTCGTTCAATTTTTTTTGCAGTTCGCTCAAGCCGGCGTCGCGCTGCGGGGTTTTGTCGGAAATCAGCGCCACCAGATCCGGATCATGCTCGGCGTTGAAGTCGAGATCGTTCAGACTGATGTGATACTTGTTCTTCCGCTGCTTGAGAAAATTGATCGTCTTGTTGACCGCAATCCGGTAAAGCCAGGTGTAAAAACTGGAGCCGCCCTTGAATGATTTCAGCGCCGAATACGCCTTGATGAACGACTCCTGCGCGAGGTCGTTGGCGTCCTCGTGGTTGGAAGTCATGTGGTAAATCGTCGCGTAAATGCGCTCCTGATAGCGCTTCACCAGTTCGTCATAGGCCTGCAACTCGCCGCGCCGGGCGCGGCGCACCAGGTCGCCCTCCAACATGCCGGCGGGTGCGTTGGCGTCGGGAATCGTGGCGGGTTCGGACATAATCATTGTGATTGAACCGCCAAAGTCCCGGTTTGTTGCGCCAGAAAATCCGCCAGCGCCAACAAGCCGGCCCGGCCCGGCGACTCCGGCAGCCCATGCAACGCGCGGCATGCCTGATCCAGAAAACGCTGGATCTCCTGCACCGACGGCTCAAACGTCTCGTATTTTGCCAGCAACGCATTTACCGCCATCAAATTTTCCGGCTGCCAGTTTTCAATTATATTTTCCAACGCCTTCCGGTCGGCCACCGTGGCGCGCTCCCAGGCCAGCAGCACCGGCCACGTCAATTTTCCCTTGGCCAGATCCGTGCCGAGCGATTTGCCCGCCTCGGCCTCGGTGCCGAACAAGTCCACGCAATCATCATAAACCTGATACGCCGTGCCGACGGCCGCGCCAAATTCGCGCAACGCCACGCGTTGGGCCTCGGTCGCACCGCTCAAAAATGCCGCGAGGTCGCACGACAAAGTGAACAGTTCGCCCGTCTTCATCTCGATGACGCGGAAATAATCGCGCCGCGCCGCCGGGAAATTCCGCCGCTGCTGCGTCTGCAAAATTTCGCCGGAACAAACCGTGTTCGTCGCGATGGAAACCGCCCGGCAGACTTCCGTGGTCGGAAAACTCGCCGCCAGTTTCAGCGCCTGCGCAAACAGGCAGTCGCCGAACAGGACGGCGATTTCGTTGCCCCATTTGGCCGCGACGGTCGGGCTGCCGCGCCGGATTTCCGCCTCGTCCATCACATCGTCATGGACGAGCGTGGCGAGGTGGATCATCTCAATAATGACCGCCGCCTTGACATGGGATTCATTGGGCCGGCCAAAACAGCCCGCCGCCAGCGCCACGAGAGTCGGGCGCAGATTTTTGCCGCCGTTGTTAAGCGCGTGCTCGGCATAAGGCACGATTTGCGGATCGAAGCCGCGCGCCTGATGCATCAATTGCTGCGTCACCGCACGAAGGAACGGCTCCACCGGTTCCATGATTTTTTTCCAGGAACGGGCGGATTCGGCGTGGGAAGCGCGTTCAGGATTGGAACCCGCGACTTTGGTTTCGGCAGCCAGCATCGGCCTGATTCTAATTTCCTGATTGAACGGAGTCAAACTTGTTATGTTTTGCGTCGGCGGCAAGGGTCCATAAAATCTTAATACTTTCTTAACGCCGCCACGCCGCGTCTTAACTCGCGTCCTCACTCCAGTCGCCAATATTTCCACATGAGGCAAACTTGAATGGTTGCAACTGGCGGCTGGCTTTCGCGGTTTAGAATCGAAGCCCTGCCTAGCCAAATCGCCCACCTGCGCGAGAAGCTGGAGGAGGACGCCGCGCAACCGAAATTCATCACCGCCGAACCGGCCGTTGGCTATCGGGCAATGGAACTGGAACCTTGAGTTGCGCCGCCAATGCGGATTTAGCTCAAGTATCAACCCGGCTTTGATAAAGCGCCACGAGCGCCGCGCCGATGGCCTGCGACAATTCGCCCAGCACGGCGGGGATAATTTTAATGGTGTCGCGCTGCTGCGCCCAGAGGTAGGGCCGGGCCGCCTCGCGGATGAGGCGCAGGTAACGCTCGCGGAATTCCGGCGTGGTCGTTTCCTGGTCCATCAGTCCGCCGCCGATGACGACGATGCCCGGATCCAGCGCCATCACCAGATTGGCGACGTGCAGGCCCATCACGCGCGCCTGAAAATCAAAAATTTCCACGGCGAGCGCGTCGCCCTTTTGCGCGCGGCCGCGGAGCGACAAGACTTTTTCCTTCATCGGCGCGGCGGACGTCGCGAGTTCGTGGCCGGGATATTTTAATAATTTTTCCGCCAGCAGATGCGGCAGGCCGGAAATGGTCGTGTAAGCTTCCACGCAGCCCCAGTCGCGGCCGCAGCCGCACGGGAACGGCTGGCCGGCGAGGCCGAGCAGGTGGAGCGGCGCGGGCATGTGGCCGGCCTCCATCCCGGCAATCGTGTCGCCATCGAGCGAAAGCCCGTCCGCGCCGACGAACGCCGCGCCAAGGCCGGAGCCGGGCATCAGCATCATCACCGAAGCCCGCGATTTGCCGCGCGCGATTTGCGCCTCGGCCACGCCGCCGTAATTGCCGTCGTTGCCCACGACGAGCGGCAGCGGGCGGCCGGCTTGTTGCGCCAGCGCCGCGCGGTAATCGGAATAGACATCCCAGCCGGAAAAACTGGCGGGGAGATTCGGCGTCTTGCCGAACACGCCGTAGCGTTCATACGGCCCGGGAATCGCCAGGCCGACACCGTGGACCTGCGACCATTGCAAATTATTTTGCGCGAGAAATTCGCCGATGCCGGCGATCCAGCCGTTGATGACGGCGTCGCGGCCCTTTTCGGAATTGGTCGGGCGCTGAAGGAGTTTTGTGGAAATGGCCTCGCCGGTTTCGCGCACGCCGGAGAATTTGGTCGTGGTCGCGCCGCTGTCCGTGCCGATGAAAATTTTATTGCTCATGATCGAGCCGTTACATTGCGGATGACGGCGGCAAAGGCAAGAATTATTCGCGCGGCTCAAGCCGGCGGCGATAAACAGAAAACTGGACAGCCACGGCGCGCGGTTCTAAAGTGACACCGTAAGCCAAGAACAGGCAGCGCCGCTTTTGCTGATGCAGAATGCGGCAGCTCTTTTGGATATACTTATGCGAGAACAGGAGTTAAAAACAAAACACGGTCGAATCCTAAAAATGGATAGGCTGCAAAACACGGCGTCCATTGATTGTTAGGCATCTTTGCGCTATGAAACTTTCGGAGGACGAACTTCGGATGGTTGAGAGACTACGAAAATCCCAACGTGGGTTTCGCCGATTGCGGCTTTTTTGCCTTGTGTGTTTTAGCTTATGTATCGTCGGCGTTGGCGTTGTTTCTTTCGCGCTGGCTGGTGTTGTCAATCGCCTTGCAAGTGATACTACCGGCACGGTTGCCGACAGGGCACTTGCCACTGCCACGAAGGCGCTCGCAATGGCCTACATTTACCCTCTTACCATCATCTGTATGTTTGGCAGCGCGCTTGGTCTTGTTTACGTCTTTGCGACTTGGCAAGGCGACCCAAAGACCGCACTTTTACTGAGGTTGATAGATGAGTTGGAAAAGCGAGATGCCTAATAACATGATAGGCTGCAAAGCTCGCTGACCCATTCGGCGTCTTTTCAAATGCGCGTGCAGCGCCAGGGAGCGGATGCTATTCTGCCAGCCGCGTGAGCCTGCACGAAACATTTTCCCAATTGCTCCATAGCGGCGCGCCCTTGCTGGCGCTCGCGCCGATGCAAGACGTGACGACGCTCCAGTTCATGCGCGTCATCGCGCGCTACGGCGGGCCGGATGTTTATTGGACGGAATACTTCCGCGTTCACGGCGATTCGCGGCCGGAGAAATGGATTCTCGATTCCATCATCAAAAATCCCACCGGCAAACCCGTCGTCGCACAGATGATCGGCAATGACATTCCCGCGCTCGTGCGCAACGCGAAGCTGCTCCAACAATATCCCGTCGCCGCGATTGACCTGAACCTCGGCTGTCCCGCGCCGGTTGTTTATCGCAAATGCGCGGGCGGCGGACTGCTGCGCGAACCGCAAAAGATTGACGCCATCCTTGGCGCGTTGCGCGACGCGGTGACGATTCCGTTCACGGTGAAAACGCGGCTCGGTTTTGAATCGCCGGAGGAATTTGACGCGTTGCTGCCGGTTTTTGCGAAGCATCCGATTGACCTGCTCACTGTCCACGCGCGAACGGTCAGGCAAATGTATCGGCCCGGCGTGCGCTACGATTTGATTGCGCGGGCGGCGCGTGAATTGAAATGTCCCGTGCTGGCGAATGGAAATATCCACGGCGCGGCGCAGGCGCAGGCATTGCTGGCGGAGACGGGCGCACGCGGCCTGATGATCGGGCGCGGCGGCATTCGCAATCCGTGGCTGTTCGACCAGATCCGGCGGCAGCTTCGCGGTGAGCAAATAAAATTGCCGGCCGGTCGCGACGTGCTGGCTTACATCCGCGAACTTTGGGAAAATGAAATCACGCCGGGCGTGCCCGAATCCGCGCAGGTGATGCGCATGAAGAAATTCATGAACTTCATCGGCGAAGGCGTCGGCGAATTGTTTCTGCACGACATCCGGCGCGTGGCGACGGCGGCGGATTTCTGGCGCGTGTGCGAAACTTTTCTCGGCCATGACGGGCCGATGCCGCTGGAGCCTGTATTGACGCCAAACAAGGATGGCCTGCCGTAAAAATTTCCGCTTTGATTATAGGCGCATGAAGCGAACCATTTTCATCACCGGCACGGACACCGGCGCGGGCAAGACGGTTTTGACGGCGCTGCTGGCGCAATTTCTGCGTGGGCGAAGCGTGAGCGTCGCCGCGCTCAAGCCAGTTTGTTCCGGCGGTCGAGCCGATGCGCTGGCGTTGCACAAGGCGTTCGGAGGCGCGCTGACGTTGGATGAAATTAATCCGTGGCATTTCCGCGCGGCCATTGCGCCGGCACCCGCCGCGCGGCTCGAAAACAAATCGGTGAAATTGGCGGCGGTGCTGGCGCACATCCGCGCAACGCAGAAAAAATTCGACGTGCTGCTGGTGGAAGGCGCGGGCGGCTTGTTGAGTCCGCTCGGCGAAAATTTTGATTCGCGCGATGTGATGGCCGCCTTGCGAGCGACGCCCATCATCGTTGCGCAAAACAAACTGGGCGCGGTGAATCACGTTTTGCTGACGCTGGAGGCGCTGCCGAAAAAATTCAGAACGAGGGCGCGGGTGGTTTTCATGTCGCCGCCGGAACCGGACGCGGCATCCGCTTCAAACGCAAAATTGTTGAAATCCTTTTTCCCGCGCGAAAGAATTTTCACGCTGCCGTGGCTGGGGGAAAATTTCGCGCCGGCGGAAGTTTTGAAAAAAGCGCCAGTGAGGCGGACGCTCGCCGCGCTGCTGCGATAGGCCCAAATTCCAAAACCGGCCGCCGGCGGACGGCGCGTTCATTTTGGCGCAAAAAAGATTTTGCAATTTTCGCGGCGGGCATGGATACTTGGCGCGGCGGGCGAAGGCTCGGAGTTCCGCCACTTGGCCTAAAACCGGTTCCTCACCACCAAGTTTTGAATTTTATGAGCGGGTTGCCTTTTGCACTCATCGGAGCGGCCACCAATCAGGCCGATCTCCTTTACATCTGGGACAGGGCGACGGTGGAAGCCAAAGCCATCATCGCGCTGCTCTTCGTCTTTTCCATCGCCGCGTGGTTTGTGATGATGTCCAAGGCCATCCAGATGCGCCGCGCGCGGAAGCTCAACCATTATTTCGGCGAGGAATTCACCGGGCAGAAGGCGGTGCTGGAAATGTTCGACCGCAAGCTGCAGGTGGAAGGCTGTCCGCTCTATGCGGTTTATCAGGCGGGCTGCTCGCAGCTCGACGCGCGGTTGCGCGGGCCGACGGGTGAACGCGCCAAGCAGCAGATCAGTCTCAAAAACATGGAGCACATCAAGCGCGCCGTCGAAAATGTCGTGGCCAAGGAGTCGCTCAAGCTGGAATCCGGCCTGATTTTGCTGTCCATCGCGGCGAGCGGCGCGCCATTCATGGGGCTGCTCGGCACGGTCTGGGGCGTGATGAGCACGTTTGCCGGCATCGCGCAACAGGGCGCGGCCACGATGGCGGCGATGGCGCCGGGCGTTTCCGCCGCGCTGTCCACGACCGTCGCGGGATTGCTCGTGGCGATTCCCTCGATGTTCGCCTACAACTGGCTGGTCCACAATCTGCGTGCGTTCACGGTGGAACTGGATAACTTCGCGCAGGAACTCGTTTCCAAAATGGAGACGGAATTTCTCGCCGACGAATAATTTTCCATGCGCCGATTTTCCCAACGCAATTCGCTGGTGACGTTGAGCGACATCAACATCACGCCGCTGCTCGACCTGGCGTTTGTGCTGCTCATTATTTTCGTCATCACCACGCCGCTGCTGGAGCAGAGCATTGACCTGAAACTGCCGCGCGGCGGCCGGGCGGAGAAAAAGATTGAGAAGAACGACATCACCACGGTGGAAATCACCTCGACCGGCATTTATGCGCTCGACCGCCAGCGGCTGCAACTGCCGCAACTGACGGCGCAACTGGCACGGGAAGCGCGCTCCAACCCGAATCTGGTCGTCTATGTCCGCGCCGACAAGGACAGCCGTTACGAATTGCTCGCCGCGCTGCTTGACACCTGCCAGCGCAACGGCATTAAAATTTCATTCCGGACCGACCCGGCGCCTGACCGATGAACCGGCTGCAAAAAAAATGCCTCATTGCCGTGGCAGGAACTCATCTGTTCCTGATCGTGCTGCTGTTTTGTTCCGGCTTCATCCGGCCAGCGCCCAAAGCCGACGACGTGCAATTCCTCGATGTTATTCCGGCCACCGCAATTGATGCGGCGTTCAAAAGCGGGATGAAAGGCGCGCAACCGCCGCCACCGCAAATTGTCCAACCGCCGGCACCAACGCCCGCGCCGCTGCAACCCCAGCCCACGCCGGTGACGCCCGTGCCGACGTTCGTGCAGAAAGTCGAACATCTTTTCAA
>Ga0209483_1000432_pt1 | contig 37027 bp, 33 predicted proteins | sample NGEPerA_FD_184508 | JGI IMG/M metagenome (GOLD analysis project Ga0209483, IMG submission 184508) | Arctic peat soil microbial communities from the Barrow Environmental Observatory site, Barrow, Alaska, USA - NGEE PermafrostL2-A... | ecosystem: Environmental > Terrestrial > Soil > Wetlands >...
TGGTATGTATGGGTGCTGCGGGTAGTGCGGGTAGTGCCTTGTAGGGCTGTTGAGCGGGCGCCGGCTCGTGGCCCAGATCGGCGGGTCGGCACCGTTTGGAAGATGCACGTCATAGGGAACCTGCCGGGGACTCCCGGCCTACGGTGCGGCGGGGGCGAGGATCCAACGGCTTCCGGCCCATGAGGCCACGATGCCGCCGAGTACGGCCAGGACGATCTGTCCGGTGCCCCGGGTGGCGACGAACACCCTGCCGATGCCCGGAACCGAACCGATGACCTGATTGGCGTAGGCGGTGACGAGCTTGGCGTGCCAGGGGTCGATCGCCTTGTTGGCATCGCCCTTGGTGGTGATGATCGGGCCGGTCTTCGACGGGGTCACCGACGTGACCCGGTGGGCATACTCGTTGTGCTCCCCCGGCGGGACGAACAGGACGATCATCCCCGGCTTGATGGCGTCGACTGCGATCCGCTCGGTCAAGAGCACCGCACCCGGCCCGAAGTCGGGGCGCATGCTCCCGGTGAGTACGGCGCGCACGCCGAGGTGCAGGGTCACCACTGAGACGGCCAACACGGCACTGACGGCCAGGGTGAGACAGGCGACGGTGAGCTTGACCAGGTGCAGGTTGCGACGCCGACGCTCGTCGCGGTCCAGCCCGGGACGGGAGTCCCGCTCCTGCGCCGGACGGTCTCCGGTCGACTGAACCTCGGGTTGTATCTTGATGCTTTCGGCCGTCATCGGTGGTTTCTCGAGCCAACCGACCCGATTAGGTGGACGGTTGGCCAGATTGAACCAACGTACTGGTCAGGACCGTGCAAGCCGGGATGCACAACCCTGGTTGCGCAATCGCCATTGGCCGGACCCGCGAACTCCCAGTTGCACACCTGTTGACAACCCCTGATGACAGCCGGATCGGCGACCTGGCAAACCGGCACTCGGACCGACGAATCAGCGGGAGCGCAGTGCGCGTCCCCGATTGCTCAGACGCCGGGGACGCAGGGCCGCTACCGGCCCACGCCGGCAGTGTCCGGCACGGTGGGATCGGGCTGATCCGGACGCAAGTGCACCGGTGACTGCGTCGCCACCCGGACGGCATCCCCGGTGACGAGGCCGATGTCGACCTCCTGTTGGAGCACTCAGACGTTCGCCCTCAGCAGAGTCGTCCGTTCAAGACGGCGATCCACCGGCACCGCTCCCACTTCGAGCCCGGTGGGGGCACGCGCGCAGTCGCGGCCCCGGTCGCTGATGCGAGCAAGGCCCGCGCCAGCCGAGTGCCGGTCCCCGGCCGTCGGACCGGACCCCGTGATGCCTCAGGCCGACGGGGGTGGTCGCCGGACTCCCAGGACTTCGGGGTTGACCACGTTCGTCGGCGCACCGGCGGTGTAGGCGACGATCTGGTCGAAGATGTCGCGGAACTGGAGCTCCCATTCTTCACGGGTCACGTACCCGATGTGCGGGGTGCACACGAGGTTGTCGAGTTGCAGGAGGGGGTCGCCAGCATCCCGCAAGGGCTCGTCGTCGTAGACATCGACGGCGGCCATGCCGGGGCGACCCCGGCGCAGTGCCCCTACTAGTGCACCGGGCTCGACCAGGCCAGCCCGACTGGTGTTCACGAAGAGCGAGGACGGTTGCATCCGAGCGAGGTCCGCGGCCGTGACGATGCCCCGGGTGGCCGGCACCAGTCGCAGGTGGAGGGAGAGGATGTCGCTCCGCTCGAAGAATTCCGCTTTGTCGGCCGCCACCTCGAGTCCGGCGGAGGCCGCTTTGCGACTGGACTCCTCGCGGGCCCAGACGAGCACGGGCATCTCGAACACCCGGGCGTAGCCGGCCACCACCTCGGCGATCCGCCCGTACCCGAAGAGTCCGAGCGCCTTGCCACCGAGGGTCCGCCCCACGCTCTCCTGCCACTGACCGGCCCGCAGGGAGGCCATCTGCTGGGGAATGCGCCGCATGGCGGCCAGCACCAGGCCCCACGTCAGTTCGGCGGTGGCGAGGGACGGTGACCCCTGGTGGAGGTCGGAGGAAACCACGATCCCGAGCCGGGTGCAGGCCTCGACGTCGATGTGGGGGAACACGCTTCGTTGACTGATCAGGACGAGATTCGACAGGCGGTCCAGGAGGTCGGCGGTGATCGTTGTCCGTTCGCGGATCAACACCAGCACCTCGGTGTCGGCCAGGCGCTCGGCGAGCGTGTCCACGTCGTCGACGTGGTCGGTCCAGACCGTGACGTCGTGCCCGTCGAGCGCGGCAAAGCAGTCGAGCGTCCGCACCGTGTCGAAGTAGTCGTCCAGGATCGACAACCGCATGCCCTCGTCCCTCCCACTGATCATTGCGGCCTCCGCGGACCACCGGGATTCACGGTAGCGGCGGCCGTCCCCCGGTGACGGACCGTCGGGCGGGTGGGGACAGGCTGCATGTACTGTGCGCGGGTCCGCAAAGCTCATCCTGGAGAGTCCCATGCCCACGCTGCAGTGCACCGATGACGTCTTCGTGCTCGACCTCGGAGGCGACGAGAACCGGTTCACCCAGGATTGGATGTCCTCGGTCTCCGAGTCCCTGGACGAGGTGGACGCGGCCGAAGGCCCACGGGCCCTGTTGACCGTGGCGTCGGGCAAGATCTGGTCGAACGGACTCGATCTCGACTGGCTCACGGCCAATCTCGACAAGGCCGGCGACTACGTGGGCCAGGTCCATGGCCTGTTCGTGCGGATGCTGTCGACCCGGGTCCCGACCATCGCCGTACTCCAGGGCCACACGTTCGCCGCAGGTGCCCTGCTCGCCCTGGCCCAGGACGTCCGCATCATGCGGGCCGATCGCGGATTCTTCTGCCTTCCCGAAGTCGACATCTCGATCCCCTTCTCCCCCGGGATGTCCGCCATGATCCAGGCCCGTCTCACCCCGAACACCGCGCACGAAGCCATGTGCACCGGCAGGCGCTACGGCGGGACGGAGGCACTCGAGGCCGGCATCGTGAGCCAGGCCCTGCCACTCGAGGAGCTCCTTCCGGCGGCCATCGAGCTCGCCCACGCACTGGCGCCCAAGGCCGGTCCGACACTCCAGGCCATCCGCACGACCATGTACAGCCAGGCCATCGATCTGATGTCGGGTGCCACCGAGCTGTCTCTCCCCGGCTGAGCAAACCCCGGTCGACGCTCCGCCCGGGCCTGGGCACCCCCTGAGGCCTCCACTACCGTGTCCCCCTGATGCCGATCGACCACCGGGAGGACACCGCGCCCGCCGCGCCCGACGAGGGGGACGCACCTCCCCCCTCACCTGATCAGCCGAAGGCCTCCCCCGACCGGTCCAAGGTCTGGGCCACCGCCCTCGTCGTGGCCAGCTACGTGGTGTTGGCCGTCGTCGTCTACTGGCAGGCCTGGTCCAACGGGGTCGCCACCCACCTACAGCTGGGAGGCGACCAATTCGCCAACGTCTGGTTCCTCCGATGGACCCCGTTCGCCCTGCTCCACGGGCACAACCCCCTGTTCACGACGTACGCCAACTACCCCTTCGGGGTGAACCTGGTCACCAACACGAGCGCCCCGTTCCTCGGGGTGCTCGGCATGCCGGTCACCCTCCTGTTCGGCTCGATCGCCACCTTCAACGTGTTGAGCACTGTGGCCGTGGCCGGGTCGGCAACCGCCGGGTACGCATTCGCACGGCGGTGGACCACCTGGCGGCCCTCGGCGTGGGTGGCCGGACTGCTCTACGGGTTCTCCCCCTATGTGATGGGCCAATCCTCGGGACACCTCAACTTGACGTTCGTCGTCCTGCCGCCACTCATCCTCCTCGGCGTCCACGAGGTGGTGGTGCGCCAACGGTGGGGCCCCCGCCGGGCGGGAGTCGTCCTCGCCCTCCTCGTGACGGCACAGTTCTTCGTGTCGAGCGAGATCCTGGCCTCGACCGTGGTCATCGGCACGATCGGCGTCGCCGGTGCCGCGGTGGCCGGGCGGAGGTCCATCGCCGATCACTGGAAGCGGGCGGTCGAAGGCACGTTGTGGGCGGGCGGCGTGGCCGGGGTGCTCCTGGCCTACCCGGTGTGGTTCGCGGTCAAGGGGCCCGGCTCGATCTCGGGACCAATCCAACTCGTCCCTCAGGCATACCGGGCCGACCTGCTCGGCCTCATCTATCCGGGCGCGTTCGTCTGGCTCGCCCCGTCCGGCCTGACCCGGACCTCGTCGGTATTCGCCAGCAGCCCGGTGGAGAACGGCTCCTACCTGGGCATAACCCTCGTGTGCGCCGTCGTCGTCTCGGTGGTCGTCCTGTGGCGTCGGTCGACCGTGGTGCGGGTGGCCGCCATTGCCGGTGGCGCCGCCTGGGTGCTGTCGCTGGGCGGGGCCCTGGTCGTCCGCACCGCGCCCGGTGCGTCCCTGAACGGCATCCCGCTCCCGGAGCGGATCTTCACCAAGTTGCCGCTGCTGTCCAACACCATCCCGGTCCGCTACTCGCTGTACGTCTCGTTGTTCGCCGGCCTGATCCTGGCCCTCGCCCTCGACCGACTCCACCAGCGGGTCGCTCATGGTGCCAGACCCACCTGGCTCCGTACTCCGGCGGGGTCGGCCCTGGTGCCCGGCCTCCTGGCCCTGGCATGCCTGGTTCCGCTCGTCCCCACCATCCCCCTCCAGGGCTTCGGCGATCCGGGAGTCCCGGCATACTTCAGCTCACCCGCCCTCCAGCGGATCCCTCCCGACTCGGTCGCCCTCATCTACCCGTACCCGTCGTCTCCGACCCCGCAGGGTCAGTTGTGGCAGGCCCAGGCCGAGCTCCGATTCAAGATGCCCGGTGGCTACTTCCTGGTCCCCCAGCCGCCCGGTCGGAGCATCGCCTTCTCTCCCACCTTGGGCTACGACACGAACACCTTGACCGCTCGTACCCTCATCTCCTTGGCCGCAGGCATCCCGCCAGCCGAGACCCCGGCGCTGCGCAGCGCGCTGCGAGGTCAGCTTCGGGCATGGCACGTGCAAAATCTGTTGGCCTCGACCTCGGGTGTGGTCGGGCCAGCCCAGTCCATCCAATTCCTCACGTGGTTGGCCGGTCGCCCGCCCACGGCCGAAGGAGGCCTGCTCGTGTGGGAGCACTTCCTCCGCTGAGGCCCGTCCGGCGGCCGGCCCAGGGACCGTCCGGACTGCTCCTGCGCCGGGTGCCGATGGTACGTTGCTGTGCCGCCCGCCTCGGAGCGGTCGCCGCGATCGGGGGCTGCATGCACGCAACGACCACTCCATCCCACCAGCTGACGGTGCTGTCCGCGATCACCCCGGGCGCCTGACCATGCGGGGCGTCAAGATGACGGCCGACGGGATCCAGCTGGTCGGTCCCTCCCGGGAACCGGACGAGGGCGACGTCCGGGTCACCGTGTCGAGCTCCGGCATCTGCGGCTCCGACCTCCACATGGCCTCCTTCGGCCCGTCATCGGCCATTCTCGGTCACGAGTTCAGTGGGCGCCTCGACGACGGCACCGCCGTCGCCGTCCTGCCCGCCGTCCACTGCGGGACCTGCGACCGGTGCAGGGCCGGGGCCGAACAGCAGTGCCGGAATGTGCTCAGCCGCATGTACGGGGTCAGTCTCGACGGAGGGCTGGCCGACGAGACATGGGTCCACCCGTCGTGTGCGATCCCCCTGCCTGACGGCCTGGACCCCGGGCACGCCAACCTCGTCGAGCCCTTGGCTGTCGCGCTCCACGGGATCAACCGTGCCGGGGTGATCGAAGGGATGCGGATCCTGGTCCTCGGGGACGGACCCATCGGGTTGTGCACCATCGCCGCCGCCCGCCACCTCGGTGCGTCGGTCGATCTCGAAGGCCACCGGCGGTCCCGGTCGGCCGTCGGTGAACGCCTGGGTGCGGCCCTCGACCCTGGAACCGACTACGACGTCGTGCTCGACGCCGCCGGTACCCAGTCCTCACTCGACCGGGCCACCGAGGTCGTGCGTCCTGGGGGGACGATCGGCATGCTCGGCACGTACTGGACCCCGGTGTCGCTCGGTATGTCGTTCCAGATGAAGGAGCTGACGCTCATCCCCTCGTTCACGTACGGTCATCACCACGGAACGGGCGAGTTCGCCGAGGCGAGCCGGATCCTCGATGCGGTGCCCGACCTGCCCGACGCGTTGATCACCCATCGGTTCGGTCTGGAGGACGCCGCCGAGGCCTTCCGTGTGGCCGGCGATCGCGCCGAGGACTCCATCAAGGTGGTCGTCCACCCGTAGCACGCGGGCTCGGTCAACCGGACGACCGGACAAAGTTGCAGGTCGCTGAGGACGGACGACCCTAGTGGGCGTCGCACTTCCACCCCTAACGTCGAAGGTATGAGGAAAGGCGGAACCCAGGGGCATCCAAGTCGTGCGCCGCACCCGTCCTTGCACCCGGGGTCGGGCCGACTACCGGCGGGTTGCCCCGACCGTGGGCCGACCGCCACGCCGTGGGCACCGTCGGCTCGCGACGCCCGGGTGGCCAAGGGCGAACGGACGAGGCGGGTGCTGGTCGAGGCCCTGGTCGAACTGATCGACGAGGGCGAGGCCCATCCGACCACCAAGCAGACGGCGCACCAGGCCGGAGTCTCGGTCCGGATCGTCTATCACCACTTCGGCGGAGTCAACGGGCTCCTGCTGGCGGCGATTGCCCTCCAGTCCGACCGGCACCGGTACCTCCTGTTCACCATCCCGCCCCGCGGTCCGCCGGAGCTACGGATCAAGGCGCTGTGCCGCCAACGGCGGCTGTACTTCGAGGAGATGACCCCCGTCTACCGGGTGGCCCACGCCAGGGCGTATGCCGACGTCGACCTCAGCGTCCTCCTGGGCGACGACCGGACGGTGCTGCGGAGCCAGCTGGCGCACACGCTCGACCCCGAGCTTCAGGCCCGGGGTGCTGCCGCTCCCGAACTCCTCGACGCCCTCGAGCAGGCCACCGGGTGGGACGCCTGGCGTGCCCTGCGGGACGGACTGGACCACAGCGCCCCGTCGGCCGAGCGGGTCATGGCCTTTACCGCCGGATCCATGGTGGGATCTCCGCCGGGCCGCTCAGCGGACGCTCACTGATCGGCGGACCACGGGGTGTGATTGAACCCAGCCAGCACCGGTCCACCCGGACCCCAGGAGATCCTGGTGGCCGAGGCATTGGCCAGGTACAGGCGCCAGACCCCCTGGTCCCCCATCCCGAGCGACCAGCACGTGGCCGCCTTGATCGGCGAGACGTGGCTCACCACCACCACCGTGCCGTCGCCCCGGGCGGGCCCGTCCGGTTCGGCGAACAGCTCCTCACAGGCCTCGCGCACGCGGGCACCGGCGGCGGCCAGGCTCTCGCCGCCGGGTGGGACGAATGCGGTGTCCGACCGCCACCGGCGCCACACCTCTGCCGGGATGTCCCCCAGCTTCTGTCCGTCGTAGTCGCCGTAGTCCACCTCGATCCATCGGTCGTCGACCTCGACCGGCAGGCCGGTCCCGAGCGCTTCCGCGGTATCCCGGGCCCGGGAGAGCGGGCTCGAGATCAGTCGGGTGGCGCCGGACACGGTCTCGGCCAACGACCGGGCCTGCCCGAGACCGCGATCGGTGAGCGGTGAGTCGATGCGGCCGAGCAGGAGGCCAGCGGCATTGCCGGTGGACTCGCCGTGGCGGACCAGGATCAGCACGGCACCCGACCCCGACGACGAGCTGTCGGCTGCCGCCCCGACAGCGGTCCTCCGGCCGGCGGACCTCCCGTCAATGGACGAGGATCCGGTCGCACTGTGGACACGTGGTCAACGTGTCGGCCGCCAGGTGATGGATCCGCTCGACCTCGACCGACGAAAGCGTCAGGTGGCAGCCGTCGCACCGGTCGCCGACGAGGCGGGCCGCTCCGATCCCTCCGAGGTGGGACCGCAGTCGTTCATAGCGTTCGACGAGGTCGGCCGGCAGCCCGCTGGCGGCCTCACCACGGGCCATCGTCTCGGACTCGATGGCCGCGATGAGTTCCACCTCAGACGCGGCCACCGCCTCCGACAGCCATGCCGCCTCCACCGCGAGTTCCGCCGCGGCGGCCCGGTGAGCGGCCAGCGCCTCGTCGAGCGGCTCCTCCTCCTCCATCAGGACCAACTGCTCGTCCTCGAGGGACCGCTGGCGGTCGGCCAGCTGGGTCACTTCGTGATCCATGGCCTGGAGGTCCTTCGAGGCCGACACCGAACCCGAGCGCATCCGGGCCTCGAGCTCGTGGCGGCGCTTGGCCGATGCGGCGATCCGCTCATCCAACGCGGCCTGCCGGCCGGTGAGGTCGTCCACCAGGACCTGGACCTCTGCCATGGCGGTGGTCACGGCCGCCCGGCGCTTTTGAACCCCAGCCAGGGCGATGCGCTCGGGCATGGCCTCGATGCGGTGCCGGAGCTGGTCGAGCGCGGTGTCGTGCTCCTGCACCCGCATCAGGGTGTCGTACGGCTCAGCCATCGGTCTCCTCGGACGTCCGCCCGGGCTCGCGTCCGGACCCGGTGGCGCTCAGCCTACGGGCTGACCGGAGCGCCCCGACGAGTGCGTCGTCGGCGAGTGCACCGGCCTCCTCCCAGGGGAACCAGCGCACCGCTTGGCTCTCGTCCGGCGGTGGCGCCGGATCGGTATCGGGGCCGACCAGGAGGTATCGGATGTCGAGATGGACGTGGTCATCAGCGGCTCCGTGCACGTCGACGTGGACCAGGACTGGTCCCCCGACCGGATGGCCCAGCACGAGACCGGTCTCCTCCTGGCTCTCCCGGAGTGCAGCCGTGTCGGTCGACTCGCCGGGCTCGAGGTGACCACCGGGTTGGAGCCAGCGGTGGAGCCGACGGTGCCGGTGGAGCAGCACGCCCCGCGACCCGAACACGATGGCCGAGGCCGTGACGTGTGTGCGGTCGGCATGGCGGTCGAAGGGGTGCGCCAGCGTACCCAGCGCCGCACCGATGGCGGCCAGGGACCGCGCCTCCCGCTCGTCCCCGGGGACGTGGGCGGCCAGCCGGCGCACGAGGGCGTTGACTAGCGCGTCCGACGACGGGTCGGTGCTCACGACGTACGGCGTCGACGGAGCCGGCGCCGGGCGCTGGGTCGACGGGTGCGCGGTGTACTCAGGCGGACTTGCGGCGCTGCCGGTGGATGCGCCGGCGCTCGCGCTCGCTGGTGCCACCCCAGATGCCCTCGCGCTCCCGGTGGACCAGCGCGTGCTCAAGGCAGGCCTCGCGTACGACGCACTGATCGCAGATGGACTTTGCCTCGTCGGCCTCCTCGTCGGAGACCGGGTAGAACACATCTGGATCGATGCCCCGGCAGGCTGCGTGCTTGCGCCAGGTGGCACTCATGGGAACATTCCTTGCTACGGTTGGGGTTACTGGACGACCCGCCACGGCATTGCGTCGGTGACCTGGGAAAATGTGGCCTCCCGACGGAAACTGGCGGAACGACCAGTATGGCCCACGGCACCCGGCGGTGTCCACCGCGACTTGGCACGTTCCGTGGTGGCTCAGCCACGTCGCGTGCCCGATTTGGCTCCGCACCCCCCGGTGACAACCGGACTGCCACCTCACCTAGGCGCCGTGGCGCCCTTCCGGTAGGCACCCGGCCACGCCGGCAGGCCACATCCCACCCGCCGATGGGCGTCCCCTAGGATGCGTCGCCACCGGACCGGACGACCCGGCCCCGACCCCTCGAGGAGCGCACCCATGGCCCCAGTCGAACTGCAAGGGAAGTCCATCGTCGTCACCGGGGCGACCGGCCAGGTAGCAGAGCCGTTGGCCATCGCCCTGGCCGCCACCAACGAAGTGGTGGCCGGCGCCCGCTTCCGCGATGTGGCCGCCCGAGCGCGGTTGGAGGCTGCGGGCGTACGGTGCGTACCCATCGACCTGATGAGCGGCGACGTGTCGGGCCTGCCGGCCGACGCCGACTACGTCGTGAACTTCGCGGTCGCCAAGTCCAACGAGTGGGAGGCCGACCTACGGACCAACAGCGGTGGACTGGCCTACCTGATGGAGCACCACCAGGGGGCGACGGCCTTCCTCCACTGCTCGACCACCGGGATCTACAAGCCGATGGGACACCACGTCTTCGCCGAGGGGGACCCGCTCGGGGACAACCACGGGGTCTGGCCCTTCCTGCGGACCTACAGCATCTGCAAGATCGCCGCCGAGGCGACCGCCCTGTGGGCCGCCGACCGCTTCGGGCTTCCCACCACCATCGCCCGGCTGTCGGTCCCCTTCGGTGTCCGGGGCGGGTGGCCGGCCATCCACCTCGAGATGATGATCAACGGGAGCGACATTCCCGTGCACATCGACGCCCCGAGCACCTACCACCCGATCCACGAGGACGACATCATCGCCATGGTCCCCGGGCTGTTCGGTGCGGCCACCTCCCCGGCAACGGTGGTCAATTGGGGCGGCAGCCAGGCGGCGAGCATCGAGGAGTGGTGCGGCTACCTGGGGGAGCTGACCGGTCTGACCCCCACGTTCGCCCCCACCACCGAGACCATCGACAGCGTGGAGATCGACCTGTCCCGCATGCATGACCTGGTCGGCCCCACCCAGGTGGGCTGGAAGGACGGCATGCGGCGCATGGTTGAGTCCCGGCACCCCGAACTCCTCCACGGCTGACCGGCACCGGGCCGGTCACCGGCCACGCCCACCGCCGCCCCACTCCCCTCGGGTCCCACTCCCCTCGGGTCCCGCTCCCGAGGGCTGGCTACTCGGGGTCGGTCGGACCGCCGTCGTCGGGAGCCTGCACGGGATCAGAGCCCCATGGGCTACCCACCCACCACGCGCTGCGCACCGCGGGTCCAGGCACGACCAGGCGCTGACCCTGCATGAACACCAGGGTCAACTCCCCGTCCGGCGAGGCCCACAGCCATCGAGCGGTGCCCGGGTACGTGGCCAGGAGCGGACCGAGTGTGTCGTGCCGGTGGGGATCGAGCCGATGGCCGACGCCATCGACTTCGAGCTCGAAGGGTACGGCCACGACGATGTCGGTGCGTCCGAATCGCAAGGTCACCCGGTCGTCGACGATCAGGCAGGTGAGGACCGGGTCCTCGAGCACGAACTCGAGGCCTCCGTCGGGCAGCTCCCGGAGGTGGTGGGCGTCTGGCACCCCTCCATGCTCGCACCCGCTGTCCGTCGACGCATCCCCCGCACCGATCGGGTCGGTGGCGACGTCCCGGTCAGCGCGCCGGCAGGAGCAGGGTGGCCAACCGCCCGGTGAGGTCCTCGAGCTCGGCGGCGGTCACCTCGTACCCCTCCGGGGGACCCCCGTACGGATCGGCGACATCGTCGGCCGGCGAGCGATGGGCCAGGGCGGCTCGCGTACGGTCCCCCTGTGCCGCTCGGACCCAGCCGGCCAGGCCCTGGCCGGGCAGCCGGGGCCCCACGAACTCGCCCCGCTGGACCAGCTCCTTCAGGCGGAAGGTCCGCTTCCACGCCGACGGCTCGAGCAGGACCGCCTCCTGGACGTGGCGGAGGCTCATACCGACCACCAGGTCGGCCGCCTCCACCATGGGCCGGGTCAAGGTCGTGCTCCGGTGGCCCCTCAGGTCGATGCCCCGGGCCGCCATGACGCCGACGACCTCTTCCGGCACGGGGAGGCCGGACGGTCCGAGTCCGGCCGATGCCACCATCGGAATCTCCACAGCATCCGCCATCCGTCCGGCGAGGAGCGCGGCGGCCATGGGGGAACGACAGATGTTGGCGGTACAGACGAAGAGGGTGCGAACGTCGACAGCCTACCGTTGAAGCAGCGGCATCCACAGGGCTAGCCTTGGCCGACCGGCGAGCGGGCCGGCACTCAGCGGCGCAGCGGGGAGTCCCGTGAGCCGACGGCACGGGCCCGATGGCCCTGGGGAGACCGTGACTACCAACGCAGACATCGTCCGAGCAGCCTCCGACGCGATCGTGCGTGGCGACACGCTGGCCCTGATGGGGCACCTCGCGCGCGACATCCGCTGGTCGGTCGGGGCCGGATCCCCCGAGGCCGCCCCCTGGTTCGGCGTGTACCACGGGAAGCGTGAGGTGCTCCAGATGATGGGTGACCTGGCCGATGCCGGGCCGTTCGAGATCACCGACATTGCCATGGTGGCCGAGGATGACCTGGTCGTGACCTGGGTCCATGTGACCTTCTCGGGTCCGAACGGACGGGCCGTGGACATCGACGAGGCCCACCTCTGGCGCCTGGTCGACGGTCGGATCGTCTCGGTCGACTTCCTGGTCGACACCGCGGCGGTGGCCGCCGCGTTCGCTTGACCGGCCGACCACCGGTCGCCCTGGTCCACGACTACCTCACCCAGCAGGGCGGAGCGGAGCGGGTCGTCCTGACGCTGGCCGACGCCTACCCCACCTCGACCATCCACACTTCGCTCTACGACCCCACTGGCACGTTCCCGGGATTCGCCGACCACGACGTACAGGCCTTCGCCATCGACCGGCTTCGACTGCTGCGCCATCATCACCGGCTGGCGCTGCCGATCCTGGCCCCTGCGTTCTCCCGGCTCCACGTCGACGCCGACGTCACGATCTGCTCGTCCAGCGGGTGGGCACACGGGGCCCATGTGAGCGGGGCCAAGATCGTCTATTGCCACAATCCGGCCCGGTGGCTCTACCAGACCGACCAGTACCTGGCCGGATCCTCGAGGGTGGCGGCCACCGGCCTCGCGCTCCTGTCCCCCCCGCTCCGACGATGGGACCGCCGGGCGGCGGCGACGGCCGACCGGTACCTGGTCAACTCGAGGGCCGTCCGGAACCGGGTGGCCGACGTGTACGGCATCGACGCCGGGGTGGTGCCCCCGCCCGTGGACATCGACGTCGGGGGCTCCCGCCGGGCGCCGGGCGGTGTCGAGCCCGGGTTCTTCCTGTGCGTGTCCCGGCTTCTGGCCTACAAGAACGTCGACGCGGTGGTCGAGGCCTTCGCCCGCCGCCCGGGCCAACGGCTCGTGGTGGTCGGTACTGGGCCCCAGGCCGAGACCCTGGCGGCCGCCGCACCGGCCAATGTGACCATGCTCGGTCGGGTGGCGGACGAGGAGCTGCGCTGGCTGTACGGGGCCTGCCTGGGCCTGGTAGCGGCCTCCTATGAGGACTTCGGCCTGACCCCGATCGAGGCCGCCGCCTTCGGACGCCCGACCGCGGCACTGCGCTGGGGCGGGTTCCTCGACACCATCGTGGAAGGGACGACCGGCGTGCTCTTCGACGAGCCGACCCCGGACGCCATCGCCATCACCGTCGATGAGTTGGCGGGAACCTCGTGGTCCGCCGGGGTGCTGACCGACCATGCCCGCCAGTTCTCCCCCGAGCGCTTCCTTGGATCGGTGGCCGCCGTGGTCGATGAGGTCCGCTCGTCCAGCTGAACGACGTTGCGCACCGACCCCGGGTCGCCGCATTGCGCCGGCCCGGCCGGGTCCCTACCGGGTGATCAGGAGGCGCCGCGCCCCTTGAAGATGGTCGCCGGGGTCTGCCACAGTATCTGCATGTCCCACCAGAACGACCACGAGGCCACGTAGAGGTAGTCGAGGCGACACAACTCGAGGTGGGACAGCTCGTTGCGGCCCGACACTTGCCACAGTCCGGTCATCCCCGGGCGGGCCTCGAAGCGCTTGCGGGCCCAGCCCTCGATCTCGGCGGCCTCGGACACCACGAAGGGGCGGGGGCCGACCAGCGACATATCGCCCTTCCAGACGTTGATCAGTTGGGGAAGCTCGTCGAGGCTGGTTCGCCGCAGGAACCGACCCGGGCGGGTCACCCGCGGGTCATCGCTGATCTTGAACAACGGACCGTCCATCTCGTTGAGGTGGAGGATCTCGTCCTTGCGCTGCTCCGCATCCTGGTACATCGTCCGGAACTTGAGCACGGAGAACGGACGCTCGTCCCGGCCGGTGCGGACCTGGCGGAAGAAGATGGGCCCGTGACTCGTCAGCTTGATGATGACCGCGGTGACCAGGAAGAACGGCGACAGCAACACCAGGATGGCCGAGGAGACGATGACGTCGAACGTGCGCTTGAAGAAGCGAGCGCCGGCCGACAGCGAGGCCGGGGCGATGTCGATCATGGGGAGGCCGGACAGGTCCTCGACGTGGGAGCGGGCGGTGATCAGCTCGTAGTAGCGGGGCACGATGGACACCCCGACCTTGCCGGACAGCACCTTCAGCATCTCCGTGGTGCGCTCGGGATGGGTGCGCGAGAAGCAGACCACGACCCGGGCCACGTCATAGCGCCGGCAGAGTTCGGGGAGATCCTCGAGCTCGCCCAGGACGTCGCCCCGTCCGAGCGGGCTGTCGTCGACGAAGCCGACGAAGTTGACACTCGAGTGGGCACGCAGGTGGCTGGCCACGGTCTCGGCCAGCTTGCCGGTCCCCACCACGATGACCGGCACCGAGCCTTCCGGAGCCCGGCCCATGAGACCGAACGACACGACGCGGGCCAAGGGCACCGTGACGACGGCGACCAGGCACATCGACAGGATCTTTCCCACGGTCATCGACTGGAACCCGTAGATCTGGTGCGCGGCGTAGCCGACCACTGCATACAGGAAGCCGCTCACCAGCAGGGCGTGCAGGATGTTGCGCAGATCGCTGAAGACACTCAGCGAGATGCGCCTCGTCGAGCCCTTGTAGAGGCTGTACACGGCGAACACCCCGATGAACAACGGGATCATCACCAGGTTGGCGAACATCCCGGCGCCGGTCCGGCCGGCCGAGGATTGAGGGTTGTTCGACACCCAGCTGACCATGAGGGGCCCGATGAGGGCGGCCGTGGCCAGTCCGACGATGTCGGCCAGCACCAGGTGCCGCAGGACGTGCCGGCGCACCTTAGCCACGGCGCCGGCGTGGTCGCCCAGGTCGATGGCCAGGCCGTTTCCTGCCGGTACGACGACGGCGTCGGGTCTGCTCTCGAAGAGCCCCTTTACCTCTTCTTCACGAATCGCCATGCCAGCCGGCCTGCCCTTTCCTGCACCGGTCCTGTGACCCGGTCGAGCCCACACCGAGGATGCCCGAACGGGGCCGTCCATTCCGCTGTCCTGTGCCCGCCGACCAATCGTAGATCCGGGACAACTCCCTGCACAACAGGCAATTCGCCCCGAATGTTGCCACTGCTGTTGCCCGGGGCCGGCCGACGGCTACCCGCTCACCGCACCGGGAACCGCTGAATTCAGCGCCCGGACCCACCCGCGGGGCGCCTCCGGCGCCCCCGACCATGGTCGCAGCACCGTCGTGCGTGTTCCCCCCGGAGGGAGATGGAACCACGAGTCGTCGGCCACGAAGCCCGGTACATCCACCTGCACGTACTGGGCGAACCGGCGCGCCGAGACGTGGAGATGCCATGCCCCTCCATCGACCGCCTCGACCTCGGCCTGAAGCCCGACATCCGGGTCGGGCTCGCGGGCCGGCCCACCCGGGAGGTAGCCGGTGGCGGCGAGCACCTGCCCGGAGGCGTCGACCAGGTCGGCGGTCACCAGGTCGTAGGAGCGGGGCCCGAAGCAGTAGGCGTACGTCAGGTCCCGGAAGCCGTCGAACAGGGCGTCGGCGTGGATCTGGCACCCGCCCCGGGCCGGCACGACCACCTCGCACGACGCCTCCTCGATCCGGTGGGCCCCGGTGTGCAGCCCGACCACGAGGGTCCCCTCGACCGACTCGGCGGTGTCGTTGACCAGGTGGAGGGCCAAGCCGTTGGCCCCTTCGTCGGTGGCCAGGACGGCCACCGGGGTCGACGCCCTGGCCACCGCGTACCAGGGTGCCTTCGGGCGCCCGAGCGAGTCGATCAGGCCCCACCCGGGCCCGGCCCGGAGGTCGCTGAGGGCGACGGCCAGGAATCCGGCACACGAAGACGACGTGCGTCGCCACTCGGCCAGCGCGGACCCGAAGATCTCGGTCACCGCGGCCCGGCCCAGGTCGAGCGCGTGTTCGGGGTCGCTCCGCCACAGCAGGGCCATGTCGACCCCGAAGAGCAGGGCCGCGTAGTGGTCGCGGACGTCCTCGAGGTCGAACCACGAGCTGGCGTCCCGGTGGACGGCCCGTTTCCACTCTGACTCGTGGCGGGAGGTGAGGTCGCCACCCAATCCCTCGTCGAGACTGGCCCGCTCCGGCGGTACGGCGAAAGCCAGCCCCTCGGCCACGAAGCGCGGCGCCGACCGCCGAAGGTCGCTCAAGGGGAACATGAAGACCCCGACCCCGAAGTAGTGGCTCACCCCGACGTCGACCTGGAAGGACAGGTCGCCACCGGTGGGCGAGGTGGGGACGTAGGGAAGGCCCGGGGCCAGCCGGCCGACCACTTCGGGCAGCACGGTGTGGATGAGCGGCGTCGTCCAGCGTTCGCGGGGCAGTCCGAACATGGCGGGCTGCTCCTCCAACTCCTGTCCGCCGCAGAACACGGCCAGGCAGGGATGGGCGGCCGCCCGGGCGAGTACCCCGGTCACCTCGGCCACCACGGTTTCGGTGAACGCCTCGTCGTCGGGCGGGTCCACCATCCCCAGCATCGACTCCTGCCAGACCAGGATGCCGGCCCGGTCGCAGGCGTCGAAGAACCGCTCGTCCTCGTAGACCGTTCCCCCGGGCACACGCAGCATGTTCATCCCGCCACGGCGGGCCAGGTCGACCAGGCGCTCGATCTCTTCGTCGTCGACGTGATAGCCGACCGGATCGGGCGGATACCAGCAGGCCCCCCGGCAGAACACCGGGACACCGTTCACCACCAGGGAGAACGCTCCGTCCCCTCGGACCGCCTCGACGGTGCGGAACCCCACCTCACCGAGGTCGACGGCCCGGCCGGCCACCACCGCCCGCACCGCGTACAGGGGCTGTGGGCCGTGGGTGTGGGGCCACCAACGGTCGACCCCGTCCACCACCACTTCGCCGCGCACGTGGAGGGACCCACCTTCCCGGGAAACCTCCAGCGGGGCCGTCCGACCGACGACCGTCACGTCGGCGGTGGCGGGGACCGGTCCATCGAGTCCCGGACCGGTGACGTCGAACGCCACGGCGACGGTGCCCGTCGTGGTCCCCCCGGGGCCGGGAACGCAGGAGGTCAGCAGCCGGCGGGTGGCAATTTCGACCGACTCCGTCGGCCGGAGCCGGATCGGGCGCCACGGACCGACCGGGGCCGGGACCACCGCCCACCCCGCCTGTCGCCCGAGCAGGGTGGTGCGGAACCAACGGAGGTTCTGGCTGACGACCCCCTTCGCCTTCCACCGGGGCCGGGGTCGTCGCTGCTCGAGCAACGGAGTCAGTGCGGCGAAGCGGATCCACAGGTCGTTGTCGTCCGACAACGATGCCACCGGCACCACGTGCGGCGCGAACATCGACTCGGAGCGGAGCAGATGGTCGCCGTTCAGCCAGACGTCCGCCACCGTGGCCAGCCCGTCGCATTCGAGCATCCATTCGTGTGGCGCCGACGCAGGATCCGGGCCGGGGAACCGGCAACGGAACCACCAGTCCTGTCCGTCGAGCCGCACCTGGGCCACCTCGGAGGCGCCCACTGCGCGCAGGGCACCGGCCACCGTGCCCGGCACCGCAGCCGCGATCCAGCCGCGACCCAGATCGGCGTGGTCGCCCGGGTCCGTCAGGGCCCCGGGAGGCGAGGACGTACACGACCACTCGGACCCGGCCAGCACGTCGACCGGACTACCCGGATCAACCCCCATAGCGGTCCCCCAGGACGGACATCGCCCCGTCCCACGACGCGGCCATCCCGTCCAGCACGCCGCCGAGGTCAACGCGGCGCCCCCGGGCAGCCCGGGCCAATACGAACTGCAGTCCCTTGGCCCCCTCCGCCACCTCGCGGAGGCCGGCGGCGGCGGCCTCGGTGCCGGGCCGGTCGAACGAATTCAGCCAGTCGACGAACGTGGCGGCCAACTCGGTGCTGGCGCCGCACTGGCGGCACAGCCCGAAGGCGTAGAGGTGGAAGGCGTCGATTCCGTGCTCGGCGAGCCACGGCAGGTCGGCCTCCATCCGGGCCGCCATCCGGGTGATCGGGTTGTCGGCCGGCCGACGCGCCAGGTGCTCCCGCGTCAGGGCCACGACCCCGGCGACCAAGTCCGGGTCGTGAAGTCGGAGCCGGTCGAGGCGGACCGTCTCGACATAGGGTGCCAGCACGGTCGGGTCGACCGGCCCATCGAGGTGGAAGATCCCGTCGAAGTCGTCCTCGGCCAACGTGAACAGGCCGGCGTTGTGAAAGTAGTCGAGCCGGCGAGCGACCCGGTCGAGGGCAATGGGCACGATGGTGGTCTTCACGTGGTCGTCGCGGTACGAGACCCCCCGGGTGTCCGGGAGGAACCAGGCGTCGACTTCGACGGTGCACAGGTGGCCGAGGGCAAGCTGCTCTTCCACATGGTCGACCACCGGACGCCACACGTTCAGCTCGGCGACCTCGATGCCGAACAACCTGCGCAAGTCCTCGGGCGGGTACTTGAAGAACGTCCACTGATCGCCCTCGAAGTCGCAACTGAGGGTGAAGGCGGCGGCGGCCACCGGATCCAGGCCGAGGGCGTGCAGCACCTCGATCCACACGTCCACGTAACAGTTCGTTTCCGTCCAGATCCGCTCGGTGGCGTGGAGCGGGTGGGGGACGAACCCGACGACGTCCAGCGCCAGGAGTCTGCCGTCGGTGCCCACGTCGTCGTGCGGTGCGCCTAGGGCCACAGCACAGACCGGACGCCCGCCGGCCAGGCACCGGGATCCGTGCCGTACCGGTCCAGGAGGGCCAGCGTGATGCGGTCCACCCCGAACCCGAAGCAGGCGGTGTGGGCCAGGTCGCCGTCGGCCGTGGTGATGCCGAACGGGCGCGAAAAATGGTCGATGTGGCAGTTCGACGACGCGATGGCGGTCGGCCGCCGGGCGGCGAAGACCGGGGCCACCAGCTCGTACTTGAGTTCCTCGGCCCGCTGGTTGGCGGCCAGCATCCGACCGGGACGCCCGAAGAACGGGTCGTTGGCCACCTCCGATTCGACCTCAAGTCCGAGCCGGGTCAGCACGTCGAGCCCCCGGGCGATCCATTCATCACGGTGGGCCAGGGCCCCGACCGGAGTTCCCAGGTAGACGAACTCGTGCATCCGGAACGACTGCATCCGGAACGGGTCTGTGCTCGGTTCGTGGCGGAAGCAGTAGCCGTAGATCTCGAACCGTCGGCCACCCTCGGGCAGGACCCCGGACTGGGTCGGGTAGAGCGCATGACAGGCCGCCGGGCACAGGACGATGTCGGTCGTCTCGAGCAGGGAGCCGCGATCCTCGTGCGCCTCGGTGCGGCGCAGGAGCTCGGCATGGTCCTTCTCGTTCCCCCGGAACGTGTGGACCGAGCCCATCTGGTCCGGGAACGACTCGAGGTAGCCATTCCTCTCGAATGTGGCCCACGGCATGACCGGGGGGAAGCGCAGATTGATGGCCCCGAGGTCGGCCCCGGAGGCGACGGCCAGCCGGTCGACACCCTCCACGATCGACTCGTAGGTGGCCGATCGCCCGTAGATGCCGTCCACCCCGGTGAGCAGCAGGATCCCGTCGTCCAGCAGCGAACGCCGGAAGTCGGCCCACGGTTCGTCGGCGGTGCCGTCGCCACCCGGTGCGGCCACCCCGGGCTCGGACACGGCCATCACTCGCCCCGCAGGACGAGGAGCATCTGGGCGTTGCTGGCCATGATCCGATCGTTGTTGACCATGAGCGCGGCGCCCATGGAGTCCCGCAAGTGGCGGCCCAGCGAGTACGGGGTATCGAGTCGGTAGGAAGCCAGGCCGCAGATGAGCATGCACTCGCGGACGATGTCGACGACCAGGGTGGAGGCGGAAACCTTGAGGGCGTTCATCCCGACCCCGAAGCCGATCGAGGACAGGCGGTCGACATCGGTGTCGGCCGCTTCGTAACGGGCCAGTGAAGACTGGACCATGTCGGTGAACTGCTGGTGGACCACGGTGACTTCGGCCAGGCGGAGGGCGGCGGGCGGCGCGGTGCCGGGCTTGCGCCGGGCCTCGCCCTGGACGAACTTGCGGGCCAACTCGACGGCCGCGGAGGCGATGCCCAGCCACACCGACGACCACAGCAGGTGGGCGGTCGGCAGCATGGTCCGGGTCGAGATATCGGCGTACGGCTCGTCGAGCACCGAGTCGGCGTCGCCCGTGGCCCGCAACACGAACCCGGTGCTGCACGTGCCCCGGAACCCCAGCGCGTTCCACTCCCCGACCTGTTCAAGCTCGAGGCCGGGCGGGCGGCACAGCACGATGACCTGGTCGCTGTCGGGGCTGTCGACCGTCCTCCGCGCCGTGACCAGCACTGCGTCTGCGTCGTCGGCATACGAGATCACCGGTGCCTGCTTCTCGACCCGGAAGCGGCCCTCGGACACCTCGAGGGCGCAGATGCTCGACCGCACGTCCCCGCCGGTCCCGACCTCCGTTGTGGCCGACGCCAGCAGGTACTGATGCAAGGCCAACTCCTCCAGATACCGGCGGAGGAGGTCATTGTGCCCGTGGCGAACAAGGCAGGCCACCTGGATGTGGTGCATGGCCACGACCATGGCGCTCGACGCGCACCGTCGGCCGAGAGCCACCAGGCCCTGCGAGACCTCGGCGAGTGAGGCTCCCCCGCCTCCGAGCTCGACGGGCACCAGTGCGGCCAACAGGCCTTCGGCCTTCAAGGCGGCGATCGTCTCGGACGGGAAGCGACCCAGTTCGTCCACATCGGCGGCAACCGGTCCAGCGACCTCGTCGGCGATGGCGGCCATGCGGGAGGCCACGTCACCGGCCTTCGTCATCACGATGTCTTCGTGCACCAGCATCGGTCGATCACGCTCCTGTCATCTCGGTCACCCCGGCCCGGATGGCGGCGATCGACTCGAAGGTCGACTTCTTCAGCATCTTCTCGGAGAACTCGAAATCGAAGGCGTCCTCGAGGGCGAGCATCACATTGACGCTGGCGTGCGAGGTCATGCCGGCGCTGAACAGATCGGTGTCATCGGTCAGCGACTCGATCGGTATGGCCAGACGCGCATGCTCCACCAGCACCTGGCGGATCGTTTCGTCTACCGTCATTCCACTCCCTGCTCTCTGCTCGAGCACCGTCCGACGACCACGGCCGCGGCGACCGACGTCTCGTGGGTCAGGCTGACCGAGAATTCGTCGATTCCCACTTCCGCAGCCATGGCTGCGGCCTGGCCGGACAGACGGATTTCACACCATCCTCCTGTCATCCGGTGTATTTCGATACTACGCCAGTCAAGTTGCACTTCGACAGGTCTGAGTACCTTGATCACCGCCTCCTTCGCCGCGAAGCGCGCGGCCAGGGAGGCGACGGCGAGCGCACCGGACCCGTCCCTGCCGTCCGCTCGGTGTCGGCAGGATTCGATCTCGTGGGGGGTGTACACCCGGGTCACGTAGCGGTCGCCGAAGTGGCGAACCGACTCGGCGACGTCGTCGATCGCCACCAGGTCCACGCCCACCCGCAACGTCCCTGGCGGAGTCACGACGCCACCCGCTCAGCCCCGCCAACCGGTGCCGTTCCGCCGACCAGTGCCGCCCGATAGACGGCGCGGTACTCCTCGGCGATCCGCGGCCATGCGAACGCCTCCACCCGGGCCCGACCCGCGGCGGCGATGTCGTGTCGCAACCGATCGTCGGACAGGACCCGACCGAGCACGGAGGCGAATGCCGCGGTGTTGAATGGGTCGACCAGGAGCCCATCCACGCTGTCGTGGACGAACTCGGGTGGGCCACCGTGATCCGTCGCCACGACCGCCGTCCCGGCCCGCCACCCCTCGAGGACGACGATCCCGAACGGCTCGAGCCGGCTGGGCATGACGAACACCACGGCACCGGCCATCGCCGCCGCCACTTGGTCACGGGTCAGCCGTCCGACAAAGTGCACGTGGTCACGAATGCCCGAGTCTTCAGCCTGTGCCTCGAGGCGTTCCAGGGCGCTCCCGGTTCCGCCGATCACCAGGTCTGCCGTGCGCCGAGTCGGGTCCATGGCCGCGTAGGCGGCCAGCAGGAGATCGAACCCCTTCTTGTCGACCACCCGGCCGAGGGCCAGCACGAACGGCACATCGACCAGGGGCGCCGGCAAACCGGCCGCTGCGCCGTCCGGTACCGGCCGGTCGAGATCGACCCCGTTGAAGATGACCGAGCCCCGACCCCGAGCCAGTCCGAAGCGGGAGATGGCGTCGTCCAGAGTGAACGCCGAGCAGGCGGTGACGGCGGCCGCCGTGCGGATACCGCCCCGCAGCGAGGCCCGCAGCACGTGGGAGGTATCGAAGATGTCGGCGTCGTCCATCAGCGTCTCCCCCTGGAGGGAGACGACCAGGGGCACCCGACACAAGCGCGACAGTGCCGTGGCATAGGCACCGTTGGGTCCGAAGCACTGCACGTGCAGCACGTCGGGCCGGAACGTGGCCACCGCCCGCCGTAGGCCGCGCATCGTGCGCCACCCGGTGGTGGCGGCGTGGGACACCGCCGACATCCGGGTGGCCGGGAGCGGCATGGGGAAACGGTGGACGACGAGGCCGTCCCGCACCTCGACCGTCTCGGGGGCGTGGTCGTCCGGCAACCCGGTCCACACCTCGACCTCGTCGCCGGCAGCCACCAGGGCCAGGGCCAGGTGGCGGGTCAGCTCCTCGACCCCACCGACCGACGGGGGGTAGGCGCTCGGGAGCAGGGCGATCCGGGTCACGACGGCACCTCCGGACCGCGACCGGGCGCAGCGCGATCCGGGCGGTCGATGGTGGTGATCGTGGACCCTCGTGGCAGGAGGACGGGCATCAAGGTTCCGATCCTAGGGAACTCGCGGGTCGAGCCACGGTTGGACAGCGGCCAAGGTCGCCCCGGACGGCGGCGGGGCGAGCGTGCTCCACGCACCCACTCCGGGCGACCAGTAGTTCGAGAAGGCCGCCGCATACCAGCCGGACAGGTAGCCCTGCTCGGCACAGTCGCACTCCGGGGCCCAACTCGCGGGGTGGATACCGAGGATGGCGGCGATCTGCTCATGCCCCCCCTGGGGCTCGACGTAGGCGGCGTCCACCTCGTGCCCGATCTCGAAAGCGGTGATTCCGGCCAGTTGCTGGACAGTCTCACCGGGGTAGACGTACAGCGTGGACACGCCGCCAGTCTGACCCCATGTGAAGTTGGTGTTCCCGTAGAACCCGGCCGACGGTGCATCGGCGATCGACAGGAATTGGATCGAGTAGCCGGGCACCTGCTGCCACGGGTAGCGCACCAGGGTCAGGGCGGCGGCGCCCATGGCCTGGGGCGAGGAAGTGTCGACCACGGGGGCGGCCACCGGGGCCACGGGCGTGGTCGCGCTGGTGGGCGACGGCGTGGTCGGCACCGCGGCCGGCACGGTCGTTGGGACGGTGGACGGCACGGTCGGCGTCACCGGGTCGGATTTCGGAAGGGCGTCTAGCGGATCGGCGGGCAGGGCGGCAGCAGCGTGGGCCGCCAAACGGGGAAGGGTGGTGACCACCAGGGTGCCACCGGCCACCACGACGAGCACGGCCAGCACGACGAGGACGTCGAGCCGGAGCAGCATGCGCCGGGAGATGAAGGTGATCCGTGAGAGCGCCCGCCGCAGTCCGGGGCGCCGACGATCGAGGCCGACGTATCCGTCGGACAGGACCAGGCGCGGGTCGTCGAGCGCGTCGAGGGACCGGAGGTCGTCCGAGGTCGGGACGGTTGGCGAGGAGACCTGCGCTGGGACGTCCGACAGCTCCGGTGCCGGCCTGACCCCTGTGGCAGGGGCATCGGCGGTCTCCTGCAACGCATGCCAGCTCAGGAACGGGTCGACGGGGTCAGTGGGCGCAGCCGTATCCGGGACCGTCGTCGCCAGGAGATCCGCACCGCGAGCCATTCCTGGTGATCGGCAGATCGGCGGGTCAACTGAAGGCGGGGCAGCCTGGGGCCTCGGGGCGGTCCGGTGCCCTCGACGGGTGTCGGAGACCACGGCGAACCCTCAGGTTGCGGGTGGGAGGGGGAGGATGGCCCCGCCGGACCGGTGGCCGCCGGCGCCGGCATTGGCCGCCTGGGTCTGGGCCCGTTCCGCCTGGGTCTGGGCCCGACGCTGGGCCGCGGCCGCCTGGACTGCGGCACGGCGTTGAGCGGCGGCGGCCTGGGCATCAACTCTCGTCTGGGCCGCCCGCTGCTGTGCCGCCACGCGGGCCTGGACGGCCGCGGAAGCCCGGGCCTGCTGCTGGGTCACGGCCGAGGCACGCGCCGCCGGGACGGCCAGCACGGCGCCGCTGCCGCCTCCCTGGGTGCCCGCGGCGAGCTGTCGGCGAGCCAGCGCACGTTATTGGGCGGCATCCACCCGGGCCCCCTGCCGGGACGTGGCCGTCGTCCCAGCGGACCGGTGGTGCCCGGTGGAGGCAGCCGGGGTCGACATTCCGGTCGACGACGATGGAACGGAGCGGGCGGCCATCAGGGTGAGTGGCACGGCGAGGACCAGCGTGATGCACACGATCAGGGCGATTGGCACGAACCGTCCGGTCCGCAAGGTGCGGAAGTCGGCCCCGCCGTACCCGGGAAGGCTGCGGTCTCCCTGACGGCGGTCGGGGCCCACATAGCCGTGGGAGATGACCAGGGTCGGGTCGTGGAGGTCGGCCAGCCACTCGGGGACGAGGACGATCTCGACGTCCTCGAGGTGGACCATCAGGTGGCGTCGTGACCGCCCAGGTGCGGCACCGGCAAGGAGGTCGATGGCGGTGGGGCATTCCGCGCCGACGGGCACCTCGACGAGGTGCCCCTGTCCCCGGGTGAGGAGTGCCTGTACCCCGGACGCGCGATCGTGATCCTGCCCTGTCATCACCAGTACCTTCGGCACGTCCACACACCACCTGAAGGCGGGCGATGCCCGGGGACGATGCCTCCCGACTGACCTCGACCACCGAGGGGACAAGGCGCGATCGGGAGGGCCCGGGGCTCGAGGGCTCCCTCGCTCCAGGGTTCCCTCGCCCGAGGGGTCGCGCCAACCGGTGGATTCAGACGGTCAGGCCGAGCGAGCGGTAGACGGCAGCCGTCGCCCGCGCCGTGCGGTCCCACGTCAGGGCGCGGACCGCCTCCAGGCCGCGGGTGGCGAGGTCCGCACGCAGGGCATCGTCGCCGAGCAGGGTCGTGAGGATGGCAGCGAGCCCGGTGGCATCACCGGGAGTGAACGTCGAGGCGCCGTCCCCCACCACTTCGGCCACCGCCGGCACCGGGGTCGAGACGACCGCCGCGCCGCAGGCCATGGCCTCGACCGGCGGGAGCCCAAAGCCCTCGTAGCGCGAGGCATAGCCCACCAGGGTGGCCGCCCCATAGAGGGCCGGGAGGTCACCAGCCGGCACATGCCCGACCTCGACGACGGACTCGGGTGCCGCGGTCGCCCACAGCCCGTGCCCGGTGACGACGAGGGGGACGCCGACCCGGTCGCAGGCCTCGGCCAGGGTGGTCAGGTCCTTCCTCGGCTCGATGTTGCCGACGTGGAGGACGAATCGGTCGGGCAACGCGTACCGGGCGCGCACCCTGGCCACTTCGTCGGCCGGTGGCGGCACCATGTCGGGGCTCGGCGCTTCGTGGACCACCACCGCGTCACGGCCGGTCAGCGCCCGGACCCGCTCGGCCGTGAACCCCGACACGGCCACCACGGCGTCGGCCCGTCGAAGGGCCGATCGCACCAGGACCCGCTCGCCGGCGACCCGGTGCCGGGGAAACGCCCAGGGGACGTCGAAGATGGCCATGTCGTGCACAGTGGCCACCCGCAATCCGGTGCGCCGGAGGGGCAGGTCGACATCGAGGCCGTGGACCAGGTCACACGGTCCGAAGCCCCGGGCACCATCGAGGGCCCGGCGGAGCCCGTGCGACTCGGGCCGCTCCAAGGCCGTCACGCCTTCGGGCAGCTCCGCACGGGCCGACGGCCGTACCGCGGCAACGAGGTCGGCGTCCACCACCGGCACCAGGGCGGCCAACAACTCCCGGATGTAGGTGCTGACGCCACCACCCCGCGGGTCGAGCGGCAGCGCGTTGACGACGATGCGCGGGCGCGCGGTCAACGCGCACCCGCCGACGGCGGGGTCACGATCTGGCGACCGATCGACGTGACGAGAGGTGGGTCGGTCGTCGCCTGGCGGAGGCCGCCTCGGCCATCAGGTCGGGGACCCGTTCACCGTCCGGGTCGGCATCGGCCATCCCGAGCGAGATCCCGGCGATGAGGAAGGGCGTGATCGACAGCGCCCCGATCCAGAAGGTGTCGAACAGCCCGTCGACATAGTGGGCGAGCAGCACGACCAGTCCCAGCGTCCCATAGATCCGGGGTAGGGCGGCCAGGGACCGCATGGTGACGATCACCAGGAAGAAGAAGGCCACCGATCCGATGATCCCGGTCGAGGCGAGGTTGTCGACCAGCGAGTTCGGCGGGGCGGTCACGGTCAGGTACTGCGGCAGGTTGTAGAAGCGCATACCCAGTCCGAAGACCGGACTGGTTTGCCACACGCGGATGGCAGCATCGATCTGTCCGAACCGGATGGCCACCGAATTGAACTGCGGGTTGTTCTGGAAGGCGAGGGCGAAGCTGTAGTACACGATGCCCACGATGGGCACGGCGATGAAGATGATCATCTTCGACCGACCCCGTACATCGGAGTTGAGGAGGATCGCCGTGCCGAGGGCCACCACCACCAGGATTGCGGACTGGCGGGACTGGCTGGCCAGGAGCCCGAGGAGGCAGAGTGCCTCGATCACCCGGGCCTCGATACGGGGGAGACGGGCCCACGGCGGGTTCAGGTGCGCGGTGACGATGGCCACCCACATGACCGCCCCGATGGCGTTCTTCTGATAGACGCCCCACTGGGCCGGTTGGAAGTGGCTGGCTGCCGCGTGCTCGATGGCCAACAGGGCGAGGATCCCCGCTCCCCACAGGTAGAGCCGGAAGGCTTGGCGGGCCCGGCCGTGAAAGGCGATGACCCACCCCACCAGGGTGCTGCCGGCCAGGTAGGAGAACCGGTGGACCCACTCGACGATGTCGGCCCGGAACGGATGGGCGACGACCACCAGGACGAGGACCGCCTCATACCAGACGATCCCCCGGAGGAACCGTCGGAGGTGACGGGCCCGGGACCATTCGATATGGAACAGGCAGACGAACGCGCCCACGAAGACGAGCAGATCGGCCACACTGAGGTTGGTGCTCGAGCCCCCGACCCGTTGGATCAGGATGCCGCCGGGCAGCACGATGACGGCCACGAGGATCGGATCAGCCACGAAGATGCCGAAGGCGAGGACCAGGATGGCGACCACAAGACCGGCGAACGTATTGAGCGCCACCGCCACCCCCGCGGCGGCGGCCAGCGCGGCCACCACGAGCCAGGCCACGGCAGGGCCGGCCAGATGGTTCCATCGGTGTGGTTCGAGACGACGCCGGGCGGGCTCCGGAGCGGCGAGCGGGCTCATCGTGGCGTCTTTGGGTCGGTCATGGGGCCTCGGGGCGCCTCGGGTGCAGCACGGGGGACGTCCCGTGAATCGTAGCGTTCGCACTGCGCGTTCCCGCGGCTTCGCGCACCTTCCCCCCGGCCGGCCATCCCGCAGGCCAACTGCATCTCAAGGTCTTCCGTGCTTTTGACGACGCTAGACGTGTGCCGGGGAATGACCCCGGAGCGCCGGCCGTCCCACCTGACGGATCGGACCCAGAACAAGGACGACCACGCGTGCGCACGACAGTCGAACAGGGCATCGGGGGGACATCGGTGACCGGCCTCACGACCACCGCCTCGTCGCTCGTGGTGTGCTCGCTCGAGGAGTGGAGCACCGTCCGCCGACGCATCCGCATCCTGGTGGACGAGCTGGTCGACCGTGACCCGGACCTGCGGGTCCTGTACGTGGCCCCCGCGGTCGACGTTCCCTTCGAGCTGCGCCATGGACGCCTGGCGGGTCTCCTCCAGCCACGACTGGAGCGGGTGCACCCCCGTGTCCACGTGCTGCGCCCGCGCAAGTGGTTCCCTCGGGCCGTCGGCCCGTTCGCCGACCGCTCACTCGGCCGGCAAGTGGCCCGTGTCGTCGACGACCTGGGACTGGTCGACCCGTTGGTGTGGGTCAACGACGCGTCCTACGCCCGATACGCCCTGTCCACGGGCTGGCCCACCCTCTACGACATCACCGATGACTGGCTGCTGGTCCCCCTGTCCCCCCGCCGAGAGGCCCGGTTACGCGCCGACGACGAGCTGCTGCTTGCCGGGAGCGGTGCGGTCGTGGTCTGCTCGCCCGACCTCGCCCGCTCCCGGGGTGGCCGTCGGTCCGTGGACCTGATCCCGAACGGCGTCGACGTCGACCTGTTCCGCGCCCCCCAGGCCCGTCCCGCCGACCTGCCGCTGTCGCCAGTCGCCGTCTACGTCGGCACCCTCCACGAGGAGCGGGTCGACATCCCGCTCCTGGTATCCCTGGCCCAGGCTCGACCGGACGTCGCCATCGCCGTGATCGGGCCGGACAGTCTGGGACCCGCGTCGCACGAATCCCTGGCCGCTCAGGCCAACATCCACCTCCTCGGGCCGGTCCCCTACGACCGGGTACCCGGCTACCTCCAGCACGCCGACGTCGTGATCATCCCCCACCAGGTCAACCCGTTCACCGAGAGCCTGGACCCGATCAAGGCCTACGAGTGCCTGGCCGCCGGGCGGCCCACTATCTCGACCCCGGTTGCCGGGTTCCGCGACCTGGGCGACCCGATCATCGTGTGCGACCGGAGCGAGTTCGTGGCCGTGACCTCGGACCGCCTCGATGGCGGCCCTACCCCCGGTACCCCCGCCGACTCCCCTGACGTTCCCACCTGGCACCAGCGGGCCGCGGCGATGGGCGAGGTTATGCGCCGGGTCCGGGCCGCGGCGGAGGCCTCATGACACCCGTCTGGCATGGCATCGGGACCGTCGCTCCCCTGGTGGGCGCGCCCTCGTATCCTGGGACCTGCCCCCACCCGCCGAAAGAGAGTGTGCGGTGACGTTCCAACAGATGCTCAAGACCCTGTGGACCAGGAAGCTGACGATCGTCGTCAGTGTCGTGGTCTGCGTGGTCGCGGCACTGGCCTACGCCAAGGTCGCCACCCCCTCCTATCAGTCCAGTGCCCTGATCCAGGTGACCACCCCCAGTCAGGCCAATTCCTCCACGTCGTCCGGCTTCACCCTGCCCGACCCGGTCCAGGAGCTGGCCAGCTCCGCGGTGCAGGACGCGGCGGCAAAGAACCTCTACGATCCCAACCCGGCCAGCCTCGGCGGCCTGGTGACCGGAGCGGTGGATCCCACCACGGGCACGTTCACCATTACCGGTACGGGCTCGACGGCCGCCGGTGCCCAGGCCGTCACCCAGGCCTACGCCCAGGCCTTCGTCGACCAGATCCAGGCCCTGGCTCAGGCCCAGATAGACAAGTACACGCTGGCCATCAACCAGGTGAACACCAAGATCGCCGCCCTCCAGGCCCAAGAGGTGCCGGCATCGGCGCCCAACGCGGCGACGGCCAACGCCCTCCTCAATGCGCAGATCACGGCACTGACCCAGACGCTGAGCACCCTCCAGGCCGCCCAGTCGACCGTCCAGTTCGGTGGGCCCTACGCCAAGATCCAGGTACCAGCCACCCCCGGCGCGTCGACCGGGATCAGCAAGTCCAAGCTCGGGACCATCGGTCTGTTGGCCGGGCTCCTTGTCGGCTGCGGGATCGCCTTCGTCCGCGAGCAGTTCGACGACAGCCTCCGGATCAGCCCGGATATCGAGTCGGTGATCGAAGGACCGCTCCTCGGCGAACTCCCCGAGGATCCCGACGTCAAGCGGGGCGAGGTGTCCATCGCCCTCGTCCAGGCCCCCCAATCGTCGCTTGCCGAAGCCGTCCGCGACCTGCGGACCAGCCTGCGGGTGCTCCTGGTCGAACAGCAGAGCCCGATCTTGGTCATCACCAGCCCCGAGCCCGGGGACGGCAAGACCTTCGTGACCGCCAACCTGGCTGCCGCCTGGGCACTCACTGGCAGCCGCGTCATCGTGGTCTCGGCCGACTTCCGACGGCCCCGGTTGGAGGAGGCGTTCGGGCTCGACACGACGGATCGGCCCGGCCTGTCCGACCTCATCAAGGCTAACTGGAAGCAGGCCGAGCCCTCCGACAGCCCACCTGACGCGGTGGCGGACTCGCTGGAGGCCCGCTCGGAAGGGCCCACGGCCCGGCGCGAGTCGGTCGACTCCCGGCGCGCTCGACGCCGGTCGCGATCGGCCTTCGACGAGACGGCGGTCAGTGCCCACCTGATGGAGACGGGCATCGGCGGACTCCAACTGCTGCCGGTCGGCGTCCATCTCGACAACCCGGGTGAGCTCTTCGACAGCCCGGGCATGCAGCCGGTCCTCGACCAGCTCCACTTGCTGGCCGACATCATCCTGCTCGACACCCCACCGGTCCTGTCCGCCCCGGACACGGCCATCCTCGGCAGCCTGACCCACGGCGCCGTCGTCGTGGCCTCGGAGGGAAAGACCGACCGGACCGACCTCGAGCGCACGGCGCGCCGCCTGGAGACCACCGGGTGCCACGTGGTCGGCCTCGTGCTCAACCACGTCCGCCACAGCTCGTCGGACAACTACCAGGCCTACACGTACAAGCGATGAGTCCGCCGTCGACGGCGCCGGGGCCGGTGCCGTCGGCCACGGAGGACCCGTTGGTGGTCGTGGTGGCGTTCCATGCGCCGGACCTCCTCGACCGTTGTCTGACCGACCTCGGGGACGGGCTCGATGTCGTCGTCGTCGACAACTCCTCCGACGCCCGGGTGGCCCGGGTGGCCGTCCGCCACGGGGCGCAGTACGTCGACCCCGGGCGCAATCTCGGCTTCGGGGCCGGCGCCAATGTCGGGTGCACCCACCGCCGCGGCCGGGACGTCCTGCTCCTCAACCCCGATGCCGCCATCACCCCCGAGGGACTCCGCGCCCTACACGCCGCGCTGCGGGCCGATACCGGACTGGCCGCCGTGGCTCCCCGCCAGCACGATCCCGACCAACTCGACGAGGCCCGGGTGGGCTGGCCGTTCCCCACGCCGGCCGGCGCCTGGATCGAGGCCGCCGGCCTGGGGCGCCTGCGTCGACGGACCGACTTCCTCATCGGATCGGTGCTGCTGCTGTCGGCTGCGGCGCTCGACGACGTGGGCGGGTTCGACGAGCAGTTCTTCCTCTACGCCGAGGAAACCGACTGGCAACGTCGGGCCGCCGACCGCGGCTGGCGGGTGGCCGTGTACAAGCCGGTGGTCGCCACCCACGTCGGCGCCGGGACGGGGGGCAACCCGGTGGCCCGCGAGACCCATTTCCAGGCCTCGCACGAGCGCTACGTCCGCAAGCACCACGGCACCGCCGGGTGGTGGTCGTACCGGACGGCCACTCTGGCCGGCGCGCTCGCCCGGGCCGTCGTGCTCCCGGGCGAGCGGGGGAAGGACGCCGCCCTCCGCCTCCGGCTCTTCCGCACTGGGCCGCTGCGAGCCGAAGCCTCCCTGGGCCGGACCGGCCTGCGCGTGGCCCATGTGGTCGTCACCGATGCCTTCGCCGGGGTGGAGCGGTACATCTGCCAGGTGGCCAACGGTCTGGCCGACCGCGGCCACCAGGTGGACGTCATCGGTGGCGCGCCCGACCGCATGCGGGCGGAACTCGACCACACGGTGGTCCACCATCCGGCCGCCACACTGACGGCAGGCGTCCGGGCGCTGGTCGCCGCCCGGGGGGCCGATCTGGTGCACGCCCACATGACCGTGGCTGAGGCCAGCGCCTTCTTCGCCCACCCGGTCGACGACGCCCCGATCATCGCCACCCGCCACTTCGCCGCCGATCGGGGCTCGTCCCCGATCCGCCGGGCTGTGGCCCGGATGACCGCCCGCCCCATCGTGGCCGACATCGCCATCTCCGAATTCGTGGCCCGGAGCGTGCCCGGTCCCACCACCCTCATCCACAACGGTGTGGTCGGTCGGCCGCAGGCGGACCTCGACGCACCGGTGGTCGTCATGCTCCAGCGGCTCGACGAGGAAAAATCGCCCGCCGTCGGCATCCGCGCCTGGGCCCACAGCGGCCTGTCCGACAAGGGGTGGCGCCTGGTGGTGGCCGGGTCCGGTGTGCTGCGACCCGAGCTGGAACACCTGGTCGACCGGCTGGGCTGCCGGTCGAGCGTGAGGTTCGCCGGACAGGTGGCCGACACCGACGGGTTGTTGGCCGGGGCCTCGGTGCTGCTGGCGCCGGCTCCGGCCGAGCCGTTCGGGCTCTCGGTGGTGGAGGCGATGTCCCACGGCCTCGCCGTGGTGGCGGCGGCCGGTGGTGCCCACCTCGAGACGGTGGGCGAGGCGGGGCTCCTGTTCCCCCCGGGCAACGTCGGCGCGGCGGGCCGGGCGCTCCAGAGCCTGGCGGATGACCCGGGGCTCCTCCACTCGGTGGGCCACGCCCTCCGGTACCGCCAGCAGGAGCAGTTCTCGCTCGCCCTCCACCTCGACCGGCTCGAGGCCTTGTATCGGTCGGTGGCGGCCAACCGGCACTGAGCCGACCACCGCGGACTGCCCGACTCAGGCCCGGCCGGCCGCCCGTGCGTAGAGCGCCTGTTGCAGGTCGGCCACGCTCTCCCACGAGAACCGGTCCACCGTGTCGGTCCCGGTCCGACGCAGGCCGTCCCATAGCCCCGGCTCGTCCAGTACGCGGACCAGCGCGTCGGCCAGTGCCGCGGGGTCTCCCGGAGGCACCAGGAGCCCGGCCTCACCGACCACGTCGGGCAACGCGCCGCTGGCGCTGGCCACCGACGGGACTCCCGCTGCCTGTCCTTCGACCACCACCCGTCCGAACTGCTCGAGCCACCCCGGCACCGGTACCGAGGGCACGGCCAGCACGTCGAACGTCGGGTACACGTCCGGCAGGTCCGCCTCGTCGACGTAACCGTGGAACGTCACCCGGTCGGCGACACCGAGCTCGTCGGCCAGGGCGCCGAGGGCACCGGCCTCCGGCCCGGCCCCGTAGACATCGGCGTCGAGCCGGTCGTCGAGGGCGAGGGACCGCAGGAGGACGTCGACCCCCTTGTGGGGGATGAGGCGGCCGACGAAGCCGACCCGCAATCTGCCGGTCGGGGGTGGGCGGTCCACCGGGCGGAACCGCGCGACGTCGACGCCCAACGGGACGAGTTCGAGCTCGCCGGTCAGCCCCTTGCGCCGGAGGATCTCCCCCGCCTCGGTGTTGCAGGTGTACGCACCCGCCGCACCGTGGAGCGACCACCGCTCCAGCCAGCGGAACGGTAAGGGGTAGCGCTTGTCGATGTTCTGGGCCGAGCACACCAGATACGGGGTCCCGCGGGCCCGGAGCCAACGCAGGATGAGCACCTCGGCCACGGCCAGGCCGAAGGGCTCCTCGTGCATGTCGATGAGGTCCCACTGACCCTCGCCGAGCAGCCGCCACAGGGGCCGCGGGTCGAAGGCGAACAGGTTCGGGTGGCGCCCGACGGTGCGCACCGGCACGGCGAACCCATCACCCGAGGGGACGAACGGGGCGAGCGAGCCCCCCTCCTCCCACCGCTCGGCGGTCACCAGGGTGAGATCGACCCCGGCCCGGCGCAGGAGGCGCTCACGTTGGCGCCACGCGGTGACCACCCCACTGTGTGAGATCCGCAGTACCCGCAGGCCGGGGTGAGCCGTCACCGGGCCCGGTCCCGTCGCAGGAGTCGCCACGCGGGGCACCGTACCAGGACGATCCTCACTGGGGGCCGTTCGACCCTTTCGGACCGTGCTTCTCACGCAGAGTGGTAATTCCATCTTTCTGAGTGACATTGCAACTTGAGTTACCCACTGTGCGGCCGATCAATCGGTATGGACCGGGCAGGGGCCTCCGCACAGTTTGATCGCGCAGTCAAGGCGGGGATCCTCGGAGTCGTCACCCTCGTCACGTCGCTGACCGTCGGCGTATCGGTCGGGGGCCCGGCGCACGCCGTGGCACCATCGCCGCAGATCGGCGGCAGCCCCGCCGCTCCCACCGCCTCCGAGATCAGCCCGGTGTGCACCACCACCACCCCGTCCACCGTCCTCGGCCCGTCGACCACGGTCCCGGCCAACCCGGTTTCCAAGCTGGTCACCCCCTCCGGCGGGGTGGAGAGCTTCGCTGCGACCGCCACCAATCTGTACGTGTACACGGGGAGTCAACTCGCCATCTATACGCTGGCCGGGACCCCGGTCGCCACCTTCGCCCTGCCGGCCTCCTTCGGGGGCGGCAACGAGGTCTCGCAGCCGGTGGTCGACCCCTCCGGCAACGTCTACCTCTCCTCGTACTACGGCACGGCGGTCGACAAGTTCTCCCCCACCGGGGCGCTGCTCTGGTCGGTCGACCCCCAGCACGGCAACCCGACCGCCCTCTTCGCGGTGGGAACCGGTGCCAACTGGCGGCTCATGGTCAGCATCGTCCAGACCACCGCCTCGAGCCTGGTCCTCGATCCGACCACCGGCTCGGTGACCGGCACCTTCCCGTTGGTCTCGGGGTTGGGCGACTACGTCACCCAGGAGCCGGGCGGCAACCTGCTCTACTCGGGCAATGGCTACGTCGAGACGGTCAGCCCGACCGGTCAGGTGCTGTCCACCTTCGGCGCGGCCAACATCCAGGGCAACGGGGCCCACACCGGCTCCGGCAACCAGTTCTACTACCCAGGGCAGGCCGCCCAGGGCCCCGACGGGACCATCTACACCGCCGACCCGCTCTACTCCATGGAGGCCACGTCACCCAACGGCTTCCTCCAGGGCTCGACCACCCTCGGCGGCAGACTGGCCTTCGGCGGGTGGGGCTTCGCATTGGTCGGCTCGACCTTCTACTTCCAGAGCGGCGCTCCCTTCAACGGCTCCGCCGACGCCATCTCCACGTTCTCGCTGGGCAGCGTCCAGTCCTACCTGACATCGATCCAGCGCCCCTCGAACAGCCTCGGCTGGGGAGCGGGCCTCACCACCCCGGCCCAGGGCAACTACTTCGCCCCGGGCACGACCCCCAGCGTCGACGCCGCCTTCGACCCGTGGTGGGCGGCGGTGCCCTCCAACCTGCAGCTGTCGTATTCGGTCTGGGACACCACGTCCCTGACCGCCGAGACCGTTCCCGCCACGACGACCGTCGCCCTCCCGACCTCGCCCGCGGCGCTGGCCAACATCCCGCTGGCGGTGCCGACAGCAGACACCGCCCCCGGGCCCTACGAGGTCCAGGCCACCTTGGTGAACACGGCGACGTCGCCGCCCACCACACTCGGCACGACCTGCCTTCCCTTCACAGTCGGGGCCCCCGGTGACGGGCTGAACCTGGCCACCCTTCCCTCCGGCTCGGGATCCGGCGGCCCGGCCGACCCCCGCGGCGTCGCCCTCAATGCCCAGCTCGGCCTGGACAGCACCCGGTCGAGCCAGGTCGTCGACTGGAGCGCACTCCTCCCGAACTGCAACGCCAGCGCTCCGACCACCGGGAGCTGTGGGTCAGCGGCCATGACCTTCGCCTCGACCTCCACCGATCCCTACAAGGCCGCCTACCTAGCCGTTCAGGACCACGTGAACTACTGGATGCAGATTAGCGGCGGGGACGCGGTGTCGACCACCCTGGTGAAGAACGGCTTCTGGCAGGGTGACATCGCCGCCCTGGTCGCGCACTACGCCACCGTCCCGCCGGGCTGCGGTGCCTGCGCGCCGGTGACCATGTGGGAGCCGTGGAACGAGTCCAACAACACCGGGTGGAGCAATGGCGGCACCTACGCCACCTCGGTCCTCAAGCCGTTCTACCTGGCCGTCAAGTCCGTGGAGCCCGGCACCACCTCGACCGTCATCGGCGGATCGACCCTCGAGCCCGTTCCGTGGTGGTGGCAGCAGCTGATCGCGGCGGGCGGACTGGCCTGGATGGATGTGGCCGGCGTCCATCCCTACACCGGCTCCAACGACGCCTACGAAGAGGACGGCATGCCGGCCCAGGTCCGTCAGCTGCAGGCGCTCCTGGGTGGGAAGCCGCTGTGGTTCACCGAGATCGGGTGGTGGAGCGACGGCGACTACAACTTCCTCGGCCAGGCCAACAGCGTGAGCCGGTCGATGATCTGGCAGAAGGTGCTCGGGGTGCCGGCCCAGAACTACTTCTACGACGAGGGCACCTGGGGCAATGACGGCGTCAGCTTCTCGCTGATCCAGGCGTCCAACACGGTCGACTACGTGAAGCCGTCGGCCCTGGCCACCATGACCACCTCGCGCCTTCTGGTCGGCCGGCCGTACCTGGCGATGCCCGCCACCGGCATCCCCCAGGGCTACCGGGCCGACTTCGGCACCACGGCCGGTGGCGCCACCAAGATGTCCGCCGTGTGGACCGATGGCGTGTCCGAGACGGCATCGATCACCGTGACCTCGCCCACCGGGTCCACCGACCCGCTGACCGTCACCTCGGAGTACGGCACGGCCACCGCCGCCCAGGCCACGTCGGGCACCGCCTACGGCTTGCCCGTCTCGGACCAGGTCAGCTTCATCACCTACCCGGCCGGGGACACCCTGTCGGTCGGCCCGACGGAGGCATTCGGCACCGATCTGGCCTCCTCGGCGGCCCACGCCACCGCCTCGGCCTCGAGCGGGAACGCCAGCACCGCCATCGCCGGTCTGACCATGGGCTACGGGCAGGGATGGACCTCGGCCACCGGTGACACCACCCCAACGCTGACCGTGAGCCTGGCCGCCCCGTCCACCCTCGACCGGGTGATCGTGGACACCCAGTCGGTCGGATCGACGGCGACCAGCCTCCGCAGCTACACGTTGTCGGCCAACGAGCCGGGATCCGGGTGGGTCACGATCAAGACGATGACCGGCCAGTACCGCAATCACGAGGCCCTGTTCGACTTCACCCCACTCGTCGCCACCCAGCTGAAGGTCGCAGTCACCGAAGTGAACTTCGGGGGCTACTTCGGCGGCGGCATCCCGCCGTGGTGGAGCAGCTCCGCTCCCGCTCCCGCCTTCCTCCACGCCGTCCAGGCCTTCTCCGGATCGGGCGGACCTGCCGTGGTGGACGGAGGCGCCCTGCCTGCACTGCTCGGTGGCGGTGGCGGCGGTGGCGGCGGAACGACGACGACGACGACCACCACGACGACCACCACGACCCCGGCCACCACGACCACCACGACGGTCCCGGCCACCAC
>Ga0209483_1000433_pt1 | contig 36984 bp, 42 predicted proteins | sample NGEPerA_FD_184508 | JGI IMG/M metagenome (GOLD analysis project Ga0209483, IMG submission 184508) | Arctic peat soil microbial communities from the Barrow Environmental Observatory site, Barrow, Alaska, USA - NGEE PermafrostL2-A... | ecosystem: Environmental > Terrestrial > Soil > Wetlands >...
ATGGCCGGCAGATTTTCGCGGTGCCGGGGCGGATTGATTCGCCGCGCAGCAAGGGCTGTCACGACCTCATCAAAAAGGGCGCGAAGCTTTGCGAAGGTGTCGAGGACATCTTGAGCGAGTTCGAGTATTTATTTCCGGCGAGCAACAAGCCGCCGTCGCCGGGCGACACGGGCGTTTTGCCCGCGCTGGAACTTTCCGCGAACGAGCAGAAAATTTTCGACGCGGTGAAGGCCGGTGACGAGACGACGATTGACGAAATCATCCGGGCGAGCGGCCTGCCGAGTTCGACGGTGAGCGTGGCGCTGTTCGGCCTGGAGATGAAACGGCTGGTGAGACAGTTGCCGGGGAAATTGTTCGTGCGGAATGTTTGAGCAAATCGCTTGCGCGGTGGGTATCAATCAATTAGAAACAGCGGCAGCAGAAGAATTTTATGGCGCACTATCGAATCATCGGCGGCGACACGAAGGAATACGGCCCGATCACGGCGGAAGATGTCCGCCAGTGGATTGCCGAAGGCCGGTTGGGCGCGCAGTCACTCGCGAAAGGCGACGGCGACACTGCCTGGCGCACGCTCGCTTCGTTTCCAGAATTCACCGACCTGTCTGGCGTGATCGCGCCCGCCAACATCGCGCCGCTCGCCGCCACACCACCGCCATCCGATTTCAACTGGCAGGCGGAAGTGACGGCACGCCAGCCGGAATTAAGACTGGGCGAATGTCTGGCGGCGGGCTGGAGTTTTCTGGCCGCAAACGCGGGCTTTGTTGCCGGCGCGGTGTTTTTGACCTGGACGATCAACCTGGCGTTCGTTTTGATTTCAATAGTCGTGCCGTTGCTCGGTCCGGTTGCCTACCTGTGCTTCAACGGAGTCATCATGGGCGGATTTTATCTCGCGTGCCTGCGCCGGATGCGCGGCGAAGCCGTTCCGCCGACGGAAGTTTTTAGCGGATTCAAAGTGGCATTTGCCCAACTGCTTCTGGCCGGGCTGATATCCTCGCTGCTGACGGAATTCAGCGTCTGTTTTTTAATTCTGCCGGCAATTTATCTGACCGTGGCGTGGGTGTTTGCGCTGCCGCTGGTGGCGGACAAGAAACTTTTTTTCTGGTCGGCGATGGAATTGAGCCGCAAGGTGGTCACGCGCGTGTGGTTTCAGGTTTTGGCGCTGCTGCTCATCGCGTTTCTGCCGATGGTGATTTTTCAGATTTTCAACATGATCCTGACCGGCGGTTTTTTTCTGGGGCTGTATGACGAGTCAAACCACGACTGGCAGCAACTGGCGAAACTCATGCAAACTCACACCGACGACATCCGCAGGCTGACCATGAAAATGACGTGGGTCGGCCAGGCCGTCCTGCTGGTAAACTTCTTTTACTTCGGCGGGGTGCTGATGCGCGCGTATGAAAGCCTTTTCGGCCCCAGAAAATCATGACGCCGCCGGCCAGCAGAAAGCCTGGGGCTGTTTCACGACGAACCTGGTCTTTCCCGGGCTGGGATCGCTGGTCGGCGGACGCAAATCCGGCTACGCGCAACTCGTGTTCTGCTTTGCCGGCATGGCCCTCACGCTCGTCTGCGGTGTCCGCTTCGTTTTCTGGTCCGTTGCCCACTGGTCGGAATTTCACAATCCCGATGCCGATCCGGTGACGGTGTTGCATGATTTGTGGGATCACGCGCGCTGGCCCCTGCTGGGAATGGTCATGTTCGCCATCGCCTGGCTCTGGTCCTTGCTGACCAGCCGCTTGTTGGTGAACGAGGCGAAAAAAAAAAGCGCCGGCGGTTAAAATCTTTTTCAATGAAAAAATCCGGCAATCGCGCCGTGCGCCACGCCCTGATGAACCTGCTGCTTTTTCCCGGCATGGGTTCGCTGCTGTCGGGACGCTGGGTGGCCGGCATCGGACAGATCACGCTGGTCACGTCCGGTTCCGTGCTCATGTTCATCTGGTTTTTCCGGGAAATGTCCCAGTATTACGGCCTGATGTTCGGCGACGTGCAGCCGCAGGCGGTCGGCTGGATTGGCGAGACCGGCGGCATCTTATTTGCCGTCTCGTGGGCATGGGCCACCATCACCAGCATCAGCCTGTTCCGCGAAGCCGCCGCACAAGCCGCAGCTTCGGTTGAAAGACCGGACGTCCCTCCGCATTTGAAACCGTTCGATCCGCAAACCGGCTCCGCGCTCGCCGCGCTGCCGCAGTGGCGGCGCAACGGCGAAATCATTTCGCGCACGTTTGAGTTCGCGGACTTTCCCGCCGCCATGAAGTTTGTCAACGCCGTCGCCGAAATCGCCGAGCTGGCGCAGCATCATCCCGACGTGGACATCCGCTGGAACAAAGTCACGCTCGCGCTCACGACGCACGACGCGGGCGGGCTGACGGAAAAGGATTTTGCGATGGCGCGGCAGTGCGACGCATTGTCACTGCGCTGATTTCAACGGAGCTTCAGTCGCGTCAGGAGAATTGGTGCGCGGCGTGCGACCGATCCAGATGCCGCTCACGCCGTAATCCCATTGCAACTGCGGGATGTTCGGCGGCGCGCCGCCGTCGCCGCGGATGACGAGCCGGTCGGCGGGTTTCATTTTGGCGGCCCACGGCGCGTAGCCCTTCGCGTCGCCGCCGTTCCACAAAATTTTCTGATACGTTTCAAAATCGTCCGCCGGCATCAGCGCCGGTTCGTAGCCAAGAATGTAACGCCAGTCGCCGTTTGGATTTTTGAAAAAGGTCTGGTAGAAAATCGTCATGTCCACCGTGTAGAGAATTCCATTTTTCTCCGGCATCCAGCCCTTGAGTTCGGGATGTTCCGCCTCGGAAAGAAACTGCCACGCCAGGCTCTGCGTCCAGCGGCTGCTGAAATCGCTGGTCACGCACAGAAATGCCGCCACGGCCAGGATCAGCACCAGCCACAAACGGCGGAGCGAATCCGCCGCGATTTTTGCAACCATGAACAATTCCAAATCGGACGCGATCCAGACCATCAGCGCCGGCCAGCCCCAGTCCTCCCAAAAACGGCTGATGCGAAATCCGAGAATCCAGCAGCCGCACACGATCCAAAACGCCGGGTTGCGCGCGAGCGGCGGCGCATTGAGTTTCGCCAGCGACCGCAGGCCCACGAGCGCGCCGGCAACGACGACGGAAAGAATCGCGCCGTCAAACGGCTGGAGTTCCTCCGCTTCCGTGCGGTTGGTCAGGTGCTTGCCGACGGAGTGAAACGCCACCTGCAGCGCCTGCGAAAGATAATCCACCGGATGCGCCGTGAGCAGCGCGGCAAAAGCCGTTCCCGTCAGCCAAGCAAACGTCAGCAGCACGGCCCAGCCGAACTGTCCAGCGAAAAAAAACGCCGCGATGGGCAGCAGCCATAAATACCAGACACCATGAACGAACGTGCAAACGGTGATTACTGCCGTGAAGAGCGCAAAAATTTTCAGGCTGATCTTGCAGTGCTGCGCCGCGAACAGAATGGTCATCAGCGCCGTGATGGTGAGCATGAACGGCCGGCCGAGCATGAACCGCTGCGGCAAATCCGAAATGACCATGGCGATGAGCAATGCCGCCAGCCACGCCTCGGGCCGCTTGAGCCACGGCAGCATCGCACCGTTGACGATGAGAAAGAGCGCGACGACGGAAAAGACGACGAGATTTTCCGCGTCCCAATTTGTCGCGCGATGCACCGCGCCGAGAATCGCGTGCCAGCCGAGGTTGTGGTCAATTTTGAACGCCGGGCCGAGAACCAGAATTTCCGGCCATGATTTGCCGCTGACGGCCTTCGCCGCGTGCCGCAGCGCATCATCGCCGGGCAGATAGCCGTAGCCGATGATTTTCAGCGGAATGGCGAGGACGACGAGCGCGACGACGAGCCACGCGGCGAGCGGGACGTAACGACGGAATTTTTCGGGCAGTTCAAATTCAAACATGGCGCGCAGTTTTGGAAATCAAAACACCTTTGGCACGCCTTCGTCGAGAATTTTCAGCCGCTTGACGAGGTTTTGTTGCACGGCGATTTCGCGCAGCCAGCGCAGCGGCTCGTCCATCGCCTCGAACGACAGCTTGAACGTGCCGTAGTGCATCGGCACAAAAACTTTCGCGCGCAGATCCTTGAACGCCTGCACCGCCTCGTCCGGCCCCATGTGGACTTTGCGGAAACTTTCCGGGTGATACGCGCCGATGGGCAGCAGCGCGATTTCCGGCGCGAGTTTTTTGCCGATCTCCGTGAAGCCGTCGAAATACGCGCTGTCGCCGGCGTGATAAATTTTCCGGCCCTGATGCTCCAGCACAAATCCGCCGTAGCCGCGATGGCTGTCGTGCAGCGTCCGCGCGCCCCAATGTTTGCTCGGCGTGAACGTCACCTTCCAGTCGCCCTGCGAAAAACTTTCCCACCATTCCAGCTCGATGATGCGCGCGAAGCCGAGGTTGCGCGCGAGGTCGCCGACGCCCCACGGCATCACGCCGATCTTCGGCTCCGGCAGCCGACGCAGCGTCGGCTTATGAAAATGGTCGAAGTGCGCGTGCGTCAGCAGGATCAGATCAATGCGCGGCAGGTCGCGGATTTTCAGGCCGGCGCGCTTGAGGCGTTTGAGGAGAAAAAGCCAGTTCGCAAAGTTCGGGTCCACCAGCACGTTCAAATCCGTGAACTGGATCAAAAACGACGCGTGGCCGATCCAGGTGATGGCGATCTGGCCGCGCTTGAGCCGGGGAAAAACCGGGCGCCGCTGCTCGCCCCGGCGCGGCGTGAACCAGCCTTTCCAGATCAGTTCCTGAAAAAAAGTGCGCGGGTTGAAATGTTTCGACGGCGTCAAATCCTTGAACGAGCGCGGAATTCTCCGGCGCGGCGTTTCGGGACGGTTCGGCGATGCCTTCGTCATGCGAGTGGTTTGACTCTAGCAGCGGTGAGGCGTTCGGCCAAATTCAAATTTCGGCCGGCGCAGAATCTTGTTGGAAAAAAGTTGAACGGGCATGGGGTTCAATCCCATAATCCTTCCCGAATCCATGATCAAAGCGCTGGCCCACATCTGCATTTTGTCCAAAGACCTCGTCCGCAGCCGTGATTTTTATTGCGGCGCGCTCGGACTGCAGCCGCATTTTGATTTTCACAAGGACGGAAAGCTGTTCGGGTTTTACCTGCAGGCCGCGCCGGGGCAGTTCATTGAAATTTTTTCGACGGACGCGGCGGCGGCGGCCAGGCACCAGCGGATCCACCATTTTTGCCTCGAAGCGGAAAACCTCGACGTGCTGCGCGAAAAATTATTGAAGCATGGCGTGGAAGTGACGCCGAAAAAACTCGGCTGCGACCGGACGTGGCAATGCTGGTGCAAAGACCCGGACGGCACGGAGGTGGAATTCCAGCAATACACGCCCGACAGTTCGCAGTTCACCAAAACGGATTGCGTCGTGGACTGGTGAGCAAAGTTTTTTTCGTAAAACCGTCACCGAATTATTTCAACGTGCTTGTTGCTTTCTGCGCCGGAATTTTTATAGTTCGCTCGTTCACGAATGATTTGAAATGAGCAACCCGAACAACGCCGCGCCGCCGTGGGACATCGAATCCGCCCGCGCGCTTTACAACATCTCGCGCTGGGGCGCGAAGTATTTTGACATCAACGATGCGGGCCACGTCGTCGCCAAGCCATTGCAGGACGCGGGCGCGACGGTGGACCTCACGGACGTGATCGAGGAGGCGAAGGGGCGCGGGCTGAAATTTCCGTTGCTCATCCGCTTTCAGGATATTCTTCGCCATCGCGTTGAGGCGATTAACAAGGCGTTTCAAAATTCCATCGCGGAATTTAATTATCAGGGGAAATATCGCGGCGTGTTTCCGATCAAGGTGAACCAGTTGCGCGAAGTCGTGGAGGAAATTCTCGACGCTGGCAAGCCTTACGATTTCGGACTCGAAGTCGGCAGCAAGCCAGAATTGTTCGCCGGCCTCGCGCTGCAAAACCAGCAGGGCTGCCTCATTGTTTGCAACGGCTACAAGGATTGCGAGTTCATCAAGATGGCGTTGCTCGGCATCAAGCTGGGCAAGACGGTCATCATGGTCGTCGAAAAACTGGAGGAACTGAAACAGATCATTTCCGTTTCGCGGCAGCTCGGCGTCGAGCCGCTGATCGGCATCCGCGCGCGGCTGTTGAGCAAGGGCGCGGGCAAATGGGCGGAGAGCGGCGGCGAAAACGCGAAGTTCGGCTTGAGCACGGTGGAGCTTTTGACGGCGACGGAATTGTTGAAGTCGGAAAGTCTCGGCCATTGTCTGAAGCTGCTGCATTTTCACATCGGCTCGCAGGTGCCGGACATTTTGACGGTGAAAAAAGCCGTGCAGGAAGCCGCGCGTTTTTACGCGAAGCTGAACAAGATGGGTTTCGCGATTGAATTTGTGGACGTCGGCGGCGGACTCGGCGTGGATTACGACGGTTCGCGCAGCGCGTTTGATTCCTCGACGAATTACACGTTGCAGGAATATACGAACGACATCGTTTATTACATCGCCGACGTTTGCAACGCGGAGAAAGTGCCGCATCCGACCATCATCAGCGAAAGCGGCCGCGCCATCGTCGCGCATCACAGCGTGTTGATCGTGGAAGTTTTTGGCGCGATTGAAAAAATCCGTCCGGGCGACGCGTTCAAATACGGCGACAGCGAACACGCGCTCGTGAAGGAACTGCTCGACATCAAAAAAAATCTTTCCAAGGCGAACAAGCTCGAGGCGTTTCACGACGCGCAGGAACGCAAGGAGGATGCGCAGCAGATGTTCGCGCTCGGCCTGCTCGATTTGCCGGACAAAGCGCGCATCGAAAATCTTTATTGGGAGATCAGCCAGGAAGTCGTCGCGAGTTTCAAAGGCCACGCGTATATCCCGGACGAAATTCAAAAGCTCGAAGACACGCTCGCCGACCAGTATCTCTGCAATTTTTCCGTCTTTCAATCGTTGCTCGACCACTGGGCGCTCGGCCAATTGTTTCCCATCATGCCGGTTTCGCGTTTGAACGAACGCCCGACGCGCGAAGCCACTTTGGTGGACATCACCTGCGATTCCGACGGCCAGGTCAACAAGTTCATTGACCTGCGCGATGTGCGCGACACGTTGCCGCTGCACGAATTGAATTCCAACGGCAACGGCAAGCCCGAGCCGTATTTCATCGGATTTTTTCTGATGGGCGCGTATCAGGACATCATGGGCGACCTGCACAATCTTTTTGGCCGCGTGAACGAAGTCCACGTCTTCCTCGAACCCGATGAGCCGACCGGTTATTATATCGAGGAAGTCATCGAAGGCGACACCGTCATCCATTCGCTCACCGCCGTGCAATACGACGAGAACGAACTCAAACGCCAGATGAAGGCGCAGATGGACGAGGCCATCAAATCCGACCGCATGAAACCGTCCGAAGCCATGCGCCTGCTGGATGATTACGAACGCGGGTTGAAGGCTTATACTTATTTGAGTTTTTGAAATGAAAAAAACATTTGTCAAGAAATTGGCGTTTGCGCTTTTAGTCGCTGTCGCCACTGGATTGAACGGCTGTGGAAAGAAACCGCCAGCGGCAAAAAACAATGTGTCCGAGTTTGAACACCCAAGTCCAAAACTGCTTCAACAAATTGCGAGCAAACAAGGTTGGAAAATTGAAGACGTTGAAGCGCGAGATCGAGCTGAAGATGCTTTGGAGTCCAACCGGCAGCCGGCAGATGCAGACTGGCAGCGTCTGGTTAAGGCGGCAGATACAGAACCAAACAATTTTGACCTTTCGCTTATGATGGAATTTTCAAGGCACATGGCAGATAAATATCGCGCACCAGTTCTAAAATGGTGTGAACGGAATATGACTCAAACAAATGATCCTTATGCGGCTGTTATTGGATATGATTGTTATATTAGAAGCGATGGCAGCGACAAAGATTTGTGGGCAGAGCGTCTAAAAGCGCGCGGCCAATTTTATGTTGAAAAGATTGCTGAAGCAGACAAACGAGCAGACGCGCGAAAAAAACTTGTTCCCTAATGTGAAACTGCGCTGCGCCGTCTGATTCTCCATTTCACCGTCAATCCGCCCGCCGCCGCGCAAATTTGTTTTTCCATTCGTCATTCTTCCTTCATCATTTCCCCACTGCCGCTTTGGTTTTACCGCTTGATAAAAGTCACCGCAGAAATTACGGTTGAACCATGCAGACATTGAACGCGCATTTTGACGGACGGTTTATCGTGCTGGACGAACCGGCGCGGTTGAAGCGCAACGACAAGGTCACGGTCCTCGCGCCGGACGCGGACAACGACGGCCTGGCCGGCGCCTGCGCGCGCCTGTCCGAACCTGCCTTCCAAAAAATCTGGGACAATCCATTGGACGCGGATTATGACCGGCTATAAACGCGGCGCCATCGTCCTGCCGCCGTTTCCATTTTCGGATCAATCCTCCGCAAAAATCCGCCCCGCAGTCGTGGTCAGCCCGGATTATCCGTCGGACGATCTGCTCGTGGTGGCGGTGACTTCAGTGGGCGACGCGTTGCGTCCGGGCGAATTCGCCATCCAATTCTGGCGCGAAGCGGGGCTTATTCATCCTTCGTTTGCAAAACGCGCAATCGCCTCGGCGACTGGAAATCTGGTCAAGAAACAACTCGGCCAGTTGCGCGAACCCGATCTGGCAAAATTGGATGCCACGTTGAAAATTTGGTTCGGACTGTGAGCCGGGCCGTGCGCAAATTTGTTTTTCCATTCGCCATTCTTCCTTCATCATTTCCCCGTCGGTCAGCCGTTGGTTTTTCTTCCCAAAACAAGTTTCTCGACTTCGCGCGCGCCGTGCAGGACGGCCAGCACCCAGACTTCGTTTCCCATGATCAAATAATAAACGCCATAACCCTTGAACCGGCGCAGGCGGAAGCAGCGGACATCGGAAAACCTGATAGAATGAAGCAGGACGTTTTGAGCTAGAGATGAGATTGCTGCCTCTGCTTCATCGAGAAAGTTGCCGCCCAAACCCGGCAGTTGTTCGTCATACCAGGCCGCCGCAGCCAGCGCGTCGTCGTCAGCGGGCTGGCGCTTTTTGACGGCGAATTTCATTCAGGCGTTCGCGGACTTTGTCCAGATTGTCCCACGGTTCAAGCAGTTCAGGGTGGGCGATGGTTTCATCGCGGCGGCGAAGAATTTCAGATTTTACGGCTGGATGAATGTAGTCTTCATCCTGCGGATTGAGAATTTCATTCTCATGCGCGTAAAACCAGTCGGCAAACTGGCGGCGTTCCTCGCGCGGCAGTTGCAACAGGGTCTTTTCGATTTGTTCCACGCTCATGGCCATCAATTTACAACTTCGATTTGCTTTTGCGAACAAAAAGATTGAGGGGCAGTTCCGAGTATCCGCCTGACGCCGCGCTTGCGGGAAAATCCCGGCCGCGCTAGATTCACGCCATGAGCAAATCTCAAATCCTTGAAGAACTGCCCCGGCTGACTGCCGACGACCGCTCGCAGCTTTTCGCCCGCATCGCCGAACTTCACGAAGCCGACCTGCTCGACGGCAGCGCACCCACGCCCGCCGAACGACAGGCGCTCGACGAGGCGCTCGCGGAATTCGAGCGCGACCCCAGCCCCGGCGAACCGTGGCACAAAGTGTTCAGTGAAATCCGCGCCTCCCGCCGGTGAACTGGACTGTCACCATCCGGCCCAAGGCCAAGGCCGATCTCCGCCGCGCACACGACTGGTATGAAGAACGATGCGCCGGACTCGGGAATGAATTTCTCGCCGACCACGCCGAAGCCCTCCTGCGTCTGGAGTCCGATCCCGAACGTTTTCCAATTTACTACCGTGATTTTCGCCGCGTCCTCACGCACCGTTTTCCTTACAAAATCTTTTTCCGCATCGTCGGACAGAACATCATTGTCTTTCGCATCCTGCACGGCGCGCAAGATCACCCGCGCGAACTCCGCCGGTGAAATTTTGCCGCCGCAAAAAATTTCACGCATTCATTATGCGCGTTGAATTTGTTTTTCCATTCGCCATTCTTCCTTCATCATTTCCCGATGACATCGCCCAACCCGGAACTGCTCCGCTCGCTCAGACGACTCGTGCGCGGGCTGTCCACCTTGTTCTGGGGACTGCCGGCGGCGCTCATCGTCTGCGCGGAAACGGTGAAGGTGGACAGGCTCCGGCCGCTGGGCATCGTGCCCGCGCTCGCCATCAATTCGCTGCTGCTCTTCGGCCTCTGGCAGATGGGCAAATTCCAGAAACAGGAGCGCCCGTGGCGCGGCGCGCTCGCCCGCGCGAAACTCCTCGGCCTCGTCAACCTCGGCCTCTCGCCGTTTTTGTTCTGGTTCAGCCGGATGCCGGAGCAGCCGTTTTTCCGCGACGCCGTGGGCGTGCTCGTTTTGTCCGCGCTGTTTTTTTTGTTCAACCTCAACGTCGTGCTCAAGCAGCTTGGCGCGATGCTGCCCGACGAAACGCTCCGGCAGGACATGCGGCAGTTCACCGTGCTCAACCGCTGGATGCTCGTGGCGTGGCTGGGGTTCATCGCGGCCTCCGTTGCCGTTCCGCAAATCTTCAGCCTGTCCGCGCATTTCAGCGTCCAGTCCCTGTTCTGGCTGCAGCACGCGGAAACCACCGTCCTGCTTTTCCTCGGCCTGGCGCCGCTGGCCATCACCATGGCGCTGATCTGGAAAACCAAGGAAGTCATCCTCGACAGCGTTTTTGCGCGCCAGTAATTTCTGGCATCGCGAAGGATTTTGCCCCGGCCGGCGTGTTACGGTATAAAGACGGAACAACACATTTATGAAAATCACAAAATATCTCGCGCTCGGATTGCTCGTCATCAGCCTCACGCCGGTTTTCGGCCAGCAACCGCCTTCAAATACATTCCAAGAGCGGTTCGCTGCGATTCAAGCTGCAAACAAGGAAGCTGCTGACCACACGCCGACTTTAACCAAATTCAACCTCGATTTTTCCGGCGGCACGCCGAAGGAACTCGTCGCCGCCATTGAAAAAGCCACCGGCAAGCCTTTGAACACAATCATTCCCGATGAAGATGCTGACACACAATTGCCGCCACTCAAAATGAATGATGTCTCTGTTCCTCAATTGTTCGCTGCATTGGAAGTTGCCAGCCGTAAAACTGTGGCCGTGTCCACCGGACAATTTGGCAGCTATAGCCAGCAGCAAATCAGCTATGGTTTCAAAACGCCGGACAATGGGACTGACAACTCAATTTGGTATTTCTACGCTGTCAAGTCCACCTTGCCGCCGATGGTCTCAACCGAAAAAGTCTGCCAGTTTTATTCATTGGAGATTTATTTGAATCGCGGTCTCACGGTGGACGACATTACCACGGCCATTCAAACCGGCTGGAAAATGGCTGGAATAACTTCACCTCCAGAATTGAATTATCACAAGGAAACCCAATTGTTGATTGCCTTTGGTGAGCCGAAAGATTTGGACACGATTCACGGAGTGCTTCAAACACTTCCTTCATCTGCTCAAAACTACGATTTTTTGCGTATGAAGATTAATGTTGAAAATTTGCAGAAGCAAGTTGACCAACTCACGAAGAAAATTTCCGCTTCGGCTTCAGGTGCGCAGCCACCATTGAGTCCGGACGACCAGGTGAAATTGATTGAACAAAACCGGATGCGGTCCCAGCAATCGCAGCCGGCAATCGCGCCGCCGCCGCCATTAGCGCCAAAGGGATTGCCCGTGAAACCGGAAGCTGGACAATAAGCTCACGCCGTTGTGCAATGCGATTTTGGAATTATACTTGCGCCATCCGAGTGACAGCTCCGCCGCAGCCGACGCCAGCGTGCGCCCGCCGCTGGACGTGGCGGCGTTGACGCGCCGGATGGCCGGAGGAGATGAAATGGCCTGGCGCACTTTTTACGACGCTTACTTCAATCGCCTGTGGCGTTACCTTTTGGTCGTCGCCGCCGGCAACGAAGACGCCGCGCGCGAAGCCTTGCAGGCCGCGCTCGTGCGCGTGACGCGGCACATCAAAATTTTTCCGGGCGAGGAAATTTTTTGGAGCTGGCTCACCGTCCTGGCGCGCAGCGCGTTCGCCGACGAAACCAGAAAAAGCCGCCGCTACTTTTCCTTTCTGGCGCGGTTCACGATTCACACGGAAATCGAAGCAGCCGCCCATGCCGGCCCGGACGCCGATGAACAGTTGCGCGTCCTGCTCGAACGCACCATCGCGTCGCTGCCGCCCGACGAACAAAAACTCGTCGGGCAAAAATACTTTGACCGCCGCTCCGTCCGCGAAATCGCCGGGGAAATGCAGACGACGGAAAAAGCCGTGGAATCGAAATTGTCCCGCATCCGCCGCAAGCTGAAGGACGCGGCGCTGGCGGAATTGAAGAATGAACCGCAAACCTGACAACGAAGAACTGCTCGCCGACGTTTTCGCCGAACCCGCACCGGCGGATTTTCGCGCGGCCATGTTTGGCGAAACGCTGCGGCTAGTTCGCCGCCGCCGCCGCTGGCGGCAGACCCGGCAAATTGCCGGAATTTTTTTCGTGCTGGGCTTGCTGCTGATTTTTGTCCGGCAAAAGAATTTGCCGCGTCCGGTCGTTTCCGCGCCGCCGTCCGCAACGGCGGCTCCCAAAAGTTATGAACTGGTGCGCACGCGACCGTTGCCGGCGGGCGCAATCGTGACGACGGGGCCATTGCGGGGCGGACAATTCATCGCGTCAATTGCCGGCATTGAAATCGTCCAAACCACGCCGGGAAATTTCCGCATCATCAACGATGCCGAACTTCTGGCACTGGTCGCGCAGAAGCCGGCGATTCTAATCCGCACCGGCCCGCATTCTGAAGAACTGGTTTTTGCCAACCCGGAAGACCAAAAAAGTTTTCGGTAATGCAATTTTTCACCACGCGAAAACGGTTCACAATGCAGGCAAAAATTCACGCCGGAAAATATTTCCTCCGCCCGTAAAAATCAGCGCCGGCTGAATCCGTCCAGTTCAACGATGAACCTGTCCGGCCCGCCTTCGGCGTAGCCAACCTGCCGCCCCAGTTCACGTCCGTCGGCGTTCAGCAGCACATAAGTGGGAAAACCGTCCACCTTGAATTGTTTGGCCAGCGCCGCGTTGGCCTGTTTCAGATCATCGTTTTGCGGCGTGTGGCGCGGAAAATCCAGCCTCACCAGTTCCAGCTTGTTCAGCGCGTAGCTGGCAAAACGGTCGGTGGACAAAACCTCCTGGTCAAACTTGATGCACCACGGGCACCAGTCGGAGCCGGTGAAGTCGAGCAGCACCAGCCGGTCATCCGACTGCGCCTGTTTCAACGCGCCAGGCAGATCGCTGCGCCACACCATGTCGGCGGCGCGCGCGTCGGCCGGCCGCACTTTGGCGATGCCTGCGGCCGGCGGAGTCGGCGCGGGCGAATGCAAAAGCTCTTCGTGATACTTGACCTTGTTCTCGGCCTGCTGGAGTTCCACCGCCTGCGCTTTATTCGGATCGAAGTTGAAATGCTTCTGCAAGTCGGGCGAAAGCTTTTTTATCTTCACGTTGGCCATGCCGCCCGCGTGGGTGAAATAAATGTCCGTCGCGCTGACGCTGGTGACGGTAACGTTGCTGTAAGTTTCGCCGCCCGCCTTGAGCACGGGAAATTGTTCGTCGGCGCGAACCGCCAGTCCGCCCACAAACCACGCCAGCGCGATGAAAATTGCCAATCGCATCATCTGCGTATGCACCGCGCGGAAGCGTTTGTCAAGTGGCGGGTCGCGAAGTTTCCAGTTTTCGCAACTGCCGTTCCTGTTTTTTAATTTCGCCGGCCAGCAATTCTTCCGCGCACCAGCCGTGCGATTGGGCGAACGACGCCAGTTCAAAAAGTTCCTTTGCCAATGCAGTTTTGCTCAAATGCCGTTTTGCATTGCGGCCGTCCGCTTGATTCAAGCCGGCAAAAGTCTTGCGCGCCTTCTTCAAAAGTTTTTCCGCGCGCAGCAGCGCGGGCAGATGCTTCGGAATGCCGTCGAACGCCGACTTGCGTTCCCGATGCGTGCCTTGTTTTTCCGCGCGCTTGATTTTTTCCCAGTTCGCCCAGACCTCGTCCATGTTCTTTACTTTTGTCGTGCCAAAGACGTGCGGATGGCGGCGGATCAGTTTGTCCACAAGATGCCGCGTGACTTTTTCAAAATCAAACGCGCCGCGTTCGCGCGCGAGCCGGCAATGAAAAACCACCTGCAACAGCAAATCGCCCAGCTCCTCGGCCATTTCGTGATCATCGCGCGCCTCGATGGCGTCAATCAATTCATAGACTTCTTCAATCGCATGGCGGCGCAGCGTAAGGTGCGTCTGCTCGCGATCCCACGGACAGCCGGTGGGCGAGCGCAGCCGTGCCATGACTTTTAACAGGTCGGTAATTGCAGGGTTTTTCTTCATTTGCGATTTGCGATATACGATTTACGAGCGCACTGACCAGCGGCGCGTAAATCGCATATCGTAAATCGTAAATTACAAAATCACCAGGTCATCGCGATGCACCAGTTCCACGCGCGCAAGTTTTTTAGCGCGGATTTCTTCGCCGCTGAACTTTGTGATGCCGCGCGCGAATTCCGTTCCGTCCAGATCGCAGATGCGAACGACATCACCGGCTGCAAATTCACCTTCGCAGCGCGCCACGCCCGGCGGCAACAAACTCTTGCCGCTCTCACGCAACGCTTTCTTCGCGCCGTCGTCCACAAACAGCGCGCCTTTGGGATGATGGAAAAACGCAATCCAGCGTTTGCGTCCCTGCAATTTGTTCGGCTGCGCGACGAACAGCGTGCCTTCGTCTTCGCCCGCCAAAACTTTCGCGAGCACATTTTTCTTTTTGCCCGACGCGATAACGAGCGGGATGCCGGAGCGCACGACGATTTTCGCCGCTTCGATTTTTGATTTCATGCCGCCCACCGCCGTCGCGCTGGTCGTGCCGCTCGCCAGTCCTTCAATTGCGGAGTCAATCTGCTCGATGACTGGAATCGTCTGGGGATTCTTCTTTCCAAAATTTTCAATGACGCCATCCACCGTCGTCAAAATGACCAGCAAATCCGCCGGCAGCAGCGACGCGACGAGCGCGGACAATTTGTCGTTGTCGCCGAATTTGATTTCGGTGAACGAGACGGCGTCGTTTTCGTTGATGATGGGCACGACGCCTCGGTTGAGCAGCATGACGAGCGTGTTGCGCGCGTTGAGATGGCGTTCGTGATGTTCGAGGTCTTCGTGCGTGAGCAGCACCTGCGCGACGACGAGGCCGTGCGCGAAAAACAGTTTGTCGTAGGCCGCCATGAGGCGCGACTGGCCGACGGCGGCGCAGGCCTGTTTTTCCGCAAGGCCGGTGGGGCGCGATTCGTGGCCGAGCGCGCCCATGCCCGCGCCGACCGCGCCCGAAGTCACCAGCACGATTTCCTTGCCGGATTTTTTCAGCGCGGCGATTTGCGCGACGAGCTGCTCCATCTGCGCCGGGTCAATCAGCTTCCGGCTGTCGGTGAGGACGCCGGTGCCGAGTTTCACGACGAGGCGCGAAACGGATTTGAGTGAGTCACGATGCACACAATGAGGTTAGAAAAAAATGCGCCGGGTGTCGAGCCGGTGTGAACCGGCTTAAACTGGCCGGCTGCAGCAGGCGCAAATTCAAATAATTCCGCCGCCGTGATTCATTTCAATGTTCGCGCTCGTGGCAATTTCTGCTTCAATCTCCGCCGCACATGGGCAAAATTGTCGGCATAGACTTGGGCACCACGAATTCACTCGTCGCCACGGTGGATTCGGGCATCCCGTTCGTCATCGCAGACGCCAGCGGCCGGCGGCTCACGCCGTCGGTCGTGCATTTCCCGGCGGCAAATTCCGAACCGGTTGTCGGCCATGAAGCCAATCGCATCCGCGTGGTCAAACCGGCGGAAACGGTTTATTCGGTCAAACGCTTTATCGGCCGGCGCGGCGCGGAAATTTCCGACGAAGAAAAATTGGTCGCATTTCCGCTGGATTGCGCCAAGGGCGGCACGGTGACAATTCCCATTCACGGCAGAAATTATTCGCCCGAAGAAATCTCCGCCCAGGTTTTGAAAAAGCTGAAGCGCGACGCGGAAAATTACTTTGGCGAAGAAATTTCGCGCGCCGTCATCACGGTGCCAGCATATTTTAACGACGCGCAGCGCAACGCAACGAAACGGGCGGGCGAACTCGCCGGCTTCACCGTCGAGCGCATCGTCAACGAGCCGACCGCCGCCGCGCTCGCCTATGGCCTCGACAAGCTGAAGGAAAAATCAAAAATCGCGGTTTATGATCTGGGCGGCGGCACGTTTGACCTTTCCATTCTCGAACTGAACGATGGCGTTTTTCAAGTGCTGGCAACGAACGGCAATACGCGGCTCGGCGGCGATGACTTGGACAAACGGCTCGTGAATTTTCTGGTGGAGAAAGTAGGGCAGGCTTCCAGCCTGCCCGGCGGCGGCGAAGCCGACGGAACTGCTCGCGCCACCGCGCTTGTTGGGCAGGCTGGAAGCCTGCCCTACTTTGCCCGCATCCGCGAAGCGGCTGAAGCCGCGAAAATAAAATTGTCCACGGAAACGGAAGTTGAAATCGCGCTGCCGTTTTTGACGCCGGACTTTTCGTTTAGTTGCAAACTCACTCGAACGGAACTTGAAAATCTCACGCGCGACATCATTTTGCGGACGCGACAACATTGCCTCCGCGCGCTGGCGGACGCGAAGCTGGAGGCGAAGAATTTGGATCAAATCATTCTTGTCGGCGGGCAGACGCGGATGCCGCTGGTGCGGAAATTTGTCGGCGAGCTATTTGGCTGCGCAGATTTTGAAGAGACGCGCGGCAGTTTGCGCATCGGCTCGGGTTTTCACAAGGCCAGCGGTCCGCAGTTGAACACGTCGCAAAATCCCGACGAGGCTGTGGCGCTCGGCGCGGCGATTCAGGCGGAAATTTTGAGCGGCGGTTTCAAAAATGTTCTGTTGCTGGACGTGACGCCGCTGTCGCTCGGACTCGAAACCTTCGGCGGATTGATGAACGTCATCATTCCGCGCAACTCGACGATTCCGCTCAAGGCCGGCGAGTTGTTCACGACGGCGATGGACAACCAGCGTTCGATGCTGATTCACGTTTTGCAGGGCGAGCGCGAGCGCGCGAAGGACAACTGGAGCCTCGGGAAGTTCACAATTGAGTTTGAGCCTGCGCCGCGCGGCGTGCCGCGCGTGGGCGTGCAGTTTGAAATTGATGCGAACGGAATTCTGCACGTCCTCGCGCGCGATGTGAAAACTGGAAAAGAAAAAATCGTGGAGATGAAATCCGCCGTGGACGTGGACGACGCGGCGGTGCAAAAAATGGTCGAGGAATCGGTCGAGCACGCGTTTGACGATCTGGCCGCGCGGCGCTGGATCGAGGCGAAGTTGAAGGCGAAGGAAACTTTGGTGGCGACCAAAAATGCGCTGGCGACTTGCGCGGATGAAATTGAAAAAGATTATTTCGAAAAAATCGAAGCGGCCGCGCGCACGGTTGAAAAAATCCTGGCCGAAGAAAATTCCGAAACCGGTTCGGGCGATTTGAAACAATTGCAGAGCGCGGTCGCCGCGCTGGACGAAATCACGAAGCCGCTGGCGGATGTTTTGATGGACAAGGCGATGGAGGCGATGCTGCGCAAGCGCGGGTTGATTCAGTGAAACGCGCCCGGCTGCCGGTTGAACAGCAACAGCAGGCCGATCAGTATCAGCATCGCGATGGCACCAAAAAGGATGGTAAAAAATCGGATTTGTTTTTGGTGCGGCGAGGGTTTCCGTTTATTCCCCATAACCACAAAACTATTGCAAAGCCTCGAAATCGCAAGCTGATTCTCATCCCAGCCAATGCGCCAGCAACGGCGCGACAGCCAGCGCTGGCAGAAAGTTCGCCAGTTCCACGCGGCGGATTTCAAAGATCACCAGGGCAATGGCGCAACAGACCAGGCCGGCGACGGCGTTGGTGGAATTCATCAGTTGGTGCGCCGCCAGAAATGGCGCGGCGTAAAACCGGCACGCGGCGGAAATGCCGCCGAGAAACACAAAGACGGGAAACGCCGCCAGCGCCACCGGCCAGCGGAACATCTTTACAAAGCTCGTCATCGCCAGCCCGTCCATGACGGCCTTGACCGCCAGCAGATAAAAGTAGCCGGTCAGCCCGTCCGCCACCGCGCCGACGATGCCCAGCGGCGCGGCGCAAAATAAAACGGCGCAGGCGTTGAGGCTGCTGACGGCGTCCGGCGGATTTTTCCGCGCGGACAGGATGACGTTTGAGGCCCGGCGGCCGAGGCGGTTGGAAATTTTTTGCAACTGCAAAAGCTTGCCGAGCCAGTAGCCGAGAAAAATGGCGAGCATGGCGAGGAAAATCTGTTTTAGGCCGGCGGCAAAAGTTCCGCCGACGCTTTCATAAACCAGCCGCAGACCAAAAACGACGGTGGCCACGCCGAGCGCGGCCTTGAAAAAATTCTGCGCCCGCGCGGGAACCGGCCCGCGCAAACCAAGGCCGAGGAGCGCGCCGGCCAAAATGCCGAGGGCGTTGAGAAATGCGCCGGTCATGCGGCCATTGTGTCGCGCGCCGGGCGCGAAGAAAACAATTTCCTTCGCCCTCCGCGCGCCCTAATGTTTTGCGATGAAAGGCAGCGCCGGATAAAAAAAACAAGATGGCCAGCGGAAATTCCAGTTTCAGCCGCGCGTGGCTTTGGATTCCGACGCTTTACCTGGCGGAAGGATTGCCAAACGTCCTCGTCGCGTCGGTGTCGGTGGTGCTTTACAAAAATCTCGGCGTGTCGAACGCGGCCATCGCGTTTTACACTGGCTGGCTTTATCTGCCGTGGGTCATCAAACCGCTGTGGAGTCCGTTCGTGGACATTTTGAAAACGCGGCGGCAATGGATTTGGGCGACGCAACTGTTCCTCGGCGCAACGCTGGCGGCCATCGCCTTGACCATTCCCGCGACGCATTTTTTCCAGCTCACGCTGGCGTTTTTCTGGCTGCTGGCTTTCAGTTCGGCGACGCACGACATCGCGGCGGACGGTTTTTACATGCTGGCGACGACGGAGCGGGAACAATCTTTTTTTTCCGGCATTCGCAATACGGCGTATCGCGTGGCAACAATTTGTGCGCAAGGGCTGCTTGTTGTTTTGGTTGGCGTAATTCAATCCCACACCAGCTTGCCAAGCGTCCCATTGCAAATTGAAACCGGCCCGGGTGCGCCGCTTGTGGAAACCATCAATCCAGACAGATCGGACGCCGACACTGGAAATCGAAATGAACTTCGCGTCGTTGCCGAACCTGCGACGATTAAAATCAATCCGCAAACGCGCCCGAAACCAGACATTGAAACTATGCTTGCCGGTGCGAAGGCTTGGAATATGGCAAACGGCTTTCAACCGGCCGAAGAAAAAGCCGTGGCAAAGAAAACTTCATGGTGGACAGAATATATTTCGCAACCACTGGGCGAAATTCTTGAGGGACATTTCGGTTCAAAAACAAAAGCTGCGGGCAACCTGGCAGGCGGCATCGGTTTCACACGCTTGAGCCTATCGCAGCCGCCGGGCCGTGAAGTTGTCGTTATTCCAGTTTTGAAATCCGATAATGTTTCAATTATCGAAGGTTCGCGCCTCACTTTCAACGTCACCAACTGGAACAAACCGGCGCTGGTGGTTTTTCAACTCGACCCAAAATTAAAAAGTCCGCTTTCGACCGTGTGTGAATTGCGCTCCGGCAACATTCCTGCTTCTTGGACCACGGCGTTTGCGCTCGTCGCCGGAGTCTTTTTGTGCCTCGCCTTTTATCATTTTTTTATTTTGCCGAAACCCAAAATTGACCGGCCAGGGGAAATAATTTTTCAGAAAAGTTTTCTCGCCGAATCTTTCAAAACTTTTGAAACTTTTTTTCAGAAGCCGAAAATAATCGTGCTGCTTTTGTTTTTGCTGCTTTACCGGCTGGGCGAGGCGCAACTGGTGAAAATGGTCCAGCCATTTTTGCTCGACCCGCGCGACTCGGGCGGCCTTGGACTGACAACTGTCCAGCTCGGTCTGGTTTATGGCACTGTCGGCCTCGTCGCGCTGATGCTCGGCGGACTGCTCGGCGGATTTGCCGTGGCGCGGCGCGGCTTGAAATTCTGGCTGTGGCCGATGCTGCTGGCGATTCATCTGCCGGACGCGGTGTTCATCTGGCTCGCATATGCGCAGCCGGAAAATCTTCTGGCGATTGGCGCGGGCGTGGCCGTGGAGCAGTTCGGCTACGGTTTTGGTTTCACGGCGTTCATGCTCTACATGATTTACATCGCGCGCGGCGAGCACCGCACGGCGCACTATGCGATCTGCACCGGCTTCATGGCGGCGGCCGTCATGCTGCCGGGAATGTGGAGCGGCTGGTTGCAGGAACGGCTCGGCTATCCGCACTTTTTTGTGTGGGTGATCCTAGCGACGATTCCGAGTTTTCTGGTCGCGCTGAAAATCCCGCTGGACGCGGAATTCGGCAAAAGGAACCGCGCGAATTGAATTGCTTTGAACGGGCGAAGCTTTCCAGAATCCAAGTTCACAGATGAAAACTTTTCGCCTCCAACCTTGGCTGGTCATCGTTGCCGTCATGCTCGGCTTTTCCGCCGGCGCGCACGGCGAAAGCCTGGCTTCCATTTTCACCAACGCACAGACGCAAATAATTCCGCCGCGCCGCGCGAGCATCATTTTCATCCAGTGCCACGGCCTCGGTTACGGCGACTTGAGCTGCTACGGCCAGACGAATTTTCAGTCGCCAAACCTCGACCGGCTCGCCGCCGAGGGCGTCCGTTTCACAAATTATCATCCGGCCAGCCCGAAAATTCCCGCCGCGCAGGCGGCGTTGATGACCGGAAACAATTCCGCATTCACGCCGCGCGCCATCACCGTCGCCGAACGGCTTCGGCAGGCGGGTTATCACACCGGCCTCGTCGGCGAATGGACGCTCGGCCCGACGCCGTGGACGCAGGGTTTCGACGAGTTCGGCGGCTTTGTGAACGACGATGAAGCGAGAAATTATTTTGCCGATGATCTCTGGAGCTACCAGCCGAACTACTCCTTCAACCAGAAAACCGGCCAGTGGGAGGAATGGAAAAACGGCGACGGGCCGCACAACGGCGGCCCGGAAATGGTTTATCAGAACACCGGCGGCCACAAAGAAAAATATATGCCGGAATTTCTGGTCAACGCGATGTGCAATTTTGTGCGCATCAACCAGCCTGACGCGTTCAACAAATACCAGCCGTTTTTCCTGCTGGTGAACCTGCCCGCGCCGCGTCCGGCGACGCCGGGCGCGGATGATTTTCCCGTGCCGACCGACGCGCCGTTTTCCGACGAACCCTGGCCGCAGGCCGCGAAAAACCGAGCCGCGCTCATCACGCGCCTTGACAGCGGCATCGGGCGGCTGTTTGAACAACTGGACAAACTGGGCATGACCAACAACGTCGTGATTTTTTTCAGCAGCAGCGCCGCGCCGGAAAAGTTCGCCGACCGGAAAATGGATTTCTTGAAGCCGAACGGAAGTTTTGCAGGCGCGACCAATACGCCGCCACGGCTGCCGATGATCGTGCGCTGGCCGGGGGAAATTCCGGCGGGCCGGGTCAGCCGCCTCAACTGGACGGACGCGGATTTCCTGCCGACGGCGCTGGCGATTGCCTATGCGAAGCCGGTGAAAAATTTGGACGGCATTTCCATTTTGCCCGTCTTGCATGGCGAGTCGCCAACAAACTTGCCTCCGCAGTTGGACTTTCCCAAGCAGTTTTGATTTTGAAGGCCGGCACAACTACCGCCCCGGCGCGCTGCTCGGCAGCGGCGCGCTGAAATCACGCTCGCGCTCGATTTTTTTGGCGGCGAGCGCGACCCACAAAACGAACAGCGCGATGCCCAGCAGCACCGCCGCCGTCATAAACCACGGCCACTTGTAGCGGCGCGGATTTTCATTCGGTTCATTCATCCGGTTCCAAAGCGTAACCAAAATCCGCCTCGGCGGCGATTACGATTAAGAACAGGATTTGGATTACGACAAGGTTCCATCGCGTTGAAAACTCGACCCGTGAAAAATTTCCGTTAATTTGGTCGCCATTGTTTTCATGCACGACCAGGAATCGCCAGAAAATCTGCCGGACGAACCCGCGCCAAAACCAGTGGACGAAAGCGCCTACGCCGTTTTGCGACAGCCGGATTATACGCGCTACCTCATCGGGCGTTTCGTCGCGTCGCTCGGCCAGCAGATGCTTGTCGGGGCGATTGACTGGGAACTTTACCGGCGCACGCAATCGGCGCTGTCGCTGGCGTTCGTCGGGCTGTCGCTGATGATTCCGATGATTCTTTGCACCGTGCCCGCCGGACATTTTGCGGACAGGTTCAACCGGAAAAAAATCATCCTTGTTACAACGCTCGTGCTTGCAGTTGCGAGTTTGGGGCTGACATTGGCGTCGGCGTTTTTGCTCAATGTCATCTGGATTTATTTTTTCCTTGCCGTCATCGGCGCGGCGCGGACTTTTTTGTGGCCGGCCAGCGCGGCGTTCGTGACGAGCCTCGTTCCGCGAAGTCAATTTGCGCGCGCCGTCACATTTAACAGCGGCGCGTTTCAATTATCTTCCGTCGTCGGCCCGGTGGCGTTCGGTTTGGTCGTCGCGCTCACGCCGCACGCCGTGGAACACAACACCGCATGGTCGGTTTATGCGCTGAATGTTCTGGCTTCAATCGCCTGCTTCACGCTTGTCCTGCCGATCAAACACATCCACAAGGAAAAATCCGCCGAACCAGTTTCCGCCAAAAGCCTCATCGAAGGTTTCCGCTTTGTTTATCAGAACAAAATCATCCTCGGCACGATCACGCTGGACTTGTTCGCGGTGCTGCTCGGCGGCGCGGTGACGATTCTGCCGATATTCTCGGACCACATTTTCCACGTCGGGCCAAATGGTTACAGCTGGTTGCGCGCGGCGATGCCCATTGGCGCGGTCGTTTGCATGTTCATCATCGCGCATCGTCCGCCGCTGCAAAAAGCCGGAAAGACAATGCTCTGGTCGGTGGCGATCTTTGGCGTGGCGACAATTCTTTTCGGCATCGCCAATAAAAATTGTTTCGGCAACTGGCTCGCGCTGCCAAATTCATTTTGGTTCTGGTTCGCGTTCTCAATGTTCGCGCTCGCGGGCGCGGTGGACAACGTGAGCGTCATCGTGCGGCAGACGCTCGTGCAAATCCTGACGCCGGACGAGAAGCGCGGGCGCGTCTCGGCGGTCAACAGCCTCTTCATCGGCACGTCGAACGAACTCGGCGGCTTCCGGTCGGGCATCATGGCGTGGCTGTTCACGACGCCGACGTTTTTGGGCGGCAAGGAGGCGACGGGCGCGATTGTGTCCACCGTGACCGGCGGCATCGGGACGATCCTGGTCGTGCTGGCCGTGGCGTGGATCTGGCCGGAGATTCGGAAATACGGGAAGCTGGCGTGAAAATTAAAATTCTTGACAGAAATTCAGAGCAGTGGGAAATTTCCCACCATGAAAAGTGCCACACTTGATTCCAAGCGCAGGCTCGTCATGCCGGAAGATTGTCCGCCGCGCGCGCTGGTGACAATTCATTCGCTGGACAAGGACACCTGGGTTGTCCACCGCCAGTCGCCGTCAAAAAAGATAAAGATGATCACCGTTCCCATCATCACGGAATTGCCGGACGATCCTGAATGGGAAAAGACCGAGGGAAAAATCGGGCGGCATATTGCGCGCCGGATTCCTGAACCGGAAGAATGAAACAATTTGAAATTTTCAACTGGCATCCGCCGCACTGGGACAAACTTCATCCGGCGGTCATCGTTTCGCATCCAAACCGGGCGGAAAACAAGGACATGGTGGAAGTGGTCATGTGCACAAGCCAGCGCGCCAATCGCGCGCCTAAATCAAATGAAATCCTTTTGGACGAAGCGGACGGCTTTGACTGGCCGACGCTTTGCAAATGCGATTTGATTTATGCCGTCCCGCGCGAAGATTTGAAAAGCCGGCGCGGCCTCGTTTCAGAATCGAGACGACAACAATTGGTTCGGACGCTCCTTGCGGCGCACGGCTGGATGTCTGTTTTGTAACTTGAATGGGACGATCCTGGTCGTGCTGGCCGTGGCGTGGATCTGGCCGGAAATCCGGAAATACGGGAAGCTGGCGTGAAAAAATTGCAGCCTTTGTCGGCTCATGTCTGATGGACAAATTTCTGCACAGTTTTTTCTAGATAAGCCACTTTATCAGTTGCAAAGTCAAATTCATAAAACTTGATAGGCGGCAAAATGCGCCGCCTAATCCTGTTAGGCCACGTTATACCCTTATGAAAAACATCATGGTTTCAATGATAAGTTTGCTGATTGGTATTGGTGTCGGTTGGGCTTTTGGACATACCAAACCTGCCGCATCTACCAAGAATGACTCTCCACTGAAAACAGACGCTTATTGGAGCAGTCCTTTAGCGCCGACAGAGTTTTCGACCGCAGCACTGGCGACACAAACCATTGGTTATATTGATTCAGGCGAGACACAAAAAGCCGTCAAGCATCTTTCCGTTTCCGTGGCACATTTTTATACTGCATTTTCGCTTCACCCCAGCACGAATGAGGAACTGATGAAATTACGAGACAGTATTGATGAGCTTGCTCGCACAAACAAAGTGGTAGCAGCGCAAATTGGGGCAAGGATGTGATGACCATGTGGCCTAACACCTAGTTAGGCAGCAAATTTCCTTCACCAACTTCGCGCGACACTTGCACTTCAACTTGACGCCGCCGCGCTTCCGTTTATTTTCGGCACATGAGAAAAATTTCGCTTTGGCTGTTCATTCTGGTTTTCACGGCTTCGCGCGCGCGCGCGCAGGACACCGCCACGCAGCAGCAACTGGAGGAATTGTCAGGACGAATCCAGAACGTGCTCGAACTGCAAGAAGCGCAGACCAAACGGCTCGACGCGCTGGAAAAGGAAATCAGCGAATTGAGCGACAAGGTCAGCATGCCGCAGGTCAACAACAGCGCCAGCGCGGATGATTTGAAGAAGCTCGCTGGGCAGGTGCAGGACCTCGCCAAAAAACAGCAGGATGACAATGATCTGATCATGAAGCAGATTGAGAAGCTCGGCCAAATCAGCGCCGGCCCGTCAACCGGCCACAAGCCGAAAGCCGGCACGGACACGCCGCCAACCGGCGCAGAAAATCCCACGCCGCCGCCAAATGTGCCGCAGAAAGGCTATTACTACACCATCAAGGACGGCGACCGGCTTCCCACCATCGCAAGGCGTATCGCGACAGACCAGCACGTCAAGGTGACGACGGCGCAGATTCTGGCGGCGAATCCCGGTCTGGATCCGACCAAGCTTTACATCGGCAAAAAAATCTTCATTCCCGATCCGAACGCGAAATGATTTTTTGACGGCGGCTTTTTAACGTGGCGTTGCCGTTCTATTGTAACTTCAACGAAATGCCTTCGCTGCGATGTCGTGACGGAATTGCGCGCCGTCGAAATGAATTTTTCCAACGGCAGCGTAGGCGGCGGCTTGCGCGGCCTTCAAATCCTTGCCCAAAGCCGTCACGCCGAGAACGCGGCCGCCGTTCGTGACGATTTCATTTCCATTTTGCGCCGTGCCCGCGTGAAAAACTTTTACGCCCGGCAATTTCGCCGCGTCATCGAGGCCGTGAATAATTTTTCCCTTTGCATAATTTCCCGGATAACCGCCGCTGGCCATCACGACGCACACGCTCGCCTCCGGTTTCCATTTCAATTCGATTTTGTCCAACGTGCCGTTCACGCTCGCGTCGAGCAGTTCGACGAGATCATTTTCCAGCCGCGTCAGATAAACCTGCGCTTCCGGGTCGCCGAAGCGGGCATTGAATTCCAGAACGCGCGGGCCGTTTTGCGTCAGCATCACGCCCGGAAACAAAATGCCGCGAGAATCAATCTGCTCTTCCGCGCAGCCGCGCAGCCATGGATTCAAAATCGCGTCGCCGACCTTTTTCAATTCCAAGTCGCTCAAAAACGGCGTCGGCGAATAATTGCCCATGCCGCCGGTGTTCAAACCCTTGTCGCCGTCCAAAGCGCGCTTGTGGTCTTGCGACGCAGGAAAAAGTTTCGCCGTTTTGCCGTCGCAAATCGCGTGCAGCGAAATCTCCATTCCTTCGAGAAATTCCTGGATGACAATGGTCGCGCCCGCCGCGCCAAAACTTTTGGCGACGAGAATTTCGTCAATCGCACGATTTGCCTCGGTTTCATTGGCGCAAATCAAAACGCCTTTGCCGAGCGCGAGGCCGTCGGCTTTGACGGCGCATTTGCCGCCGAGCGACGCGGCAAATTTTTTTGCAACAGTCGAATCTGAAAAAGTTCCGGCGCGGGCGGTTGGAATGCCGTGTTTCTCCATGAAATTCTGCGCGAATGTCTTGGACGATTCAAACTGCGCGGCCTTTTGGTTCGGTCCCCAAATCCGCAGTCCGTTTTTCTGGAACAAATCCACGATGCCGAGCGCCAGCGGATTGTCCGGCCCGACGACGATGAGTTCGATTTTCTTTTCCTGCGCGAACGCGAGCAGCCGCGGCAAATCGTCAGCGCTGATGTTGGCGCACTCGACCGCCGCGCCGTTTTTTGAAGTGGGACAGGCATCTTGCCTGTCCGCGACACTGGACAGGCTGGAAACCTGTCCCACTATTTCCTGCGCGATGCCCGCGTTGCCGGGCGCACACCACAACTGCGCGGCGTGCGGCGACTGCGCGAGTTTCCAGACCAGCGCGTGTTCGCGTCCGCCCGAACCGATGACGAGAATTTTCATGAATGCGCCCGCAGATTACGCGGCCAAAACGAAATTGGAATTAAAAATTTGCCGCCATTTTTGACGAAGCGGCGGGGCGACCTTGAAATATTGCGCCAGGACGGAGACGAAACCTTGTCGCCCGCGCGCTGTTGGCTAGACTTTCCCGACGATGCCGGAACAACCCGACCCTGATGCCGTCCTGATGCTGCGCGTGAAACGCGGCGACCGCGCGGCGTTTGCCGAACTGGTCGGAAAATACCAGCAGCCCGTGATGAATTTCGTCTTCCGCTCGCTGCGCGACGAGACCGAGGCCGAGGACCTGGCGCAGAATGTTTTTTTGCAGGTCTATAAATCCCGCGCCCGCTACGAGCGCACGGCGAAATTTTCCACCTGGCTGTTCACCATCGCGCGCAACCTGTGCCTGAATGAAATCCGCCGACGCTCGCGGCATCCCGCCGAATCGTTGGAGGAAACGCACGCCGAAAATGAAGACCAGCCGCAGCGGCAATACGAGGACAAAAAAGTTTTTCTGCCGGTGGAAAATGTTTTGCACGGCGAACTCGCCCGAAAAATCGAGGAGGCGCTGGCCGGACTGCCGGAGAACCAGCGCACGGCCATTTTGCTGTGCCGGCAGGACGAGTTAAGCTACGAGGAGATCGCCGAAATTCTGGACTGCTCGCTTTCCGCCACGAAATCGCTCATCCATCGCGGGCGCGAAACGCTCAAGGAGAAACTCAAGCCGTATTTGCAGACCGGCGAGTGGGATTAATAGAATTGGGAAAAATGAAATGATTTTCAAAACTACGATAGCAGACGTGAAACGGCATTGATTTTCTTCATTGATTTGAGCCTCATCATTTTTGCGTCAATCCGAAACAAGATCTGCAAAATCCTTTTGATTTTTAACATTCATTGCCCATTTGGATTCACATTGTCCCACCAAAGATATGTTTTTCCACCTGGTCCCGGCCCAGAACCTTGTCTGCTCCAGCCGTTAAATTGTATTGTCGTCACAAAATCAACATGGCTGTCCAAGGCCAGGGCGTTGCCACCATGTTTGCTGTGTAACAAACCAATGCCCTCATATCCTGGATTGGGATTGCTTAACTGGGTAGACGGGAAATTAGACCCGTCGTTGAATTCAAAGGCACCTGGATTGCCGGCACCGCCGCCGTTTTCATTCGGCTCCCAAATCAGATAGCAGAGCGGACTCCAAACGCCAGTGATCTTCATGGGAATGCCGCCACCAGCGGTCGCAGGATAGCCCACAACAGCACCGTCCATAACATAGGTGGAAAGTTTATTGTCTCGTCCGCCTGACGCCGTGGGTGTGGTAAAGGTTGGGCTTGTGATGTCCACGGGACAGAGAAAGACGTTCGGATTAGCCGCGTATTTGAACCACAGTCCGGTTTGATTGGCGGCACTCCCTCTATTCTGAAAATAACCAGGATCGTAAGGATTGGGAACCGAGCCTCCGGCAGCACCCGGAAAACCCTCTGCGGTCAAATCTGCCGTCCTACATGAGTAAAGCCAACCTGGCGGTCCACTATTTTGGTCGGTGCCGCTCCCATCCCAGTTAGGAAAGGCAAAATGATCGTTGAAATCATCGCAATACATACGGTTGGAGATACCCAACTGCTTTAGGTTGCTGACACAGTGGATGCTTTGGGCCTTAGCCTTGGCCCTGGCCAATGCCGGCAACAGCATCGCCGCCAGAATCGCGATGATGGCGATGACCACCAGCAGTTCAACCAACGTGAAGCCGAAGCGGGAGTTTTTGAAGTTCGTTCTCATAAGTTCGTAATTTTTTGGACCTGCTCAAATGTTCTCGCGCGAGTCGTCGCGGCTTGCGCGTTTTTTAAGAGGTTTCATAAGTCATGCTATGCCAAAATCCCGCACTTGTAAAGTGCTGGCTGGACATTTTTGAACCCGCTTGGGACTTGGTGGTTCGCCTGCCACGCGTCAGAATTCCAGCATGGCCGAAACCGTTTTCCAGTCGCTCGCCGAGGCCGCGCGCGTGGCGTGTCCGGTCGGAATCAGAATCCGTCCACAAAGCGTGATGGAAATCGCCGTGGACATCCTCGCGCAATACATTGACAAACGCGCGGCTTCCACGCACGCGGTCAATCCGGCTGCTGCTGTGTGAGACAGTGCAGCGAGCCGAAGCCCCAGACCAAATCCACGGCGTGAATGCCGACGACGGGACGGTCGCGGAACAGTTCGCCCAAAATGCCGAGCGCCACGCGGTCGTTCGGGTCGTTGAACGTCGGGATGATGACGGCGGCGTTGCAGATGTAAAAATTCGCATAGCTCGCCGGCAGCCGCACGCCGTCAAAATACAGCGGCGACGGCATCGGCAACTCCACGACCTCCGGCTTGCCGCCGTCTTCGAGCCGCAAATCCTTGATGCGCTCCCAATTTTCCGCGAGCGGACGATAATTTTCATCGCGCGGATTTTTTTCGCGGACGAGCACGAGCGTCTTGGCGTTCACGAAACGGCAGATGTCGTCAATGTGGCCGTGCGTGTCGTCGCCCTGTGGGCCTTTCGCGAGCCAGAAAATGTTTTTGACGCCGAGATAATTTTTCAGCGTCGCCTCGATTTCTTTTTTGCCGAGGCCGGGATTGCGCACCTGAATTTTCGGATGCAGATAACATTCCTCGGTGGAAATCAGTGTGCCTTTGCCATTCAATTCTATGCCGCCGCCTTCGATGACGAACGGCCTGCCACTGCATTCGGCGCGAAAAAGTTTTTTGCCGAGCAGCTTAGCGGCAGTTTCGGGAACTTTTGCGTCCTTGCGCCAATTATTGTATTTCGCCCAGCCGTTGAAATGAAAATTGACGATGGCGGTTTCCTGAATGTGCTGTCGGCATCCTGCCGGCAGAACTGTTTTTTTAGGTTGGTCTGCCGGCAGGATGCCGGCAGCACGTTGCTTCACAAAAATCGGCCCCGTGTCGCGCGTCCAGCCGCGGTTCGTCGGATGCGTGACGAATTTAATTTTCCGCAAATCCACGCCGACCGATTTGAAAATTTTCCGCGCGAAATTTTCATCGGCCTGGTGGCGGACGATGAGGCGGATGTTTTCGCCGGCGGAAATTTTCCGCGCCATCTCGCCATAAACCCACGGGATGGTTTCAAATTTCCCCGGCCAGTCGCTCGCGTTGTGCGGCCAGCCGAGCCAGGTCGCCTCGTGCCGTTCCCATTCGGCGGGCATGGCATAGCCCAGCTCAGCGGGCGTGGCGGCGGAAATTTTATTGGTCGGCATAAATTTCGCGGGCAGCATAACCGCATTGTGGTTTCTTGGAAACGCAGAATCCGACCCGGTCCATTTCTAACGCGTCTTTTCCCAGTTCAACGTCGAACTTGATTTAATCATGCGATCATTTTTGACCAGCGACCTGCGGCGGGCGGTTCAAAATTTTCGCCAGCAAACCCAGCGCGCGGTCGGCCTGCGCGACGAAAGGATTCGATTTGTCCCAGACGTAACCGGCCAGCACGGAACAGATCTGGCGCATGATGTCGGGATTGCGGTTCGCGGCGAAAAAAATCTGCGGCAGCTTGTCGTCATACCACGCGGCGACGTAGGAACGGAACGTGTTGATGCCCTGCATCACGTGGTCGGCGTATTCGGTCTGCCAGTCCGCCGGCTCGCCGCGCAAATGCCGCGTCAGCACCTTGGCCGCGCGATTGGCCGATGCGAACGCCAGCGACACGCCGGAGCTGAAGATTGGGTCGAGAAATTCCGTGGCGTTGCCGACGAGCGCGAACCGTTCGCCGAAAAGTTTTTTCACCGAGCAGGCGTAACCGCTGATGCGTTGCGGTGGAAAAACAAATTGCATTTTGGCGAGGCGTTTCGCGGCGTTCGGGTCGCTCATCAGAATTGCGCGTAGCTGTTCTTCAGGAGTGCCGGAAAATTTCTGGAAAAATTCCGGCCCGGCCACGACGCCGACGCTCGTCTTGCCGTTGGAAAACGGGATGATCCAAATCCAGGCGCCTTCAGGATGGATGCAGACCCAAATTTTTCCTTCTTCGCGCTCGGGCGGACGCAGATCGCCGGTGACGTGCGTGAACAGCGCCTCGCGGTTCGGAAAAGTGGACGGCACTTCGAGATTCAGCAGTCGCGGCAGCACGCGACCGTAGCCGCTGCAATCGAGAATGAATTTTGATTTCACTTCGAGTCTGCCGCCGTCGGGCTTTTCAATCGTCGCAAAAGCATTTGCAGAATCAAAGTTCACCGCCGTGACACCGTGCCGGTATAAAATTTCCACGCCGCGCGCCGCGACCGCGTCGGCCAGCGCCTTGTCGAAATCCGCGCGCGGGACTTGATAGGTGTATTTGTAGCCGTCGGTGAACTGGCTGGAGAAATCGAAGTTGCACGTCTCGTGTCCGCGCAAAAACACCGCGCCGTTCTTGCGCATGAAGGATTGTTTCTCGACGGCGTCGAGCAATCCGGCTTCCTGCAACAGGTTCATGCTGCTGGGTAACATGCTTTCGCCGATGACGAAGCGCGGGAAACTTTGCTTCTCCACGACGAGCAGGCGAAAGCCTTCGCGTTGTAACAAAGCTGCGGCGCTCGAACCCGCCGGGCCGGCACCGATTATCAAAACATCCGTCTCAATCTGATTCATAATTTTTGTTTGGGGAGCGCACCCGTCCCGGGTGCAGCCAACGACGCCCTCGTCGTTGGCATCAAACGACAGCGCGGAAGTGATCTCGCGAATCTCACCATGCTCTTGTTCGGCGCGAGGGCGCGCCAAACCGCACGCGAGGCGCGTGCGCTCCCCATTTCAATCTGATTCATGATTTTTATCGAGTCCGAAAATCTTTTGCGCGGCTTCGGATTGCAGCAAAGCCGTCACGTGCTGGATATCTTCGACAAGCGGCCGGTCGTTTTCGAGTTTTGTCGAAACGCCGCGCACAAGGTCGTGAAGTTTTTTGTAGTCGCCGCCCATCACATTTTTGCCGCGCAAATCCGCCGCCTGAATGATTGCGAGCGTTTCGATGGCAATGATTTTCCACGCGAGCGGCAGCGCGGTGCGCGTCATCTTCGCGGCGATGCAGCCCATGCTGACGACGTCCTGATTGTTCGCGTTCGTCGAAATGGTTTGAATCGAAGCGGCGGTTCCAAGCAAACGCAATTCGGCGGCGAGCGAAGTCGCCAGTAATTGCGCGCCGCTGAAACCGGAATTCAATCCGGGCGCGCCGCCTGCGAGCATCGGCGGCAGGCCGCGACTGTAACGCCAGTTCACGAGCCGCTCGATCTGGCGCTCGGCGAGCAGCGCGATTTTTATCAAACCAATTCGCAGATAATCGCTGACCATCGCGATTTGCTGGCCGTAAAAATTTCCGCCGTGAATGACCATCCCGGTGTCGGGAAAAATCAGCGGGTTGTCGGTGCTGGCGTTGAGTTCGCGCGTGACGACTTCGGCGACGTGCCAGTGCGCCTCTTGAAACGCGCCGAGAATCTGCGGCGCGCAACGCAGCGAATACGGGTCTTGAATCTCCGCGCCGGGATCAACTGCCTTGGCCGCCGTGCCCCATTGATGGTCGTCAATGCGCTTGGCAAAATCGGGATGCGTGCGGAGTGAATCGCTGATGCGTTTCGCGGAAAGCGACTGGCCGCGAAAGCCGCGCGCCATATGAATCTGCTGGCAGAGAACTTCCGGTTCGCCGCCGAGCGCTTGAAACAAACAGGCCGTGAGCAGTTCCGTCCAGCGCAGAATTTTTTCCGCTTCGTGCGTGGCGAGCGCGGCGAGGCCGGTCATCACACTCGTGCCATTGACGAGCGCGAGACCTTCTTTGCATTGCAGCACGGCAGGCGCGAGGCCGGCTTTTTTCAACGCCTCCGTTGCGGGAATTCTTTGCCCGTTTAATTTCGCGTGACCAAAACCAACCAACAACCCGGCCATGTGCGCCAGCGGAACAAGGTCGCCGCTCGCGCCGACCGAGCCTTCGCTGGGAATTTCCGGCAGGACATTTTTGTTCAGCGCGGCGATGAGCAGTTCGAGCAATTCCTCGCGGATGCCGGAAAATCCGCGCGCGAGCGTGTTGGCGCGCGCGAGCATGATGGCGCGGGTTTCGTTTTCCGAAAACAGCGAGCCCTGTCCGACCGTGAGATGATGGAGCAGATTGATTTGATGCTGCTTCTGGTCTTCGTTGGAAACGCGAAAGCCGCTCAACGGGCCGAAGCCGGTGTTGATGCCGTAGATGGCGCGCGGCTGCGCGGCAAGTTTTTCGACGAGTTCGCGGCTGCGGCGGATGAGCGGGCGCGCTTCACCGGCAAGTTCGCAGGAAACTTTCAACGAAGCGATGCGCCAAAGTTCTTCGATGGAAAGTTTGTGGCCGTTGAGCGTGATCATCTGAATTTAATCGGCGACACTTTACAATAAATGCTTGAACAGGCAAGCGCGGGCGTGTTTGCTGGCGGACGATTTTAGCGGAACGAATCTGAATTGTGAGAGAATTGCAAGGCATGGCTGAAAAATCCATCATCATCATCGGGGCCGGGCTGGCCGGGCTGGCCACGGGCTGTTACGCCCGCATGAACGGCTATCGCGCGACCATCCTCGAACATCACAGCGAGCCGGGCGGCGTGGCGAAGGCGTGGAAGCATGGCGATTATCTCATTGACGGCGGCGTGCATTATTTGATGGGGCACCGGCCCGGACAATCCTGCTACGAAATTTACCGCGAGCTGGGCGTTTTCAAAAACCGCCGGTATCCTGACCTGACCGACTATGTCCACTTCATTGACGAACCCGGCGGCAACCGCGTGACTTTCTCCGGCGACCTGGAACGGCTCGCCCGCGACTTGAAAAAAATCGCGCCGGAAGATTCCAAGTTGATTGATGAATTCATCGCCGGCGTCCGCTCGCTGCAACGGACGGACATTTTCAAGATGATGGAAACGCCACCGGAACTGCTCGGCATTTTTGGCACGGTGAAACAATTGTGGCATCTGCGCCGCTCGCTGCGCTATCTCGGCGGAGCGTATAACCGGCCGATCACCGAATACGCGAATGCCGCGAAAAACGAAAGCCTGCGCCGGATGCTCACGCACCTGTTCCTGCCCGAAGTGCCGGCGTGGTTCATCCTGCTCACGCTCGCGCTGCTGGCCAGCCGGCAGATGGGTTTTCTCGCCGGCAGTTGCAAGGATTTCACCGCGAGCCTCGAGGAACGCTTCAAGGATCTCGGCGGCGAAATCGCGTTCGACTCGACGGTGAAGGAAATTCTCGTCGAGAACGACCGTGCCGTCGGTGTGCGGCTGGAAAACGGGACGGAGCATCGTTGCGACGTGGTCGTCTCGGCGGGCGACGGCTACAGCACCATTTTCAAAATGCTCGGCGGCCGTTACACCGGCAAACAGATCAACAAGTGCTACAACACCTGGCAGCGGCTGCGTCCGCTGATGACGGTCAGCTTCGGCGTGAACCGCGATTTTTCCGCCGAACCCGCGCTGAATTTTCTGCTGCTCAAGGACAAGATCACCGTCGGCAACGTGGCGGTGGACGGATTTCCCCTGCGGTTTTTCAACTACGGAAATCATTTTGCGCCGCCGGGAAAAACCGTCGTCCAAGTTTTGCTGATCACCGACTGGAAATTCTGGAACGACCTGCTGCAAACCGACCGCGCGGCTTACGAAGCGGCGAAAAAAACCGTCACCGCCGAAACGCTCGTGCGGCTGGAGGCGCATTATCCCGGCATCACCGCGCAGGTGGAGGTGACGGACATCGCCACGCCCTACACGACGTGGCGCTACACGCTGAACCACGAAGGCGCATTCATGGGCTGGGCACCGACGCCGAAGGCGCTGCGCACGCCGCTCAAAAAAATGCTGCCGGGACTGGACAATTTTTACATGGCCGGTCAGTGGGTGATGCCCGGCGGCGGCGTGCCGCCGTGTTTTTATTCCGGCCGCCACGTCATCCAGCTTTTATGCAAGCGCGACGGGAAGAAATTTTCCACGAGCATTTCCGAATAAAAAAACGGCGGCTCGTTCTTCAATCGCCGAACAGTTTTTTCAACTGCGCCCGCGCGGCCTCCTCGCGGGAATTTTTATTTTCCTTCGGCGTCCACTGGCGTCTGGCGAATTCAAAATACTCGCAGAAGTTCCCAACCGCCTTTTCCAGCACCGGCTCGGCGCGGCATTTCATGCACGTCTCGCCGCGACCGGGATTGCCGGTCAGCGTCCACGGCTCGCCGCAGTTGTGGCAATGGCGGGTTGCAGACATTTGCGATTTGTGATTTACGATTTGCGATTTGAACGGGCATCATCAACGCCGAGCCAATCTTAAATCATCAATCATAAATCGTAAATGAAATGAAGCCCGGCGATTCCGTCCTGCGCGAAATCCTCAAGCCCGCCGTCATCGTCGGCGCGCTCGGCTATTTCGTGGACGTTTATGATCTGATCCTGTTCACCATCGTGCGCGGCGCGAGCCTGAAAGACCTCGGCTTTTCCGGCGACCAGATTTTGGAGCGCGGCATTTTTCTGTTCAATTGCCAGATGACGGGAATGTTGCTGGGCGGAATCGCCTTCGGGATTCTCGGCGACCGCTTGGGCCGCGTCGTTCTGCTCTTCGGTTCGATTTTGCTTTATTCGGTTGCGAACATCGCAAATGGATTTGTCCACTCCGCCGAAAGTTACGCCGTCTGGCGTTTCATCGCCGGATTCGGACTCGCGGGCGAACTCGGCGGCGGTATAACGCTCGTGTCTGAAATTTTGTCAAAAGAAGCGCGCGGTTATGGCACGATGATCGTCGCCACAGTCGGAGTTTTCGGCGCGGTCGTCGGCGGACTTGTCGCCGGGTTGGTTCACTGGCGCACGGCGTATTTCATCGGCGGCGGGCTTGGACTGGTTCTTTTAGTTTTGCGGATGAGCGTCGCCGAGTCGGGAATGTTCAAGCAACTGCGGACCGGTTCAACGCAAGTCGCGCGCGGAAATTTTCTGTCTCTATTCACAAACTGGAAACGCTTTGCGAAATACATCCGCTGCATTTTGATCGGCGTGCCGCTGTGGTTTGTCATCGGGATTCTCGTCACCTTTTCGCCGGAAATCTCAAAAGCCTTGCAAATACAGGGCGTAATTGACGCCGCCCACGCCGTCGCCTTTGCCTACACCGGCATCACGTTCGGCGGGTTCGCCAGCGGCTTCTTCAGCCAGCAACTGCGTTCGCGCAAAAAAATCGTCTTCGCCTTCATCCTGTTCACGCTGGCGGCGATGGCTGCGTATTTTTTCTGCGCCGGATTTTCCGCCGCGACGTTTTATCTCGTCATCCTGTTTCTCGGTTTCGGCGTCGGCTATTGGGCGGTGTTCGTGACCATCGCCGCCGAGCAGTTCGGCACGAACATCCGCGCCACCGTTGCCACGACAGTGCCGAATTTTGTGCGCGGCGCGGTCGTGCCGCTCACGCTTGCTTTTAATTTTTTGAAATTAAAAATTGGCATCGTTTCCGGCGCGGCGCTCATCGGCGCGGCCTGCATTCTCGTCGCGCTCTGGGCGCTGCGCGGCCTCGATGAAACACATGGCAAGGATTTGGACTACATCGAGCCGGTTTGATTTGAGTTGCAGGTTGCAGGTTGAAAGTTGAAAGTTGAATGGCGACGTTCGCCGGTAAAAACCTGCAACATTCAACATTCAACATGAAACTAGGATTGTTCGGCGGTTCGTTCGACCCGGTTCATCTCGGCCATCTGCTCGTCGCGCAGGCGGCGGTGGAAGAGCTTGGCCTGGACAAACTTTTTTTCATTCCGGCGGCACAATCGCCGTTCAAAACAGAAAACCAGCCTGCGCCCGCCGCCATCCGTTTGCAACTGCTCCGGCTTGCGCTCGCGGGCAAAACAAATTGCGAAGTTGACGAACAGGAAATCAAGCGTGGTGGAATTTCCTATACGGTTGAAACCTTGCGCGATTATTCAAAAAAATTTCCCGGCGCGCAGTTGTTCTATCTCATCGGCGCGGACAATGCGGCGAAATTGAACGAATGGCGCGAACCGGCGGAACTGGCGAAGCTCGCGGAGTTCGTGGCGATTCCGCGGCCGGGCGGCGCGACGGCAATTTTTCCGCCGCCGTTTCGCGGACGGACGCTAAATGGATTTCCGCTGGGCGTTTCGTCATCGCAAATCCGCGCGCGGGTGAAAGCGGGATTGCCGGTTGAAAATCTCGTGCCGCCCGCCGTCGCCGGGGCGATTCGCACGGCGGGGATTTACCGATGAACCGGCGGATTGATGGATTGTTGGATGAATGGATTATTGAATTGTTGCCGCCCATCAATCCATTTATCCAAAAATCCATCA
>Ga0209483_1000434_pt1 | contig 36982 bp, 33 predicted proteins | sample NGEPerA_FD_184508 | JGI IMG/M metagenome (GOLD analysis project Ga0209483, IMG submission 184508) | Arctic peat soil microbial communities from the Barrow Environmental Observatory site, Barrow, Alaska, USA - NGEE PermafrostL2-A... | ecosystem: Environmental > Terrestrial > Soil > Wetlands >...
CGACAAGCTCATGCTTGAACTCCAGCACGCGGCCAAAATGCTTTCGGCGATTTGTTCGGCGGCGCGCGGCGCGTGCCACTGCTCCAAGGCGGACTGCATTTCTGAACGCACGGCCTCGTTCCCGACCAGTTCGGCCAGCATCGCGGCGGTTTTTTCCGGCGTGGAATTTTTTTGTTCGAGCAGTTTTGCCGCGCCCGTTTTTTCAAACGCCAGCGCGTTGGAAAACTGGTGGTTGTCCGCCGCCGCCGGGAACGGCACGAGCAGCGAGGGCAATCGCATCGCGGCGATTTCCGCGAGCGATGACGCGCCGGAACGGCTGACGCACGCGGTCGCCGCGCCGAGCGCCAGTTCCATCTCCGCCAGAAACGGTTTCACAACGGACTTGATGCCGAGGGCGGCGCAGGCGTTTTTTACTTTTTCAAAATCATTTGCGCCGGTCAGGTGCAGCCACTGCCAGTTTTTTTCCGCAAGCAGCGGCAGCGCCGACAAAATCATTTCGTTCAAACCGCTCGCGCCCTGGCTGCCGCCAACGACCAGAATCGTTGGCAAATGTGGATCAAGACCCAAAGCGGCGCGGCAGTTTTCAATTGCCGATTGCCGGTTGCCGATTGCCGATTGACTCGAAAATTGCTGGCGCACGGGCATTCCAGTGACCGTAATTTTTCGCGCCTTCAATTTCCCGGCAGTTTCGGGAAAGCCGACGAACGCCTCGTCCACGAAGCGGGAGAGAAAACGGTTGGCGCGGCCGGGAATGGTGTTGGACTCGTGCAGAAAAGTTTTCGCGCCGAATTTTTTTGCGGCGAGAACCGGCGGCGCGGAAGTAAATCCGCCCATCGCCAGCACTGCGTCTGGTTTGCGTTGTTTGAAAATTTTCCGCGCGGTGCAAAAGGAATTCCAAAAACTTTTCGCGAAGGAAAAATAATTTTTATTTTGCAGCGCGACGGCGGGCAGCATGAAAACTTCCATGCCGGACGCGGATTTCACGGCCTGCTGGTCAATTTCTTTTGGCGAGATGAGCAGCGCGACGTCGCAGCCGCGCTGCTTGAGCTGCGCGGCGACGGCGAGGCCGGGAAAGAGATGTCCGCCCGTCCCGCCACACGCGATGGCGACGAAGGGCTTGTTTGTTTCGGAAGCGATCATGCTGCTCTGGCGGCGAACGGATTGTCGCTGGTGACAAAGTCGGACGCGGAAATTTTCGCCGGCGCGGCGCGGCGCGCGACGCTGAACAAAATCCCGACACACGTCAGCATCGCCAGCATGTTCGAACCGCCGTAGCTGATGAACGGCAGCGGCAGCCCTTTGTTCGGCAGCGCGCTGGTGACGACGCCGATGTTGATGGCGGCCTGCAGGCCGATCAGCAGGGTGACGCCCGTCGCGAGCAGCGTGCCGAAGGTGTCGCGTGCATGGAGCGCGATGTAAATTCCGCACAGAATGACGACGACGAACGCGACGATGACGAGCAGCGTCGCGACCAGTCCGAGTTCCTCGCCAATGATGGAGAAAATGAAATCGGTGTGGTGTTCAGGAACGAAGCCAAGTTTCTGGCGGCCGTTGCCCAGGCCCAGCCCAAACCAGCCGCCGGAGCCGAGCGCGATCATCGCCTGATACGCCTGATAGCCGACGCCCTCCTTGTGCTGTTCCAAATCCCACCAGCTAAAGATGCGTTTCATGCGCATCGGGTCGTGCAAAATGGAAGCCGCCAGACCGACGGCGGCGAGGATCACCGGCGGCACGATGAATTTCCAGCGGACGCCCGCGAGCAACAGCATCGAACCGCTGACGGCGGCAAGCAGAATCGTCGTGCCGCGGTCGGGTTCGATAAAAATCAGACCGAGCATTGCGGCAATGATGAACATGGGAAAAACGATCCCCCATTTCAGCGTGTTCATGCGGCGTTGAAAGCGGTCGCCATACCACGCGAGCAGGATGATGAGGGCAAGCTTGCCGAGTTCGGACGGCTGCAGACGCATTCCGATTTTGGGGATGATGAACCAGCGGCGCGCCCCGTTGATTTCCCTGGTGATGCCGTGCGGCAGCGGCAGCAGCACCAGCACTAGCAGCACGAGCGCGAGGAGGAACAGCGGCCATGCGAATTTTTTTAGCAGTTGATAATCCAGCGCCGTCGCCGCGACGCACAGGACGAAGCCGAGCGAACACCAGACGCATTGCGCTTCAAGGTATTGAGCGCCAGCCTGCGTCATGCTCGAGCTGTAAAGCATCACCAGCCCCAGCGCGAGCAGGGCGGCGATGCAAAATGCCAGAGTTGTGACGGCGACTCTCATTTCAACTTTTTAAAAAAGCCGGCCGCGATCCGGCGCGGCTAATTGGTCATTCCCGGCGCGGCCGGAACCGGCATCGAAGCCGGCGGAACGACCGGCGCGGGCGCGGCGGCTTCAACCTTCGCCGGGATTTTCAATTTTTGTCCGACCTTGATCATGTCCGTGGTCAGGCTGTTTTCAGCCCTGATGGCCTTGACACTCGTGCCGTGCGCCTTGGCAATTTTCGACAAAGTATCGCCGGACTTCACGGTGTAGATTTCTTCGCCGGTGTCAGCACTGGTCATTCCAGCTGCTGGCGCAGGCGCACTGGCTGTTGGGACGGGAATTTGCAGCTTCTGTCCGATCTTTAATTTGGTCGGGACGACTCCGGGGTTCGCCGCTTCCAAGTCCTTGAGCTTCACGCCATGGGCTTTTGCGATGCTGGCGAGGATGTCGCCTTTGACAACAACGTATTCTGTTCCGGCGGTTTCAACCGGCGGCACAACGACCGGCGCAGGCACCGGAACCGGCGGCGCGGCCACTGACGAAGTCGCCATGATCGGCGGCGCGCTCGTGTCGGTGACGGACATCGGCGACGTGTTGGAAGAAATATCCATCGGCGACAATCCGCTGTCGGCGACCGGCTGTTCGTGCGAGCAGCCCTGGATGAGCATGGCGACCAGGCCGGTCACGCTCACGGCGACCACGCAAAACACGGCGAGCTTGAGCCGCGAACGGCGCTGGCTTTGCTGCTCCAACAGGGAGCCTTTGGGGACAAATGGATTCGGGTTATTCATGGGTTTGGCGCGGATGCGTCCTTTCTTCGAGGCGGTTGTTTTTGTTTTGATTTTTGCGCCGCGAAACTTTCCCTCGAAAAATTTCTTGGCGTGTTAAAATGTTTTTGTTCATCAGTGGAGTGAAGTCGTCGCGGAAATGACAACTGGCGGAAAAACCAAATTCCCAGGACAATCCGCCAGCCGTCGCGCGCCGTGCCGCTTCCGACAAAAAAACTAGCAACCGCGAGCCTTGCGTGCAAGCAGCAAAGCATCCGTCCGCAATGTTTATTCGACGTTTCATAAAATCATTTCACCGCAGCTTCAGCGTCGCCAGCGCGAGCACCGCGCACAGCACGCACAAAATGTAAAACCGCATCACCACCTGCGACTCATACCAGCCCTTTTTTTCAAAATGATGATGCAGCGGCGCCATCAAAAAAATCCGTTGCCCGGTTCCCGTCCGCAGCCGCGTGAACTTGAACCAGCCCTTCTGCAAAATCACCGACAGCGCCTCGGCCACGAACACGCCGCCGGCGATCACCAGCACAAACGGCTGGTGGATCAGCACCGCCACGATGCCGAACGCGCCGCCCAGCGCGAGCGACCCCGTGTCGCCCATGAACACCTGCGCCGGATGGCAGTTGAACCACAAAAATCCCAGCCCCGCGCCGAGCAGCGCCGAGCAAAACACCGTCAGTTCGCCCGCGCCCGGCACATAAGGAATCTGCAAATACTCCGCCGCCTTCACGTTGCCCGCCAGATAAGTGAAAAACAAAAACACAAATCCCACGATCAACGTGCAGCCAATCGCCAGTCCGTCAAGTCCGTCCGTCAAATTCACCGCGTTCGAGCTGCCGACAATCGCCAGCGCCACAATCACGACGCCGACCACCGCGCCGACGTGAATCGGATACTTGTAAAACGGCAGCATCAAGTCCGAAACCAGATTGCTGTGGATGACGCTTTTGCTGCCGAGCAGCCGCAGCTCGCTCACCGCCGGCAGCTTCCACAAATAAATCCCCACGAACGCCGCCAGCAAAAATTGCGTGAGCAGTTTCACCCGCGGCGGAGTGCCGCCGCCGCTCTGCTTCAAAATTTTCGCGCAGTCGTCATAAAATCCCAGCGCGGCCAGCACCAAAACCGAGAGCATCGTCAGCTCCACCTGCGCGTTCCACTGCGTCCACAGCATCGTCGAAAACAAAAGCGCCACGACGATCAAAAGGCCGCCCATCGTCGGCGTCCCGCGTTTGCTCAACACCCGCGCCGCCAGTCCGCCGGCTTCCTCGGCCTTGTCCGAATATTCCTGCCCAAACTTCAACTGCTTCAGCCAGCGGATGATTTTTGGGCCGAGCCACCAGCTCAAAATCAAGGCCGTCACCGCCGCGCCGGCGCAGCGCACCGTGATGTATTTGAACAGGCGCAGAAACGACAGGCGCGACTCCCATTCGGTGCCGTGCGCCCGGTCCATGATCCATTGGCTCAATAAATAGAGCATCTCAAAATTTATGATTTACGATTTACGATTTTTCAGACCGTAATGTCTCGGCAATTCTTTCCAGACGCGACGAACGCGAGGCCTTCAGCAAAACCACGTCGCCCGGCTTCAAAAAATTCTTCACCGCCCGCACCGCCGCTTCCACGTCCGCAAATTCAATCACGCGTGTCAGCCCCGCATCGCGCGCCGTCCGCGCCGTCACCGCCGACGTTTTTCCGACCGTGAACAACTGGCCGATCTTCAGTTCCGCCGCGAACTTTCCGACTTCCGCGTGCGCCGCCTCGCTTTGCGCGCCGAGTTCCGCCATGTCGCCCAAAATCGCCACGCGCCGGCCTTGCAATGGCAGGTCGCACAGCGTTTCCAGCGCGGCCATCGTCGAATCTGAGTTCGCGTTGTAACAGTCGTCCAGCACGCGCACGCCGTTCGCCTCCCAAAATTGCATCCGCATTTTTGGCGGCTGGCACGCCACCATTCCGTCGCGGATTTCGTCACAAGTCAGACCAAGTTCCGCGCCGGCCGCGATCGCCAGCAGCGCATTCGTCACTTGATGGCGGCCCAGCAAATTGATCCGGTGTTCGCCGCAAAATTCTTTCTTCGCGCACTCGACCTGGAACGTCACGCCGTTTTTGTCCAGCCGGATCTTGTTCGCGCACCAGCCGTTTTTTTCGCCGAACCCGACGCGGACAATTTTTGCCTTCGTCCGCGCGGCAATTTTCTCCGTCCATTCGCCGTCGCCGTTCAAAAACAATGTTCCGTCCGCCGGCAGCAGTTCCGCGAGCCAGCCTTCTTCCTGCGCCACGCCCGCGACGTCGCCGAAAAATTCCAGATGCTCGCGGCCGATGTTCGTGATGACGCCGAACTTTGGCCGGATCATTTTCACGAGCGGCGCGAGTTCGCCCGGATGGTTCGTGCCCGCTTCCAGCACCGCCGCCTGATGCGTTTTTTCCAGCCGCAACAGCGTCGCCGGCACGCCGATGTCGTTGTTGAAACTGGCCTCGCTCCAGAGCGTCGAAAATTTCTGGCGCAACACCGATGCGAGCAGTTCCTTCACCGTCGTCTTGCCGTTCGAGCCGCCAACGGCAATCACCGGCAGTGAAAAATCTTTCCGGTAGGCTGCCGCCAGTTTTCCGAACGCGACGCGCACATCATCCACCACCAGCACCGCGCAACCCGGCGGCTTCGCCGGAGTTTTTTTTCTTTCCACGACGACGGCCCCCACCTCCTTGGCGGCGGCTTCGTTCAAAAAATCATGGCCGTCGAACTTTTCGCCTTTGATGGCAAAGAACAAATCGCCTGATTGCGCTGACCGCGAATCGGTGCAGACATTTTTCACCAAAGTTTTTACCGAGCCATGGCGAACATCGGCGTCGCAGGCGTCAGCGACAAATTTCAAAGAGCGTTCTTCCACAAAAATTATTTCAACAAAAACGTGGCCGTCACGACGGCGGTGATGGTTTTGTCCAGCGACGACGTGTCATTTTCACCGCCGCCGCTCGTGTCGGTCTCGTGCAGCGGCGTGATTTGAAACACGCCCATTTCCGCGTCGTGCAAATTGGCGATGCTGCGGCTGCCCTGCATGGCAATCTGTTCGGCGCGGGCGCGGGCGTCCTTGGTGGCGTCGGCGAGCATCTCGATTTTTTCCTCGGCGACTTTCGTGTAAAGAAACTGCGGCGGCTCGGTCGTGAACAAGACGTCCTGCTCCACCAGCGGCGTCGTGTCGAGTTGCGCCACGCGCGCGACATCGCCGGATTCGACTCGCACTTTTTGCGTCAGCCGGTAGCCGACGGTGCGCTGCCGTGAAATATTTTCGCCGTTGGTTTCGTTCGACACGCTCGCCATGAGTTCTTCAATGGCAATCGGCTGGAAAACAGAATTGGTAATGCCGTTGCCGCTTAAAAATTGTCCAACCTTGTTCGCGTCGTCCTTGAGTTTATGCTGCGCTTCCAACAAAGTCGGCGCTTCGGTCGTGAACGAGCCTTTCCAAACCACGAGGTCGGACGTGACGTTTTTGCGCGTCGAACCTTTTGAGGTGATGAACTGCGAATTTTTTATCTTCACCCACGCGGTCGTGCCGAGCATGGAAGAAAGCACCAGCCCGGCGGCGAGAAAAAGTCCGGCGAGCATCCCGAAAAGTTGCGGACGAGAATTATTCATTGCGTCTGGATTTTGCGCGCGGCGTTTTCCGCGACGAGCGCCGTCGTGTTCGTCATCAAATTCGGGTCCGGCGGGATGTTCAGGTAGCTAGCGCAGCGTTCGGCGATGTCCTTGAACACCGGGCCGCAGACCTGGCCGCCGTAATAACCTTCCTTCGGCTCGTCCATCACGATGGAAATGCAAAGCTGCGGATCGTCCGCCGGAAAAAATCCGATGAAGGACGAGATGAATTTTGTTGATGAATAGCCGCCGTTTTCCGCCTTTTGCGCGGTGCCGGTCTTGCCGGCGACAACATAATTTTTCATCGCCGCGCCCGGTGCGGTGCCTTCCGGCGACACGACGGTTTTCAGCGCCTCAATCATCATTTTGTCCGTGCCGTCGCTGATGACCTGCCGCACGCGCTGCGGTTCGTAACGCTGGACGACGCTGCCGTCGCGGTCTTCGAGCCGGCTCACAATCATCGGACGCATCAGCCAGCCGTCGTTCGCGATCGCGGCCATCGCCATCGCCATTTGCAGCCGCGTCACCGAGACGCCTTGCCCCATCGGAATCTGGGCGATGGAAACCTTGGTCCAGTTCTTCACCGGATACAATAATCCGCGCACTTCGCCCGGCAGCGGAATGCCCGTGCGCTGGCCGAAACCGTAATTCCAGGCATAGTCGTAAAGACTGTCCGCGCCTAGGCGGATGCCGATTTTTGCCGCGCCAATGTTGGAGGATTTCGTGATGATGTTCTCCGCCGTCAAAGTTCCAAACCCGGACGACTCGGCTTCGCGCAAAGGTCTTCCCGCGTAGAAAAAATGCCCGTGTTCACAATCAATGGTGTCCGTCAATTTCAGGACGCCCTGGTTCAACGCGCCGGAAACCACGACGATTTTGAACGTCGAACCCGGCTCCATGACGTCCGTGATGACGCGGTTGCGCGTTTCCGGCGAAATGGTGTTCGGGTCGTTCGGGTCGTAATGCGGCAGCGTGGCCAGCGCCAGAATTTCTCCCGTGCGCGGGCGCATGACGATGCCCGTGATGCTGATCGGCGTGTGCTTTTGCATCGCGCCGGCCAGCGCCGTCTCGACGATATGCTGCACCGCCGCGTCAATTGTCAGCACGACGTTCAAACCGTCGCGCGCCTGCACGTCCTCGTCGCGCCACGCCACCTGCTCCTGGTGCGCGCGATCATCCTCGGTCACGCGCCAGCCATCCACGCCGGCCAGCTTGGAATTGAAAAATTTTTCAACACCGTCGCAGCCGACCAGGTTCGGCGCATGATCCGTTGAATCCTGCGCGCCGACAAACCCGATGACCTGCGACGCCAAAGAACCGTTTGGATAAACCCGCATTTGATCCGGGTCGGCGGCCACCGCGCTCCGGCACAAATTCGTCAGGGCAATGCGGTCCGGCCGCCGCCACTGGCGCGTGTCCACGCTGGCCGGCAAATTGTTCAGCGTCGCCTGGATTTTTTGCCAGGTTGCTTCCGGCACCTGGCGCTTGAGCACGGCGTATTGGTTTGTGACCATTTGGCCGTCCTTATTTTGATGGACGCGCGGAAGCATCTGCTGAAAAAGTTTTCCCTCGTCCACCTGCAACAGCGGCGCGAGCGCGTGGGCGAATTCGATCTGCGGATTGGGCAGCAAACGCTGCCCGGCGAGCAGCGCGGGATTCGCCCAGACCGTCCTCACCGGGATGCTCGTCGCGAACAGGTTTCCACCGGCGTCCAGAATGTCGCCGCGTTTCGCCGGCTGCCAGAATTCCCGTTCCGTGTTTTGTTCCGCCAGCCTGGACAGCTCGGCGTGGCGCAGCACCTGCAAATCCACCAGCCGCCAGGCCAGCCCGGCGAAGGCCGCGCCGAAAAAAATCAGCAGCAGCAGCGCACGACGAATTTGCATCTTGTTGGTCATCTAAAAAACGGCCGGCCGCCCGCGGCGGTCGGTTCCTCAACCAACGGCGTCACGAGCGGCGGCCAAAATTATTTTCTTCTACTGGGTTTGTTCTACCGCCGGCCGCTGGGCGAACTGCTGCGGTTGAACTTTGTTTTTCGGCGACGCGGAACCCGGTTCGACCAGCCAAACCATCTGTCCCGGCTGCGCGGGCGACAAACCCAGGTTCAATTCCCGCGCCCGCTGGTCGAGCATCACCGGCGAATGCAAGACCGACAGTTGATCCGACAGCATCTTGTTGTCGGCCTTCAACTGCGACAGGCGCTTTTCGCGTTCGGAAATCTGATGACCGAGGCGCGAAATCTCGTTCTTCTGCCAGACATAACCAATCGCCGAGCCGGCGATGACCAGGCACAAAAACAACGCCTTCAACGCCGGGCCGAACCGGATCGCCGCCGCCTGATTTTTTCGATTTTTTGCCATTTCAAATTTTTTCCAAAATCCGCAACTGCGCGCTGCGGGCGCGCGGGTTTTCTTTCAATTCAACTTCGCCCGGCAAAATCGCCTTGCGCGAAACCCATTTCAGTTCCGGCACGCGCGGCTGCCGCAGTTCCGGCACGTCCACCGCGCCGCTGAACGTGTAATCCCGCGTCCGCTCGCGTCCAAATTCCTTCACCGTGCGGTCTTCGAGCGAATGAAAAGTAATCACCGCCAGCCGCCCGCCCGGCTTCAAAATTTTCACCGCCGCGTCCAGCACGCGTTTCAGCGAGCCGATCTCGTCGTTCACCGCGATGCGCAGCGCCTGAAAAATTTTCGTCGCCGGATGCGCTTTTCTGCCGGCGCGCGGAGAAATTCTCTCAATCAACTCCGCCAGTTGCCGCGTCGTTTCAAATTTTCGCAGCGCGCGGTCATGCACCATCGCCCTTGCCAGCCGCCGCGATTCGCGTTCGCCGCCGAACTCCCAAAAAATTCTCGCGAGTTCTTCCGCGCTTTCGCCGTTGACCAGCGCCGCCGCCGTCAGCGGCTGCCGGTCGTCCATCCTCATGTCCAGCGGGCCGTCGTTCTGAAAACTGAATCCGCGTTCCGCCGAATCCAGTTGCGGTGAACTCACACCCAGGTCCAAAAGCACGCCGTCGCAGCTTGCCGCCGGAATCCATTTCGCCAGTTCCGAAAAATTTCCGCGCCGCAATTCGAACCGCCCGGCGAATTTTTCCGCCAGCCGCTTTTTGGCGAACTCAACCGCGACGCCATCGCGATCGCACCCAGACAGCCATCCAGTCGGAGAACTCGCGGCCAGCAATTGCGCCGCGTGACCAGCTCCACCGACCGTCCCGTCGGCGTATCGGCCGTTCGGCCGGGGCTTCAGCGCGTCCAGCACCTCCGCCGCCATCACTGGTCTGTGAATGAATTCTGGCACTGCGCATTTTTCAAACGGTGTTCAACTGGCGTCCACCCAGAAGTCCGGACGGCATCGCCGCCGGCGCGGCGGACCGCGACTTCACCGGCACCACTTCCACGTCGGCATCCGAAAGGTCGTTGTGCAAAACTTTCACGGCATCCAGCGAAAGCTCGGCCTGCACGGTGTTCACCATCGGCGGCGCAACCGGCTCCGGCGCGCGAAATGGATTCAATTTGGCCGTCCAGCCGGCGGCCCGCGCGGGCTTGGCGGCGGGCAAAACAGAACTTTTCTGTGTCCCGGCGGCAAGCGCTGCGTAAATTTTATCAGCCGCCGACGCCTCCGCCGGCTTGGCGGGTTCCGGCGCCTTCGGCATGAACGGATTTTTTTCCGAGTTAAACTTCGGCAGATAGACTTGTTTGTTCCGGCGATACTCCGCCGTTTTGCATCCGCCAAAAAAGGTTTTTCCCGTGCCAAGCAATTTTCCAAAGTTCATAATCAATCCATTCGGTTGAAGGCTTCGGACTTGAACGCCGCGTCCGCCGCCTTGACGTTTTCGTATCGGGCCGGATTCCAAATTTCAAAACGGTCGAGCAGGCCGACGAACATCGCCTCGTCCTTGATGCCCGCCGCGCGCGACATTTCTTCCGGCAGGCAAATCCGCCCGCCCTGATCCAAGGCGATCTGCACCGACTCGCTGCCGATAATCCGTTTCAGCACCGTCTTGTTCGCGTCGCCTTTCGGCATCGCATCAATGTCCGCCACCAGCTCCGCCATTTCTTTGGGCGGTAAAACCCGCAGGCAATTTCCCGCCTGATGCTTCGGCCACAAAATCATCGTCAGTTGGCCGCCATTTTTTTCCGGCCGCCATTTGGCCGGAATCTGAACGCGACGCTGGCCGTCAACTCCATGCCGGTAGCACGAGTTGTAGTAAGTCGGCTGCACTGTTTTCGCGTCGCTCATTTTATTCACAGATTTCTGCTAAACGGCAAAGTAACCCTGAACAACCCTATTTAAGCCATATCAACCCTATACTTGTCAACAGGAATCTGTCACAAAAACCGGTATTTATTCAAATGTTATTCACAATTGCCGAGAACTGTGAATTGTCATCGGCCGCCCCGCTCCGTTACGCTGCCCGCGATGCGAACCGCCGACTTTCATTTCGACCTGCCGCCAGAACTGATCGCGCAGCAGCCCGCCGCGCGCCGCGACGGTTCGCGACTGCTCGTTTTGCAAAGGAAAACCGGAAAAATCGAACATCGCCGGTTTTTGGAGCTTTTGGAATTTTTTCAACCGGGCGACGTTTTAGTTTTGAACAACTCGCGCGTGATTCCAGCGCGATTGCGCGGCGCAAACGCCAGAACCGGCGGTAAATTTGAGCTTTTGCTGCTCGAAGAAAATTCCGCGAATGATTGGTGGACGATGATGCGCCCCGGCAAACGCGCTCAAATTGGAACGCAAATCCGGTTGCAAGAAAAAAATGGCGGCGCGGGTAAAATAATTGCCACTGTGACCGACGTGAACGCCGAGGGACATCGCCGCCTGCAATTTTCCGGCACGGCGAATCTTCTCAACGAATTGGACGCGCTCGGCGAATTGCCGCTGCCGCCTTACATTGAACGGCAAAGTGAATTGCCTGAAGACCGGGAGCGTTACCAGACCGTTTTTGCAAAGTCCTCTGGTTCAGTCGCCGCGCCGACGGCGGGCTTGCATTTCACGCCGGAGATTCTAGAAAAAATCCGCGCACGCGGCGTAAAGATTTTTTTCGTCACGCTGCACGTCGGCGCGGGAACTTTTTTTTCAGTAAAAACCCAAAACATTGAGGATCACAAGATGCACGCGGAACGGTTTGAGATCGGTGAAGAAACCGTTTCCGCCGTCAACGAAGCGAAAAAAACCGGTCATCGCGTCATTGCCGTCGGCACCACGGCGGCGCGGACGCTCGAAACTGTGGCGCGACAAAACGCTGGAATACTCAATGTTTATGCGGGCAAAACTGACATCTTCATTTTTCCACCGGCGCAGTTTCAAATCGTGGATGTGCTGCTGACGAATTTTCATCTGCCGGAATCTACTTTGCTGATGCTCGTCAGCGCGTTCGCCGCGCCGGGCGAAAAAATTCGCGGACGCGACCTGGTTTTGGCAGCCTACGCGAAGGCGATCCGCGAGCGTTACCGTTTTTTTAGCTACGGTGATGCGATGCTGATTTTATGAGTCCAAAGTCCAAAGTCCAAAGTCCAAAGCTGCCGTTCGTGTCCGTCAACATGGCGATGACGGCGGACGGGAAAATCGCGACGGCGAACCGCGCGGTCCACTCGTTCGGCAGCGCGCGGGATTTGGAGCATCTTTACGAGCTGCGCGCCACGGCGGACGCGGTGCTGTGCGGCGCGCGGACGGTGGAAATCTCACAAAGCATCTTGGGAACTGGCGGCGAAAAATTTCGCAGGCGGCGGCTCAAGCATAGACTGGCAGAATATAATTTGCGTGTGATTGTGAGCGGCAGCGGCTCGCTTGATCCGGCGGCGGAGATTTTCAAAAAGAAATTTTCGCCCATCATTCTGCTGACGACGAATCGCGTCCCGGCAAAGAAGCTGGCGCAACTCCGGGCGTTGGCGGACGAGGTGGCAGTTTTTGGCGAAACGGAAGTTAATTTTCGTTCAGCGCTGCGCTGGCTGCGCGAGAAATGGGGTGTAAAACGGCTTTTATGCGAAGGCGGCGGCGAATTGAACGACGCCTTGTTCCGCGCCGGTCTGGTGGACGAGATTCATCTGACCATCTGCCCGAAAATTTTCGGCGGGCGCGATGCACCGACGATTGCGGATGGACTTGGTTTTCAACGGCTCACGGACGCGGCAACATTTGAATTGACTTCGATTCGCCGCGAAAAGGCCGAGTTATTCACCGTGTTTTCACGGCGGTAAAACGAATACCGGAAAAGAGTTTCCGTCCGCCTTCATCTGATTTTCGTCTTCGCCAAGCTTCGCCGCGACGAGTCGGCGCGTCAAGTCCCCAATGCGGAATTCGGAATGCAGTTTCAATGCCCCAGCCGCGAGGTCATCGCGTAGATGATCAGCCCGAGCAGCACCAGGCCGAGGATGAAGAAAAAGTAGCCGAACGACTTCGCGATGTTTTTCCAGCGGAACCATTCGTCGCGCACGCGGAATTGATCGAGCTTGCCGGTGGCGACGAGCCGGTCATACCAGCGGCGGCGTTCGTGGAGCATCTCGGTCTTGGAAACGCGGCCGGAGAAGATGACGGTGTCCATCGGGAATTTCTCGATGCGGAAATGCGTGTTGAAAAAATGGATGGAGAAGATGAATCCCGCCGCCAGCAGCGCCTCGTCGGAATGCAAAATGAGCGCGACGTTGATGACCCAGCCGGGCATGAACCGGGTAAAAAACACCGGGAACCACATGATGAGTCCCGACGCGCCGATGATGGCCACGCCCCAGAACACGGCAAAGTAATCGAACTTCTCCCAATATGTCCAGCGGTCGAACTGCGGCTTGGGGCCTTTGCCGAAAAACCATTTGTTGTGGTCAACGAGGTCGCGCCAGTCCTGCAACGTCGGCACCATCGAGTCGGGGCCGAACAGCACGGACCAGAGGCGCTTGATTTCAAACTTGCCCGTGACCGGATTGCGCAGATTCTTTCTGCCTTTCCACGACCGTCCGGCGAGCGAACTCAAGTGCAGCGTGAAATACAGGAACGTGATGAGCGCGCCGAAGCGATGCAGCATCCGCGCCGTTTCCGGGCCGCCGATGACGCTGAAAATGAATTTTGCCCAGCCGGTGTAGTAAAATTTTAACGGCATGCCGGTGACGACCAGCAGCAGGAAGCTCGACACGACGAGAATGTGCAAAAACCGCTCAAACGGCGCGAACCGCGTGAACCATTCGTCGCCTTCCTGCGTCCGGATTTTTGCCTCGCGGAAGGTTTTGGAATCGTGCAGATACAGCCAGACCGTGCGCACCAGCCACGCCAGCGTGTGCAGGCCGAAGAAACTGAACGTGCCGATCAGCAGTCCCGTCATCGCAAGAAACACCAGGTGGAACAGCGGATAATTTTTTTTGTCGAGCGGGTTCGCGTGCGGACGGTATCCGGTGAATTTCGCCGTCGCGCCCGGATGACATTTCTGGCAGGTGACAAGAATGTTGTTTGTGGAAAGATGCGAGGCCGGATTCGACGGCGGCAAAATGTCGTGGAAGCCGTGGCAGTCATAGCACGCGGCGACTTCCGGCGCGGAATTGGGCCGGCCCAGCGCCATCGCTTTGCCGTGATAAGTATCACGGTAGCCTTCCAGCCGGTCTTCATGGCACTTGCCGCAACGCTCGTCGCTGATGGCCTTGAAATTATTGCCCGTCGGGTTGGCGATTTCGTGCGCGCTGTGGCAGTCGGTGCAGACCGGTCCACGCGGGTCGCCCTTCGCGAGCAACTGGCCGTGAACGCTTTTGTCGTAGGTTTCCTCGATGCCGACGTGGCAATTGCCACAGGTCTTGGCGACGTTCGCATGGTTGATCGGCGAATCGCGGTCCACCGCGCGCTTGATGTTGTGGACGCCATGACAGTCATCGCACGACGGCGCGACGATCAATCCCATTTTCAGCAACGCCGTTCCGTGAATGCTGTCCATGTATTGATTCGCCGCTTCGGGGAATTCAATCTGATATTCCTTCGTGAGATTGGTGTTGCTGTGGCACTTCGCGCACGTTTCCGGCAGGTTCATTTTATAGACGGGTGAATGCACGTCTTTCACCGGCAACATTTCGTGCGAACCGTGGCAGTCCCAGCATTGCGCCGCGCCGGACGCGCCCATCGAATGGCTCATGCCGTGGATGCTCGTCGCGTATTCCTTCGCCTCCTTGTCGTGGCAGCCGGCGCAGTTTGGCGGCGGAATATTCTTGTCATGCACCAGTTCCTTGATGCCGTCGTGGCAGTCAATGCAGTCCAACTGGCTGTGAACGGACAGGGCAAAACCGTTCGTCGGAAAATGGCCGACGGACACCTTGACGCCATTTACGATGCGAACATTCGACGGGTCAGTGTGGCAATCCAGACAGTCGGAATTGGAAAATTTTTCAACCGCGTTGGTCGTCGCCGCCGCGAAGGCCGTCGAGGCCGCGAAAAGAAAAGCCGCCAGCAAAACAATCGGAAGAACCCGACGTTGGTTCGGTTGGCGGCTGAAATCCATACGCCGACAAAATCGGGAGAATCAGCCGGTTCCGCTCACCTGCGTTTGCGCATTGCTTGGCATTTTTTGACTGGTCAAACGTCCACCAGTTCCACTGCGGGCAAATCCCCGCTCGCCTCACCGGCGATGAGCATGAAGGTTTTTGGTTTCATTCCTGATCTTCGTAGGAGACGACGTGAGGAGTCTCAAATTAATTTTCACGGTCATCGGTAAAGTTAGAGACTCGTCACCTCGTCTCCTGCATGGAAATCGCCGCTCGGTCGTCGCCGAAGTGTCACTGATGACTGCGGGCATAAGCGATGTCTGCCGCCAGTTCCTTTTCTCCGTAGTGCATCGGAATGCCGCGCTCGGCAAGGATGTCGTTGAGGTCAAGCCGGCTCATGCCCGCGAGTTCGGCCGCCTTGCCCAGGCCCAGCGCGTTTTGCGCGTAAAGCGCCACGGCCAGTTCCAGCTTGAGGCGCGGTTCGGCCTCGGCGGGCGTGACGTGCAACGCCTCGTGGATGTTGTTCGGAAGGTCGAGCGTTATGCTCATGGCTATCTTTTACACCCGTTCCGCCGATTAGTAAAGCCGCCCGCCGCACTGGCGATGAGCATGAAGGTTTTTGGCTTCACGCTTGAAATTTAGCCGCTTATGCTTCAGAGACAAATGCTGCTGCTTTTCTGCCTTTTAGATTTGTCTTGATGAAGCTGAATAGTCGCTCGTTCGTTTTTGTTAGGTCTGGTAGAGTTTTGTCAACTTCGTCATAAAGCAAATCAGTCAATACCTTTAATCTAAAAACCTCAAAGGCGGGAACAATCATTTCACTTCCCCTTCCAGTTTTCATATCAAAGTTCTTTGGATGGTATTTATCTTGAATTTCAAGCCTCTTCTCATTGAGCTTGTTTAGTAAATCTATCGAGCTTGTGAATCTTTTTTCAGCAATGTGGATTTCTTGCAGAAGGTTCGGATCTTTTGAATCAATGATGAATGTAAGTTCTTCAAAAGGCACATTGAGCTCTCCAACTACGCGAAAATATTGCAACATTTTGAAGTATCTTTCGGGGTCTTTCCGTGATGGTTCAAGAAGGTTTTTACGTATGTCTTCAATCACGTTCCATTGAGAAAACAAAGCGTATTGTGTAGCGAGCAATGCTGTGTGTCGGCGATTATCTTCGTCGCGCTTTTCTTTGAATCGGCCAATCAAATATGCTCCTAATGCGCCAAAAAATGCGCCAAATAGTGGAGGAATTACTGAATGCCAATTCATTGCAGCTATCCATGACCAAAAATTTATTACCAAATCGCACATACATTTTTTCATTTTATCTGCTGAATCTGCCGCGTGATTTCAAACGCCAAATCCAGCGCACGTTTGGCGGATTCGCCGCTGACCATCGGGGTTTGCTGCGCGCGGACGCATTCGACGAAATGTTGCAGTTCGAGCTTGAGCGGTTCGTCCTTCGCGATCGGCACGGGTTCGCGCACGATTTTTTTTCCGGCAAACTGGCTGACGATGGTCGAGTCCTTGCCGATGCCGAGCTTGGCGGCGAGAACTTTTTTCAGCAGCGAACTTTCTTCCTCGCCGTCGCGGGCGACGCGATAGATGAATCCTTCCTGCACGCGGTAATCGAGCGAGATGTAGCAGGGATTGGTCGGGCCGCTAAAGACGCGGATCTTGCGCATCCGCTCCGGGCTGACGCGGCTGGCGGTGAGGTTGGCGACGCAGCCATTGGCGAAGCGCAGGCGCACGTTGGCGATGTCCTCACTCTTGCTCAACACGGGAATGCCCACGCCATCCACGCTGGTGACGGGCGATTTCACGAACGCGAGGATCACGTCGAGGTCGTGGATCATCAAATCCAGCACGACGCCGATGTCGGTGCTGCGCGCGGGAAACGGCGACAGGCGATGGCACTCGATGAATTTCGGCTCGGTGGCGACGGTTTGGAGAAATGTGAAAACGGGATTGAACCGCTCGACGTGGCCAACTTGGAGGACACAATTTTTTTGCTGCGCGATTTGAATGAGTTCGGCGGCCTGTTCGGAACTATCGGTCATCGGTTTTTCGACGAGGACGTGTTTGCCCTGCGCGAGCAAAGTTTTCGCGATGTCAAAGTGCGTGGTGGTGGGCGTGACGATGTTCAGAGCGTCGCTGGCGGCGGCGGCTTCGGCGATGGAGGCGAAGACGTGCAGTTTATGTTTCTCCGCGATTTTGCGGGCGGTTTCGGCGTCCACGTCGTAAATGCCGGCGAATTCCACCTGCCCGGCGGCGTGGAGTTCGGAATAAATGCGGGCGTGATGCTGACCGAGCGAGCCGGTGCCGAGGACGGCGACTTTGACTTTTGCCATGGGAGGAGTCTGCCAGTGAACTAGGAAAACGGAAAACGGAAAATTGTAGGAGACGAGGTGACGAGTCTCTAACTGAAAAATCAGAGACTCCTCACGTCGTCTCCTACAATGAGATTTGAACTTTGGACGCTGGACTCATAAACTTTGCGCGTGCCAGTTCTTGTTTACATCATCGTCGCGCTCGGCGCTTATTTGATCGGTTCGATTCCGACAGGCTTTCTTGTGGCGAAGGCGAAGGGCGTGGACATCCGCAGCGCGGGCAGCGGCAACATCGGCGCGACAAACGCGATGCGCGTGCTGGGCAAACCGGCGGGAATTTTCGTGCTGCTGATGGATGCGCTGAAAGGTTTTGGTGCGTGTTTTCTTGGAGTATTAATTTACGGCCATTATTTCAACCAATTTAACGGGTTGCATTCCACTTCAGAATCAATTCCATTTCCTTCCCAAGAAGGTGTAGATCATTTCGCAATCATCGCCGGAATTTTCGCCGTGCTCGGCCACAATTACCCCTGCTGGCTGAAGTTCAAAGGCGGCAAAGGCATCGCTACGACGGCGGGCGTTTATCTCGCGCTCGCGCCGTGGGCGCTGTTGATTGCGCTGATGTTTTTCATTTTGGCGGTGACGGTGACGCGCTATGTTTCCGTCGGCTCCATCGTGGCGGCGATTGCACTGCCTGTTGCAGTCTGGGCAATGCCGCCGCACAATTTATTTCTGGGCATCGTCACGACGGCGCTCGGTGCGCTGGCGATTTACAAACACAAATCAAACATTCAACGGCTCATGGCCGGAACGGAAAACCGGCTTGGCAAAAAATCGGAGGCATCGAAATGAGAATCACCGTGCTGGGCGCAGGCGCGTGGGGAACGGCGCTCGCAAAAATCCTCCAGGAAAACGGCAATGCCGTGACGCTTTGGGACATCAATGCGCCGGCGCTGGACGAACTCCAGCGCGGACGCAACGAGCGTTATCTGCCGGGCGTCGCGCTGCCGACGGACTGGAAGACGCAGGCGGATTTCAAGAAGGCCATTGGCGGCGCGGAGTGCGTGCTGCTGGCGGTTCCGTCGCAGGCGTTCCGCGCAGTTTCGGAAAAACTGAAAGGTCATCCGGGAATTTTTGTCAGCGTCACGAAAGGAATTGAGTATGAAACCGGCGACACGATGAGCCGGATTTTGCGCGAGCAGGCACCGGCGAATCGAGTCGTGGCGTTGTCCGGGCCGAGTTTCGCGCGTGAAGTCGCGCTGGGAATTCCGACAACCATTGTCTGCGCTTGTGAAAGTGATGGCACGGCAAAAACGGTGCAGGGACTTTTTCATCGCCCGGAATTTCGGATTTACCGCAGCACGGACATTCTCGGCGTGGAATATGGCGGCGCGCTGAAAAATGTCATCGCCGTCGGCGCTGGCGTGAGCGACGGACTCGGCTACGGCGACAACACGAAGGCCGGTCTGGTCACACGCGCATTGTCCGAAATGCGCCGGCTTGGCGTGGCGTGCGGCGCGCAGCCGGAAACGTTTGCTGGCTTGAGCGGTCTCGGCGATTTGATGCTGACGTGCTTTTCCAAACAGAGCCGCAACCGCGATCTGGGCGAGCGGCTCGGTCGCGGCGAGAGCATTGAAACCATTCAGGCGTCGCATCCGAAATTGGCGGAAGGTTATCCGACGGCGCGCTCGGCGCACCGTCTGGCAAAGGAAAAAAAAGTTGCGACGCCGATCATTGATGAAGTTCACGCGATGCTTTACGAGGGAAAAAATCCGAAGCAGGCGGTGCGCGATCTGATTTCGCGCTCGTTCAAGGCGGAAGATTGAGTTAAGTGCAGAGTGCGGAATTCGGAGTGCGGAATTATTTGACCATCGGACGATGTGGGTAAAATGCAAACAAAAGGAAAATTGTGAGTTACGAAAACTTGAAGAAAAGGACGAAGCAGTTTGCACTGGATGTCATCAAACTGGTCGAGGGCCTGCCGCCCGGCCAGACTTGTAAAATTCTCGGCAACCAGTTACTGCGCTCGGGAACTTCCGTTGGAGCAAATTATCGCGCCGCCTGCCGAAGCAAATCCACTGCTGACTTTATTTCCAAAATGGGAAACGTAGAGGAAGAAGCCGACGAATCCGGGTATTGGATGGAATTGCTTGTGGATTCGGGAAAACTCAAAGCGATAACGGCATCAACCCTCATCAAAGAAGCCAGCGAGTTGACTGCCATCGCGGTTTCATCAATCAACACCGCCAGAAAATCTGGTGGCCGCCAGTGACGGGCGAAATTTCTTCATTCCGCACTCCGCACTCCGCCTTCCGCACTTGAACGCCATTCCGCAATCGGACTTGAAGTTCCGCAGTCCAGACATTGCGTGACGCTGAATTGCGTTCCGCAATGCGGACAAACTCCCTGCGTCAGGAACGTGTCGAAGGCCTGGCCGCATTTGCCGCAGCGCCAGAGCGCACCCAGCGGCGGCGCGGTTTTGCAGGAGGGGCACGCGAAACCTTCGCGGCGCGGAAGTTTGGCGATGCGCGCCAGCGCCCGCGCCTGTCGCAAGCCGCCCCAGCAATTCATCAGGATGAACGCCGCCATGATGCCGATCCAGATTGCGTTCTGTTGGCCGCCGGGAATAAAAAACAGAAACAGAGCCAGCCCGATCAATCCCGCCACGCCGATGAAACCGATGACGCTCGCAATCATCAAACTATTGGCGCGACCAACAACGAACCACAGCAGCGAACGCAAAATTTGTCCGCCATCGAGCGGATAGACCGGCATCATGTTGAAAATCAGCAGGCCGATGTTGATGAAACAAATGTTGTTGAGAAATTCCGCATACTCATCCGGCTGGTCAGCATACAAACTCCAATGTCCGCCCAATGATAACAGAAAAACATATAGCACGGGAACCAGCACCACGTTCACGAGCGGGCCGGCGGCGATGCTCCAGAGTTGTGCGCCCGGTCGTTGCGGCGGCGAAACGTAAGCCACGCCGCCGAGCGGCCAGAGAATGATGTCATGGGTTTTGCCGCCGACCGAACGGCAGGCAAGTTGATGGCCGAACTCATGGGTCAGCACGATTCCGAACAGCGAGAGGTATTCCAGCACGTTCCAGATCATCGAGGAATACTCGTGCGTGCGGAACTGGATGAAATAAATCGCGACGAGAAACCATGACCAATGAACATAGACGCCGATTCCCGCGAGCGAGAAAATCTTGAACGCGCCCCGGTTCGTTGGCATTTACAACACTCCTTTGATGAGCTTGAGCAACTCCGCGTGCGACTCGACGGCTTTGAATTGCGGAAACTCCTGTTTCACTTTTTCGGGCGCGTGGATCAGAAAACCCACGTCCGCCTCGCCGAGCATCGCGGTGTCGTTGTAGGAATCGCCGGCAGAAATGACGTGGTAGTTCAGTGACTTGAGCGCGGCGACGGATTTTTGTTTCTGGTTCGGCTGGCGAAGCTGGTAATTCACGATGCGGTCGTTTTCCACGATGAGCCGATGGCAAAAAAGCGTCGGCCAGTTGAGCTGTTTCAGCAGCGGCTGCGCGAATTGCTCAAACGTGTCGGACAAAATGATGACCTGCACGAGCAAACGGAGTTCGTCGAGAAATTCCTTCGCGCCGGACAGCGGCTGGAGCGTGCCGATGACTTTCTGGATGTCGGACAATTTGATGCCGTGCCGGCCGAGAATCTCGATGCGCTGGCGCATGAGCTTGTCGTAATCCGGTTCGTCACGCGTGGTGCGGCGCAGTTCGGGAATTTTTGTCTTCTCCGCAACGGCGATCCAGATTTCCGGCGTCAAGACGCCTTCCATGTCGAGGGTGACGATTGTTTGTTTCACGGGCGCGCAGTTTTTCAAAACGGATGCGGTGTGTCCAGCGTTTCAGGGCTGGGATTTCAATTCGGGATGCGCGGCGAGAATCTGGTCAAGAGCGGCTTCGGCCTCCGGAAAATCCGGCGTGAGGCGCAAGGCGGCGCGGTAATGTGCCACGGCGGCGGCGAATTTTTTTTCCTGCTGCAATGCTTGGGCGAGCCGGAAATGTGCCTTGGTTTCATCGGGCGCAAGCCGCAGTTCCTCGGTAAATTGAGTTTCCGCCTCGACCGGCTGATGATTATCCATCAACGCGAGTCCCAGATTGAAGCGCGCTTCCGGGTCGTCCGGCTTGAGCCGCACGGTGGCGGCAAAATGCGGAATGGCGTCGGCGAATTTTTTCTGCTGCGTGAGCAGCGCGCCCAGCGCGGTTTGCGCCTGGGGAAAATCGGGCCGGTCGGCGAGCGCGGCCAGAAATCCGCGCGCGGCGTCGTCCGGGCTGCCGTGCTGCGAAAAATAAATCCCCAGGTCGTATTGGATGTCCGGATCGTGCGGTTCGAGGCGTCCGGCGATGCGCAGGTGTTCGAGCGCGTCGTTGGTTTTGCCGAAGGCCAGCAGGCAGAGCGCGAGGTTGAATTGCGACAGCGGGTAGCGCGGCTCGATTTTCACCGCGTCGGCGTAGAGCACCAGCGCCCGGTCGTTCCGGCCGGATTTTTCATACGCCTTGCCGAGGCAGTTTTCCGCGACGTAATTGTCCGTGGTCACCCCGATGGCGTGCAGAAACAGCGTCTCGCTGTCGTGCCAATAACTGATCTGGACGGAAGTCGCGCCGATGCAGCCGATGAGCGCGACGGCTCCGGCGAATGGCAGAAATTTTCTTTTTGCCGGCCAGCGATTTGCCAGGTCGCTGGCGCCCCAGACCACGACGATGAAAAATCCTATGCTCGGGATGTAAGTGTAGCGGTCGGCGATGGATTGCGCGCCGACCTGCACGATGCCAATGGTCGGAACCAGCGTGCCGAGAAACCAAAGCCAGCCGACGGGCAGATACGGATTTTCCCGGGCGCGGTAAAGCGTAAGCGCCGTCCACGTCAGCAGCAGCAACGCCGCGCCCGCCGCGAGCCACGCCGGCCACTGGTGCGGATAGGAATAAACAACGGCGAGATCGCGCGGCAGGAACAGCTTGGAAATGTAACGCACATAGGCGAGCACGATGTTTTCCAGCCGCAGTCCCCAGCCCGACGACCACACCGCGCCGCCGGTTTTTTGCACGAGAAACGTCACCGCGCTGGCCGCCGCCGCGAGAACGAAGAACGGGATTTTTTCCAACAGCACCGACTTCAAATCGTAAATCGTAAATCGTAAATCGTAAATTCGGCGGAGCGGCCAGAAATCCAGCAGCAGCAGGACGAACGGCAGTGTGACGACCATCGGCTTGCTCATCAAGCCAAGCGTGAAAAATAAAAGCGCGAGCAAATATGGCGTGACGCCGGGTTTCTTCGCGTAACGCGCATACGCCAGCAGCGTGAGCAAAAAGAAAAACGTGCTCAACACATCCTTGCGTTCCGAAGCCCAGGCGACCGACTCCACATGCAGCGGATGCCAGGCGAAAAACGCCGCCACGAAGGCGCTGCGCCACGGCGCACCCGTCATTTGATTGAGCAGCAAAAACAGCAGCAGCGTGTTGGCAACGTGGAAGAGCAGATTTGTCAGGTGATGGCCGCCGGGATTCGGTCCGTATAAATCGCAGTCAACCATGTGCGAAATCCACGTCAGCGGATGCCAGTTGGCCGCCTCGCCGCTTTTGAACGCCCAGACCACATTCGTCCACGTCAGCCCGGACGTGACGTGGGCGTTGCCGGTGATGTATTCCTCGTCGTCAAAATTCACAAACCCGTTGCGGGTGACGGGCCAGTAGAGCGCCGCCGTTCCCAGCGCGAGGACAAGACAGATGAGGATGAAATTTTTTTGGTCGCGGCGCGCTTCGGTCATAAATCAAAGCCGTGCCAGTTCGCGCTGGCGGTGATGAAAACGGCAGGTTTCCGTGTAGCCGACGCTGCGGGCAAGGGCAATGGCTTCGGTGAAATTCAATCCAACTTCGCCGGGCGCGTGCGCATCCGAGCCAAAAGTGACCGGCACGTTTTTTTGGAACGCAAGCTGGAGCATCTGCCGTCCCGGATAAATTTCTTTGCAATCTTTGCGCAGGCCGGCGGTGTTCAGTTCGATGGCGCAGCCGGCCTTCACGGCGGCGGCGAGAAATTTTTCGTAAAGCGGCGTGCAGTCCTGCGCCGGTCGGATGCCGAATTTTTTCGGCAAATCCGCGTGGCCGATGATGTCGAACAATTTTGATTCCGCCGCGAGCGTGAGCCGTTCAAAATAAATTTTCCAAACTTCAAAAGCGTCGCGTTTTTTCCACTCGGAAATCTTGGCGGGATTGTCAATGTCCCACGAATCGGAGACGTAATGCACGGAGCCGATGAAATAATCCCACGGCGCGCGCGCGGCGAGCTGGCGAATCCAATCCTCCTGGCCGGGCAGAAAATCCACTTCCAGCGCGAGCCGGATGGTGAGCTGCGGAAATTCCTTTTGCGCGAGCCGGACTTTGGCGACGTATTCGTCCAACTGTGAAAAATTCATCCGCCAATTATCAAAATTATCCTGCCGCATCGGCGAGTGGTCGGAGAAGCCGATTTCCGTCAGGCCGATTTCCACGGCGCGGCGCGCGTAATCCACCGGTTCGCCGGTCGCGTGGCGGCACAGCGGCGTGTGCATATGATAATCGGCGGGCAACGACATGACCATGAGTTTCAGATTTCAAGTTTCAAGTTTCAAGCGTTGAATCATCGGCAAACATCTTTTGGGACAACAATCCTGTCGCCGGCCGCCGGAGACTCGTATAGTGAGGCCCATGAAACTGTGCCAAGGCCAGGTCTGGAAAAAGGACAAGGAATACATCCGCATCGTGCGTTTGGAACGGCTCGAAGTGGAATATAAGTCCTTGCCCAACCTCGGCAACAAGGAAGGCACGATGCACGTCACCAGCAAAAAAGATTTCTGCCGGCTGCTAAAAGGCGCGCACCTGCTCCAGCCAGCCAAAACTTCCACGCCGATTCCAGTCTAGCGCGCGATTGCGACGCGCAAAGTTTTTTGATTAAATCGCCGCATGGGAAAGAACCGGCTCGAAACCTTCAGCGACGGCGTCCTCGCCATCATCATCACCATCATGGTGCTGGAAATGAAAGTGCCGTCGCACTTGCTTGATCTAGTTCCGCATCCCGCCGAACTCGCCGACCTGAAACCGTTGCTGCCCGTTTTCTTGAGCTACGTCTTGAGCTTCATTTATCTCGGCATCTATTGGAACAACCATCACCACATGTTTCACACCACCAAACACGTCACCGGCGGAATCTTGTGGGCGAACCTGCACCTGCTGTTCTGGCTCTCGCTCTTTCCGTTCACGACCGGCTGGATGGGCGAAAACCATCTCGCGCCGACACCCACCGCCGTTTATGGCTTCGTGCTGCTGATGGCGGCCATCGCGTATTATATTTTGCAACGCACCATCATCGCCTCGCAAGGTGCGAACTCCCTGCTTGCGATGGCAATCGGGAAGGACTGGAAAGGAAAACTCTCGCCCGTGCTTTATCTCGCCGCGATTCCGCTCGCGTTCGTGAGCGTGTGGATTTCCAACGGACTGTTCATCTTCGTCGCGTTTCTGTGGCTCGTGCCAGACCGCCGCATCGAACGCGCGCTGCAACAGCACACGAAGGAATAAACAGCAAACTTTTGGCAAAGATTTTAAGTCCGCCATTTACAATGAACGTCCCGGCGAGCATCCTCTGACTGCCTTCGGAGAAAATTCCATGCCGCAGGTGAGACAACCCGCAAAAGAAAGATGAAAGTTATGGGCGATAAATCCCCGAAGTCCAACCAGAAGAAATCCTCGCAGAAACAAGCCAAGGCCAGCAGCGCCAACCAGAAGAAAAGCGCCGCAGTCGCCGCCAAATCCGCCGCCGGCAAGAAAAAGTAACCGTCCGGTCCTTGCTGTCTCTCCTGATGAAAACATCGGGAGAGACAGGTTCTCTTCGCCGGCCCAATCCTCCAGCCGATGACGTTTCACTTGCAGGGTTGAAATACGTCTGAATCCACGTCACCCTGTCCGTATGATTTTCCGAATCCTGGTTATCCTCGCGGCCTTGTTCGCCGTCTTCAGCAATCCTGCGCCAGCCGCCGCAGCCGATTCGGAAAAACCGCAGTATTACGAACTGCGCGTCTACACCACCCAATCCGCCGCGCAACAGCAGCGGGTCAATGATTATTGGCAGAACGCGGCGGTTCCCGCCTACAACCGCATGGGCATTCAACCAATCGGGGTCTTCACCGAGATGCAGGATTCTGCGACCAATAAAATTTACGTCCTCATCGCGTGCGATTCGCTGGACGTTTTCGCCGCGATTCCATCAAAGCTCGCCGCCGACGCGGATTACCAGAAGGCCGCCGCCGGATTTTTATCCGTGTCCAAGGCGAATTCGGCCTACGAACGCTTTGAAAGCTCCCTGCTCGTGGCGTTCGACGGCATGAAGCATCTCGCCGTGCCGCCGGCGGACCAGAAACCGAACCTCTTTGAACTCCGCACCTACTTGAGTCCCAGCGAAGGCAAAGGACTGAACAAAGTCCAGATGTTCGACAGCGGCGAAATTCCGTTGATGAAAGACGTCGGCCTTACCCCGGTCTTTTACGGCCGCACCATCGTCGGCGCGAAAATGCCGTGCCTGACTTATATGTTGTCCGGCGAAAATCTTGAGGCGCACAAACAACATTGGCAGGGATTCAATAATGCGCCGGTCTGGAAAAAATTGTTGGGCGACCCGCAATACAAAGACAACGTGTCCGGCATCATCAGCATCATGCTCAAGCGCACCGCCGCCTCGCAGATTTGAATTGCCATAACGCAGATTAGACCCTGATCGAGCCACGGAAACCCCTCCCGCCATAGTAAGACTGCGCGCCGTTGTGACCCACGAAGACGCGGCCGTAGCGGCGATCACCATAAAGCGCGCCGCCGAGTTTTCTGATGTCAGCCGGTGTTGCAATCCAGCTCGACGACTTCGTGTCGAACTCGCCCAGCTTTTGCAGTTCGAAATATTCTTCTTCCGTCAGAAGCTCGATGCCCATGGCCGCGGCCATATCCATGACGCTGTTTTTGGGTTTATGTTCTTTCCGGGAATCCAGCGCTTCACGGTCGTAGCAAAAACTGGTGCGGCCTTTGGGACTTTCCGCTGAACAATCATAAAAAACATATTCGCCCGTCTTTTTATCCTGGCCAACCACATCCGGATCGCCGCCGGTGCGTTCCATTTCCTGGAGCGACCACAATTTTTCCGCATTGGCTTCCAGCCTCGCTTGGACTTTAGCCCACTCAAGACCTTTATGGCGGTTCATGTTTTTCTCAAAGCGGGCTTTCAACGCTCTGAACAGTTCTTCCCGTTGTTTTGAGGATAACTCCTGTTTATTGGTCTTCGTGGTGTTCATAGTTTGAACGACCGCCAGAAGAGGTTTTCCAGCTTGATGAGATGGTAACCTTGAATCGGTTTCATCACTGTATCATCAACGGAAGAATGGAAAATCCGCTTGCGGGACTAACCGCAAATGTCGGCGGCTTGTCCGAAACCGTGGTCATCTTCGTGGTGCAATTCAGAAGTTCTTCCATGAACACGCGCAATTCCAAACTCGCCAGCGGCGCTCCGGGACATACGTGAATGCCGACGCCATACAGGAGATTTTTCGTCGTGTCCCGATCCAGTCGGAACTTGTCCGCTTCTTCAAACACGCGCTCGTCGCGATTGGCAGAAATCCAGTTGAGCGTGATGCGTTCACCGGCGTCAATCTTTTTGCCTCCAATTTCCACTGGTCGAGTGGTGACGCGCCGGTTCGACACCAACGGACCATGTATGCGGAGGATTTCATCGATGGCCACGGGCAACACATGAGTTTCAGCGCGCAGTCGTTCCGCTAGGTCAACATGAACAGCCAGGTAGTGCGCGAGAATTCCCGCCGCCGCGGAGATGGTGCCAATTTCGCCCGCAGTCCAGTTGCGCAAAATGCTCGCAAGCTCCTCATTGCTCAACGGACGTCCCCATACTTTTTCGTGCATGAGCGCTGCGGTGATGTCGGTGTCCGGTTCGGCCCCGGCTTGTCGACGTGTTTGGAGCAGGTCATCAATGATCTGCTCGAACTCGCACGCAATTTCCGCCATCTCCTTGCGGTTCTGCGCCAGGGTGGCCTCGTGGTTTCTGTGCATCCAGCCGACGAGCGTTTTGTGCAAGGAATCGGGCCAGCCGAGAAAAGCGCATTGGACGCCAGCCGCAAAAGGAGACGCGACGTGCGACATGAATTCCACCTCACCGCGGCCGGATAACTCGCGAACCAGTTTGCGCGCGATCTCACGGCAGACCGGTTCAAACGCTTCCATTCGAGCGGCGGAAAAATACGCTTCAATGATGCGCCGATACTCGGTGTGTTCGGGCGGGTCCATGCCGTTGGGCGCGGACAAGTGCCGCGAAACCGCATTGCTGAAAGTCTTGTCATCAAGAAGCACGCGCATGACATCCTCGTGCCTGAACAATGTCCACCCCGTGGATTCGCTGTGTGCCACCGGACAACGTTGACGCATGGCATCGTAGTCAGCGCGCTGGTCGCGACGCGCCTGTTTCGACTTCGGGTCTTCGGACTCTGCATCCGTCGTGGTGAATTCAAGTGGCTCTTTATCTTTATTTGCCATGCCGATTTCCTTTCTTATTTCACACCTTCGCGTAAACCTCCGCGCCCTTTTCCACGAACTCCTTCGACTTGGCTTCCATGCCTTTCTTGAGCGCCTCTTCCTCGGCGATGCCTTGTTCGGCGGCATATTTGCGGACGTCTTCGGTGATCTTCATCGAGCAGAAATGCGGGCCGCACATGGAGCAGAAGTGCGCGGTCTTCGCGCCTTCCTGCGGCAGCGTTTCATCGTGGAACTCGCGCGCGGTGACGGGGTCGAGGCTGAGGTTGAATTGATCTTCCCAGCGAAATTCAAAACGCGCCTTGGAGATGGCGTTGTCGCGGTATTGCGCGCCGGGATGGCCTTTGGCGAGGTCGGCGGCGTGCGCGGCGATCTTGTAAGTGATGACGCCGTCTTTCACGTCCTTCTTGTTCGGCAGGCCGAGGTGTTCCTTGGGCGTGACGTAGCAGAGCATCGCGCAACCATACCAGCCGATCATCGCCGCGCCGATGCCGCTGGTGATGTGGTCGTAACCGGGCGCGATGTCGGTGGTGAGCGGACCGAGCGTGTAGAACGGCGCTTCGTGACACCACTCGAGTTGCTTCGCCATGTTCTCCTCGATCATGTGCAACGGCACGTGACCCGGCCCTTCGTTCATCACTTGCACGCCATGCGCCCACGCGCGCTCGGTCAGCTCGCCCTGTGTTTTTAATTCTCCAAATTGCGCCTCGTCATTCGCGTCCGCGATTGAACCCGGACGCAAACCGTCGCCGATTGAAAACGAAACGTCATACGCGGCCATGATTTCGCAAATCTCGTCCCAATGCGTGTAGGTGAAATTTTCCTGATGATGCGCGAGACACCACTTCGCCAGAATCGAACCGCCGCGCGAAACAATTCCCGTCATGCGCCGCGCCGTGAGCGGAATGAAGCGCAACAAAACTCCGGCGTGCACGGTGAAATAATCCACGCCCTGCTCCGCCTGTTCGATGAGCGTGTCGCGGTAAATTTCCCAAGTGAGTTCCTCGGCCTTGCCGCCGACTTTTTCGAGCGCTTGATAAATCGGCACTGTGCCGATGGGCACGGGCGAGTTGCGAAGAATCCATTCGCGCGTGGCGTGAATATTTTTTCCTGTGCTCAAATCCATGACCGTGTCCGCGCCCCACTTGGTGGCCCAACGCATCTTCTCAACTTCCTCCTCGATGCTGGACGCCACGGCACTGTTGCCGATGTTGGCGTTGATCTTCACGAGGAAATTGCGGCCGATGATCATCGGTTCGAGTTCGGGATGATTAATGTTCGACGGAATGATCGCGCGCCCGGCGGCGACTTCACTGCGCACAAATTCCGGCGTGATTTCTTTTGGGATGCGTTGCGGAAATTTTTTGAAAACGGATGGAGAATATTCGCTGCTCGCGAGCTGGCTTGAACCGGAATGTTGATGGCGCAGGTCATTGCTGGCAAAAGTAGCGCAGGCTTCCAGCCTGCGACTGGAAAATGGCGGCAGGCTGGAAGCCTGCGCTACTTTCATGTTCTCGCGGATGGCGATGAATTCCATCTCCGGCGTGATGATGCCCTGCCTAGCATACCAAAGCTGCGTGACGGGATGACCGTTGGTCGCGCGCAACGGCTTGCGGCGCTGGCCGAGCAAGCCGGGAAATTCCACGAGCCGGTTTTTTTCCGCCTTGCTCGCGAATTCCGCGTGTTTGCCGGAAAGATAGCCGTTGTCCATCGGTTTCACTTCGCGGCCGGAATATTCGGCGACGTCGCCGCGTTTCAATATCCATTCGCGGCGCAGCGCGGGCAAACCTTCGTCCGATGTGCCGTTGAAATTCGGATCGCCCCATGGCCCGCTGCAATCATAAACGCGCACGGGCTCGTTGACTTCGATTTGGCCGCTGTAAGTTTTTGTCGGCGACAATTCAATTTCGCGCACCGGGACGCGCACGTCGGGATGAATTGTGCCTGCGACAAAAACTTTTTTGCTGTTGGGCAGTTGTTCGCTGCTGTGCGGTTCGAATGAGTCTTTGGATGCGATCATAATTTTGCGACGAAGAGCCGGAGAGTGGTTCAATCCCTGCGCCGGCATTATCCGGTTCAAGTTCACGGGTCATTGGCGCTCGCGCGTCAAACTCTCAGCGTCACCCAAAGGTGATTTGGCTCCCCGAACAGTTTCAAAGTTAAAGCGGTTTGTTCTGAACGTCAACCTGCGAATCTGCGAAATTCATTTTCACAAAAGTAACGAGCCAAAGCTGGCAAACGAATTCCGTCCGTAGTATTTTGCAGTCGAAAGTGTCGCAATAATTTATGCTCAATCCGAAAAACTTCGCGGATCAGAAAAATTCCAACGCCGTCCACGACGCGGCGATGCAGGAATCTTCCGCCGTGCTTCAGCAATTAAACACTTCGCCGTCCGGCTTGAACGAAACGGAAGCCGCCGCGCGTCTGGAGCAATACGGCCCCAATGAAGTCGCGCAGGAAAAACAGCATGGCTGGCTGCGGCGGCTGTGGGTTGCCGTGCGCAATCCGCTGGTCATTCTGCTGGCGGTGCTCGTCATCATCACCTTTGCGACGGCGGGTGATCCGAGCGACTACATCGGCGGTTTCGTGATGCTGGCGATGATCGTGCTGGCGGTATTGCTGCGCCTCATTCAGGAAACGAAAGCCGACAACGCGGCGGCCAAACTCAAGGCGATGATCAAAGTCACGGCGACGGTGTTGCGCGACGGCCAGCCGAAGGAAATTCCGCTCAAGGAACTCGTGCCCGGCGACGTGGTGAAACTTTCCGCCGGCGACATGATTCCCGGCGACGTGCGGCTGCTTACCTCAAAAGATTTGTTCATCATCCAGGCCACGCTCACCGGCGAATCATTGCCGGTGGAAAAAACCGATGCGAGCGATTCGCGCACCAACGTCCAATCCATCGAACACACGAACCTTTGTTTTCTCGGCACCAGCGTGGAAAGCGGCGCGGCCACGGCGGTCGTTGTCACCACCGGCGCACAAACGTATTTTGGAAAAATGGCCAGCAGTCTTTCCGACCAGCAGCCGGAAACGGCGTTTGATAAAGGCGTAAAAAGATTCACTTGGCTGATGATCTGTTTCATGGCGGTGATGTCGCCGATGGTGTTTTTGATCAACGGATTCACCAAGCACAGTTGGGGCAAGGACACTTTTCTGTTCGCACTCGCCATCGCCGTAGGTCTGACGCCCGAAATGCTGCCGATGATCGTCTCCTTCTGCCTTTCCAAAGGCGCGCTGGCGATGTCGAAGAAAAAAGTCATCGTCAAAAAACTCAACTCTATCCAGAACTTGGGCGCGATGAACGTGCTCTGCACCGACAAGACCGGCACGCTCACGATTGACCACGTCATCCTCGAAATCCACTGCGACGTTTTCAAAAACGAAAGCGAAGAGGTTTTGCGCGACGCCTATCTGGTCAGCCATTTCCAAACCGGTTTGAAAAATGTTCTGGACCGCGCAGTTTTGAAATACTCGGAATTGCATCACGAACTTGGCGTCGAAAAAATTTCCAAGGTGGATGAAATTCCGTTCGATTTTTCGCGCCGCATGATGTCCGTCGTCGTCGAAACGCAAGACGGCCAGCGGCAATTGCTCACGAAAGGCGCGCCGGAATCCGTCTTCAAAAAATGCACGCACTTCGAGAGCGCCGGTGAAATTTTTGAGATGGAGCCGATTCTCGTCGGCAATCTGATCGAACAGGTTAATTCGTTGAGCGAGGACGGCTTTCGCGTGCTAGCCATTGCGAATAAAAAAGTCGGTGCGCAGGCCGCTTATTCAAAAGCGGATGAGGAAAATCTGATTCTCACCGGTTATCTGGCGTTTCTCGACCCGCCGAAAGACACGGCCAAGACCGCCATTGCCGCGCTGCGCCAGTATGGCGTGACGGTAAAAGTTTTGACCGGCGACAACGATCTGGTCACGCGCAAAGTCTGCACGGAAGTCGGCATTGACGCCGAAAAAATCCTGCTCGGCAACGACGTTGAAAAAATGTCGGACGAGCAACTGGCCGACGTGATTGATTCCACGGACGTTTACGCGCGGCTCTCGCCCGCGCACAAAAAGCGCGTGGTGATGGCACTCCAGAAAAAAGGCCACGTCGTCGGTTTCATGGGCGACGGCATCAACGACGCGCCCGCGTTGCGCGCGGCGGACGTGGGCATTTCCGTGGACACGGCGGTTGACATCGCCAAGGAATCCGCCGACATGATTTTGCTCGAAAAAAATCTGATGGTGCTCGAAGAAGGCGTGCTCGAAGGCCGCAAGGTTTTCGCCAACATCACCAAATACATCCGCATGGGCGCCAGTTCCAATTTCGGAAACATGTTCAGCGTGCTCGGCGCGAGCGCGTGGTTTCCATTTCTGCCGATGCAAACGCTTCAAATCCTGATCAACAATCTGCTTTACGATTTTTCGCAGGTGCCGATTCCCACGGACAATGTTGGCGCGCAATACATCGCCAAACCGCGCCCGTGGCACATCGGAGAAATCGCCAAGTTCATCCTTTTCATCGGCCCCATCAGTTCCATTTTTGACTACACGACTTTCTGCGTCATGTGGTTTTACTTCAAATGCAATCATGTGGGGATCACGCCGGATTTGGTCTCGCGTTTTGGCGACGATGCTGCGAATCACACCTACTCCGCCGCGCTCTTCAACAGCGGCTGGTTCGTCGAATCCATCATGACGCAGACGCTCATCATCCACGTCATCCGCACGAACCAGATTCCGTTCATCCAGTCGCGCGCAAGCTGGCAACTGACCATGACGACCATTTTGATCATGGGCATCGGCGCGTATCTGCCGTTTTCGCCGCTGGCCAAAGCGCTGGGCTTCGTGCCGCTGCCGTGGCAATTCTGGCCGATTCTTGCCGCAACATTGCTTTGCTACCTCGGTCTGACGCAACTCATCAAAATGTGGCTGATCCGAAAAAATTGGATTTGAATTTGAAAAACAAAAAGCCGTTCAGCATCACACTGAACGGCGTTGTTCGGCCTGCGCGGTGATCAAGTCCGCTCAAGCCTCAAAGGATTTTCCGCAGCCGCAACTTTGTTTGGCGTTTGGATTGGAAATCTTGAAACCGCCCGCCGTCAGCGCGTCGCTGAAATCCACCACTGTGCCGCGCAGGTATGGTGCGCTGACCGGATCCACCAAAACCGTCACGCCATCGTGTTCGGAAATCAGATCGCCGTCGCGTTGTTCGTCAAAAACCATGCCGTATTGCATTCCCGAACAGCCGCCCTGCTCCACATAAATCCGAAAATTTTTGCCCGCATTTTCCGGCAGCCCCAGCAGCGATTTGCATTCCTCGACGGCGCGCGCAGAGAGGCCGACAACGGATTCAGTTGTGATGGTTTCAATCATTGTTTCTACAAGTGAAGCTAGACTTGCGGAGCGCGCGTGTCAAACACCGGCTTAATTATTGCGAGGCTTCGGAATGTTCCTTGATCAATTTTTCGATTTTAGGTTCCAAGGCGGGTTGCAACGATGGCCAGTTGGTCGTCATATCCTGGTAAATGAGAACCGCCTGCGGCCATTCCTGAAAAGTTTCATCCAGCCGTTCCGTTTCCAAGGCCGCCCTCTTCTGCCAAGACGGGTCAGGTTCTTCGCCGTTGTCTTTGTTCAGATTATTTCCATTGAACACGTCATAATAATTATCCCGCGCCATCTTCAGCAATGTGTTTTGGCCATGGCCGTCCGCCAAAGCCGCCATTTTTTCCAACACGAGGCCGAGGCCGAATTGCGCCTGACTGCGCGTGGAAATGTCCGCCGGCGAGTCGGTGCTGAAAACCTGCGCGTAGGCGTTCGTCGCGGCGGTAAGATCGTTCAACAGCAGATCACAGTCGCCAATCTCGCCCCACGCGCGCATGGCGGCCTCGTTCGTCGGACAGCTTGTGAGAATCTGGCTCAAAATATTCGTGGCCGTCTGAAAATTCGCCAGCGGATTATTTGTGTCGGTCGAAGGCGTTTGCCGCAACGACACGGCATAGGCAAACTTCGCCTGCACCGCCAGCCCCGGCGGGAAGTTCGTGTCGCCGGTCGAATCGCTGATCAGGCTGGCGAAATAACGGTTGGCGTCGGGAAACCCCTGCCGCGCCATCGCCGCGCGCCCGGCCATCAACTGCGCCGGATAAACCAGGCGCGAATCTTTCCACGCCGGATTTTGAAAGACCGCCTCGTAATTGGTCTCGGCACCGGTCCAGTTGCCCGTGCGGAAAAAATAATCGGCCACCCACCACTGCGCCAGCGGCGCCAGTTCTTCATTGGTGGGATACTGGCCGATAAAAGCCGTGAATTCCGCCAGCGCATTCGTCTCGTCGCCCGCCTGATAATGTGCCAGCGCCAGCGCGTATTCCGCCTGCGGACGCAGGCTGTTCGTAGGAAAATCGCGCAGCCAGCCTGCGTAGTTCGTGATTGCCGCCGGCCAGTTTGGTTCCTGCTCGTAAGTCTGCGCCACGGCCAGCCGCGCCTGCGGGAACAGTTCGGAATTGGGAAACATTTTTTCAAATTGCTCGAGCAACGCGCGTGCGTCCGCCGCGCCGTTTGTCTGGTTTGAATCGTCCACGCTTTCGGCGTCCAGCAGGATGGCATTGTCCGAGAGATTTCCTTCGGGATAAGTTTTCAAAATCCGCGCCAGCGTTTCTTTTGCGCCCGATGCGTCGTTCAACGCCAGGTTCGCGCGCAGGTTTTGGTAAAGCGCCTGCTCGCCCAGCGCCGGGCCGACTGCGGGAAAATTCGCGAAATCATCCAGCACCGACTGATAATCCGCGCGCGCGGCGGCAAAATCATTTTGTTTGAACCGGGCGTCGCCCGCCTTGAATTTCGCCACGGCCAGATCAATTGAAAACGGCAGGTTTCGCACCGCCGACTCAAAGTTCGTAAAACTTTCGGGATATTTTTTTGCGAGCCAGAAACACCAGCCGCGATCCAAAAACGCCTTTCCCGCCAGCGGGCCGTTCGTGGCTGCGGCCAGCAACTGGTCAAACTGCGATTGCGCCGCCGCCAGATGATTTGTGTCCGCCGGGTGCGCGACAAAATCCTTCAGGTGCAGTTCCCCCAGCGTCAGCCGCGCCAGTTCCGATCCCGGAGAATTGGCGAACTGTCCCAGAAATGTTTCCAACGCCGTCTCCGCGTTCGTCAAATCATCCTGCGCCATGGCCAGCACCGCGATCTCCAGAATGGCCGCCTGCTGTTTTTTTTGCGGCACGCCCGGCGCCAAGTTTTGCTGATAAGCCGCCAGGGCTTCATTCGTCCGGCCCAGCGACTTCAGTTCCGCGCCCTGCGATGCCCAGGCCGTGGCCAGCCAGTCCTGGTTGGTGGGCGAGCGCGCAATCTGCACAAGGTTCGTCGCAGCCGCCAGTGCTGCGGCAAAATCACCCGCGTCATTTTTCGCCAGATAAAACAAATATGCGGCCTGACACTGCTGCTCTTGGGTGAGCGTCTGCCATTGGCCGGCCAGCGAATCATAAACCGCCGCCACGCCCGGAAAATCATGCTGCTGATACTTTGAATTTTCCAGCGACAACTGCCCGGCCACCACCAGTTTGTTGCCGGGGTCCAGTTGCGCCGCGTGCTGGAAGACGCCGTTCGTGTCTTCGAGCAGCGCGTCGTGCTGCGGCCAGTCGGCGAGCTGCGCATACGCTGCCGCCGCTTTCACCACCGCCGGCAGCCGCAACAGCGAGCCGGGATATTTTTTCGCCAGAACCGTCCAAGTTTCCGCCGCGTGGGCAAAATCACCGTTTTGAAACTGCGCCTCGGCCATCCAGGAATCGTATTGGTCGGCGAGATTTCCCGCCAGCGGCTCGCGATCGCGAAGCACTTTGACCGCGTCCGAAAAATGATTCTGTTTCATTTGCGACTGCGCCGCCAGCAGCGCCGCCATCGGCGCGTTTGTGGAATTTGGATAACTTTCAACAAATTGGTTGAAATCCGTTTCCGCCACGCTCCACATTTCGTCGTGAAACGCCAATATGGCGGCGGCGTAAGCGCGCGTCTCGCGTGAACTGGCGGCCAGAACCTGTCCGCCGCCCAGAACGAGCACGGACAAAATCAAAAACGATTGCCGCAAAATTGTCATGCGCTGAATCTAAACGACGCGTTGAAGCGACAAAAGCGGGAAATCCAGAAGTTTCAGCCGCAACACTTCCCGCATTTCCCCGGACAACATCACCCGACGTTTTTGCCCTTGCACGGGGCAAGATGGTTCTGGGAAGATTCATTCATGGCCGGGCGATGGCAGACAAGATGCGCCAATTTGCGTCAAAACTTTTCGTTCACGAGTGTGACCGATTGTCTCCTATCAGAATTAGCCAACACTGGCTCGGCTTAATACAATGTTAGACATCACTACACGCGTCTATGAAACGAAACACAGAAAAAGCGGTGCTGCTCACGGCAGCCTGCGCCGCTGTTTACGTCGGCGCATATATTCAGTTTGTGAAGCCACTCCTAATGCATGAACATCTTGGGTTTTTCCAGGTCCTTTTCTTGTTAGTGTATTTCTTTGGAGTAATACCAAGTTTACTTCTTTTCCGTGCGGGACGCCGGGCGCGAGTCGCAATTAGTGCTGTCGCATTTTCGACCGCTCTCATTTTGAGCTGTATGACGGTTCGATGGTTTGTCGTATTTCTGCCTTCGTTAGGGACTTCGGGCAGCGAGTTTACTATTGTCGCTCTCGGTCTTCGCTTGAGCAGTTGGGAGTTTCTTGTGTTGCTGGCGACATTTGCGGTCATTGCTTTGGGATATCTCATTTTGGGATCATGGATTTTGAAGAGACAAGGCTGATGCCTAATATGGAAATAGGCCGCGCACATCTCCTCTTTTTCCTTTAGCCCAGCACGCTCTTCAAATAGTGTCCGGTGAAGCTCGCGGCGCAGCGGATGATCTTTTCCGGCGGGCCTTCCGCCACAATTTTTCCCCCGCCGGAAAAGATCATC
>Ga0209483_1000435_pt1 | contig 36961 bp, 36 predicted proteins | sample NGEPerA_FD_184508 | JGI IMG/M metagenome (GOLD analysis project Ga0209483, IMG submission 184508) | Arctic peat soil microbial communities from the Barrow Environmental Observatory site, Barrow, Alaska, USA - NGEE PermafrostL2-A... | ecosystem: Environmental > Terrestrial > Soil > Wetlands >...
AACCGCGACATCGCGCAGGCCATCGCCGCCGGCGAGTTCCGCGAGGATTTGTATCACCGCCTCAACGTCGTGCAATTTCAACTGCCGCCGCTGCGCGAACGCGGCGATGACATCCTGCTGCTCGCGGGCCATTTTCTGAAAATGTTCCGCGCCCGGATGAACAAAAATGTCAACGGCCTTTCGCCGGCGGCGCAGCAAAAATTGCGCGCCCAGCACTGGCCCGGCAACGTGCGCGAACTCCGCAACGTCATCGAGCGCGCGTTGATCCTGGAAACGGGCCGCGAAATCCAGCCGTCCGGCCTGCCGGATTTTTCCGTCGAATCGCGCCTCCAAAAAACCGCGTTCGCCGCCGCGCCGGACGAATCGCTCGACGCCGCGCTCGAACGCCACGAACGCGAGATCATTCACGGCGCGCTGGAAAAGAATAATTTCAGCCTGACACGCACCGCCGAGCGGCTTAAGCTCTCCCGGCATGCGCTGCGTTATCGCATGCAAAGATTGAACATGAAAATTGACGGCGACACGGTCGCGCCCGGCACCCTTGACTGATGAATCCGCTTAATTTGCCCTCTTCTGCAAAATCGGCCGACTGGCTGATTTTTGCGGTCATGGTTCTGGCCATTGGTTTTGCCGTCGGCATCGTTTTCATCTGGGCGGTGCTGTTCCGTCCCAAAACCATCAAAAAGCACCGGCACAGACACCGCCGGAAACGTCATAAACGCCAGCGCAATCTGACGCTCGCCCAGTCCGGCGGACTGCCACCAATGCGCGACCCCAACCAGCCGCCGCCCGGACCGTGACCATGCAGCACAGCCGCGCGCTCACCAAAAAAAGCGCCTCCAACCTCGCGCTGGCCTTCGTGCTGTTGCCGCGCGAAAAGCGCGACGCCATGTCCGCGCTCTACGCCTTCTGCCGCGCCGTGGACGACGTGGCCGACGAAGATTCCGTTCCTGCGGAAAAACGCCGCGAACAGCTCGCCGCCTGGCGCGAGGACATCCGCCGCGCCTGTGAAAATAAAAATCCGCAATTCATCCTCAACCAGGAATTCCAGCCCGTCATCCGCCAGTTCAAGCTGCCCTTCGCACTGTTTGACGAACTCATCAAAGGCTGCGAAATGGATCTGGAAAAGCCGCGCTATGATAATTTTGAAGAGCTCGAACTCTACTGTTATCGTGTCGCTTCCGTCGTCGGCCTCTTGAGCATTGAAATTTTCGGCTACAAAAATTCCGTGTGCCGTGATTACGCCGTCAACCTCGGCAACGCGCTTCAATTGACGAACATCTTGCGCGACGTAAAAAACGACGCCGCGCGCGGCCGGATTTATCTGCCGCAAAGTGAACTCAAGAAATTTAATGTCAGCGAAAAGGAGATTTTGGATTCGCAATACTCCGACCGCTATTTTGTGCTCGCTGCGAGCATCGCTGGTCGCGCAAAAGGTTTTTACCGGCGCGCGCGAAAAACCTTGCCCGCCGAAGATCGCAATGCAATGGTCGCCGCCGAATTGATGGGGTCGGTCTATTGGCAGTTGCTGCAAAAATTGGAACGTCAACAGTTCAATGTTTTCGGCCCGCAACCCGTGCGAATTCATCGCGTGCAAAAACTCCTGCTGATTTTCCGTTCGTGGCTGCGTTTTGTTTCCGGTTCAAAAACGGCGAATTATGGAACGCCTTGATTCCGCCCGCCGCCTGATCGCCAACGCGGACGATTTTGGCCGCTCGCCTTCCATCAATCAGGCTGTTGTCCGTTCGCATCGCGAAGGCATTTTGACGACCGCCAGCCTGATGGTGAACGAAGCCGGCTTCGACGAGGCGGTGAAATTGGCGAAAGAAAATCCCAAGCTCGGCGTCGGTCTGCACTTGTCATTGCTCGGCGGCAAATCCGCGCTGCCGCCGGAAAAAATTCCCGGCCTCGTGAACTCGCGCGGCGGATTCGGCAATTCACCGGTCGGCGCCGGCATGAGTTACTTTTTCAGACGCATTCTGCGCGAACAGCTTCGCGCCGAAATTCACGCGCAGTTTGACAAATTTCATTCAACTGGACTGGCGTTGGACCACGTCAACGGCCATTTGCATCTGCACTTGCATCCGACCGTTTTCAGAATCCTGATGGAAGATTCGGAAAAACTTGGCATCCGCCATTTGCGCCTGACGCGCGATTGTTTGTCGCGCAGCCGCAAAATTTCGCGCGGCCATTTCTTTTACAAAATTTCACACGCGGCGATTTTTGAATTTTTGTCCCGCCGTGCGCGCAAAACGCTGGAGCAAAAAAAAATCCGCCACGCGCAAATCACGTTCGGCCTGCTGCAAAATGCGCGCGTGGATGAAGATTACCTTTTGAAATTGCTGCCCGAACTGCCGCCCGGCGATTCCGAGCTTTACTCGCACCCGTCGCTCGGTGAATTTAAGCATGAGTTCGATGCCTTGATCAGTCCGCGCGTGAAGGAAAAAATAAAATTGCTCGGCATCGAGCTGATTCGCTATCAGGATTTGTAGAAATCGGTAGGGCGGTGCTGCCGCACCGCCGGCAGCGCGTCCCTACCAACAAAATATTTATGTTGAAGCTGATTTTAATTTTGCTCGTCGGCCTTGCGTTCGAGTCCACCGGCGTCATTCTGCTGAAGAAAGGCATCACGCACATCGGCGAGATGAACGGCTGCACCGCCGCCGAAATTATCCGCGTCGTGAAAGCCGGCGCGGTGAATCCGAAAATCCTGCTCGGCGTATTTTTTGAGGCGCTGTTTTTCCTGTGCCTGCTGGTTTTGATGTCGAAAAGCGAAATCAGCTTTCTCTGGCCGCTCACCGCGTTGAGCTTCGTGTTCGCGACATTTGCGGCGATCTGGTTTCTGGGCGAAAGCGTTTCCGCCGTGCGCTGGTTCGGCGTGATTCTAATTGTGATCGGCGCGGCGTTCATCAGTTACAGCGAACACGCGAAGGAAAAACCTGCGCCGCCCGCCAGCCAATCTGACGCCGCCGCAAAATAATTCTACAAGTGCCGCAGGCACGAAGGAAAATAGCCCGCAGTTTCAACTGCGGGTTTCTTGCCGAAATTATTTCAAGCCCCGCAGGGGCGGCAGAAAACCGGCGGGCAAATAATTCTTTCGTCCCTTCCGGGATTTGGTTTGCTTTTGGGCTTTTACCCGCAGTTGAAACTGTGGGCTACTTTCGGTCGCCACTCCGTGGCTTCAGACAGTCGGTCACGGAAAAGTGATTTTGGCGAGAACCTCAGCGAGTTGCTCGGCGGCGAACTTGGTTTTTTTCTGCAACTGCATCAACGCGCCGATTTTTCCGGGCGACTTGGCGATGGCCAGAAATAATTTTCCGTAATCCAGATTCTTGTCCGGCTTGGAGAGCGCGTTGAAATCCAGAGGCAAATCTTCGTCGGCCGTGTCGGAGATCACGCGGACGGTGGCGCAGGGAATTCCATGCTCCGCGCAAACAGCGTGAATCGCCGCTGATTCCATTTCGACGGCGTCCGCGCCGGTTTCGTCGCGCAATTTTTTCTTTTCGGCGACGGTCGTGGCGATGCGGTCGGCGCAGAAAATTTTTGCCGGTTTCGCGCCCGCAGCAACTAATGTCTCGTAGGAGACGACGTGAGGAGTCTCTGACTTTTCTTTAATTTGAGATTCGTCACCTCGTCTCCTACTGATTTCAAAAACCACGTCGCCGAGTTTCAATTCTGGATTCAGTCCGCCGGCGAAACCGCAGGTCAGCACAAGTTGGGGAGCACGCGCGCCCTCGCGCGTTGCGAACGACGCCCCGTCGTTCGCTTTTGCGGTTGACGAGGCGTCAACCGCCGCACCCGGGGCGGGTGCGCTCCCCAAAAATTCGCGCAGGGATTTTTCGGCGTTCTGGCGGCCGATGCCGGTGAGCAAAATTGAAACGGCTTGCGCCGTGACCGCCTTGCCCGCCGCGATTTTCCGAAACGGCGCGGCTTCTTCTTTCAGGGCGAAGCAAATGAGTGTGGACATTTAGCGCAAGGCATCCAGCAATTGCTGACGTTCCACGCCTTTATGGACACTCACGGCGCGCACGATGCCATTCAGCGTGCCGACGCGGAGCGGATTGTGATTGGGAACGGAAAGCCGTTGATGCGTCGGTGCGTCCGTTTGCAGAATGATGTGGCTGCCTTCCTGATGCGCGACGCGATACTGCCAGTCGCGGCACAAAACTTTGACCAGTTGCGCGCCGCTCAAATCGCGCGGGACTTTCATGCGCCGGCCAGAATTTCATCGCGCACCAGATGCAAGCGGATGCGGCGCGGCGTTTGCGGCTGGTCAAAAAAATAAGCGCGCACGGCTTCCTGAACATTTTGGCGCACGGCTTCCCAGGTGTCGCCTTGCGTGAAGATGTTTTCCGTCAGACATTCGGCGCAATAGCCGCCGTCCTCTTCCTGCGTCACTTCAAACACCAGTTCTTTCATGGCGTCAAACTACGGCGGAAGTTTTCAGACCGCAAGCGCGGACTGGTTGGCGTTCTGGTGGTCGCCGTTCTGTTCCCGAAAGAACAATCGAAAATAGCCCGGCATTTCAATGCCGGGATTGGTTGAAAAAATGTCGAGTCCCGCAGGGACGGCTGGAAATGGCGTTTCCTTTCAGCCGTCTCTACGGGACTTTTCGCAACGCGGCCAGAACCCGGCGTTGAAATGCCGGGCTATTTTCACAATGTCCCGGCGGGACACGGGAATTTTCGGCGGCCGATGCCGGTGAGGAGAATGTCGGCTTGCGCCGTGGCCGCGTTGCCCGCCGCGATTTTCCGAAACGGCGCGCCTTCTTCTTTCAGGGCGAAGCAAATGAGTGTGGACATTTGCTTAATCTCATTGCGCATTGTCCACGATTTTACTTCTGATTAATGAAAGTCGTTGAATTTCTTTCTCAATGGCATCCTTCAATTCGACTACGTTTTTCTTTTGAATCTCTGTTATGTAATCGTTGTGGTGAACCGCAAACATATTCAACCGTGCAGCCATTTCAGGACTGACCGAACCGCCTGGCTGGATTTGCTGGTCAGCAAAAAGCTTTATTGACGCATTTATTTGTTCAGCCGTCATGTAATAGTCGGATAAATCCCTGAGCAAATCATAGTCAATGTCAGCCATCTCCGGAGACCCATGTTTCCAAACATCTGTCGAAAGAAATCCAGTAGGCACGTTCATTTTATTGATACGAACCATCACGATGCCATCGCCCATGTTCTTAAAATAATTTGCTGCGGAAACTCCTTGCGCTTTCTCCGCTGAATTTGTGGAGGAACTCGCTTGTTCCGCAACAAACTTCGCCATGCCTTCAAACGGATTGTGAGGCTCGCCAAATTCAAAAGCTGCTTTGTAATCGTTGTTTAATAACAGCGTAATATTTTCGTTCAGCTCGTTTTCAATTTGCTTCAAAAATCCAATTCCTAAACGAGTTGAGTCAAGAATCGCCCTGTTTTGCTCGAAACGGAATGACCTTGATAGGTTGTTAACATTGAAAGTTTGAACTATTACTGCACTCACGCACGCGCCCACAATTGATGCGATGATTGCCCCTTTATGTTTTTTCCAAATGTCGGTCATAATTCAGAACATATCCGTGTGAAAATTGTTTGTGAATACTAATTTCGTTCATTTTATCCCCGCCAGCCGTTCCTTCCAGATTTTGTAAAGCTCCACGGTGGCGCGGACGTCGCGCAGGCAGTATTCGGCGATGTCGCGGAATTTTCCGGCGGCCAGCAGCGCGCCCACGTCCATGCCCGTCACGCCGTGGCTCTTGGGCGATTCGATGCCGAAGGCCTTGCAGTAAAAATCCAGGTTGAACCGCCGCGCCGCGCCGTCGCGACCGCTCACGCTGTAAAAGGTGAATTGCTCCGCGAGGTCGCAGTGCGGGTCGGTGGCGTAACGGTAGCCGAGCCAGTTTTTTTTCGAGATGGGCACGTTGAGCAGCGCGGAGCGCAGGTAGATGAACGGCACGTCGAAGCCGCGGCCGTTGAAGGTGACGACGGAATCGTATTTTTTCGCGACGTCCCAGAATTGCGCGAGCAGTTCCGCCTCGTCCGCGCAGGGGATAAATTTCACCGGCGCGTCTGCTTCTTCGACTTCCTCGAAATCTTCGGCGACGAACAGGGTCTGGCCGCGCTGCGTCTCGGCGTTGAGCATGGCGATGCAGACGACCTGCGACGTGAACGGCCACAGGCTCATGAACTTGGCGATCTCCCCGCGCTTGGCCTCTTTGGCGACGGCGTCCCCGATTTTTTCGGTTTCGCGGAAAAGATATTCCTGCTGCGCCTCGTCGAAGTTGTCAATCGGCTGCGCGGAGGTTTCGATGTCGAAAACGAGTGTGGCCATTCAGGGTGAAATGATCGTTATCTCACTTTTAACACGGTCGAAATCTTTATCTTGCGTCGCAATCGCAAGATCATTTTCTTTGGCGATGGAAAATTGATAAGCATCATCAAAATCAAGATTGAAGTTCCGTCGCGCCGCTATGACCTGTCCATATCCAGCCTCGTTCAAGGAAATGATTTCCAGATTCGGCAGCGAGTCCGCGACAAATGCTTCAAAAACTGGCGCGGCGTTTTCCCGAAACAATCGGACGCCGATGGAGTGAAGCGAAAAATCAGAAATGAAAAGCTCGTTTGATGCTTGCAGGAAGCGCTTGCATTTGTCCCCCGCTGACTGGCGCAACAAAATCTCCAGAAAAATGTTGGTGTCCACCAGGCAGTTCATCGCAGATCATTGGTTTGATGCTGCAATTCGACGGCGGTGAATTTATTTTTTAACGATTCCAAACCACCCTCCCAGTCAAATTTGAAGCCGGGCTTTCGCGGGCGATTTTTATTGCGGGCAGACTGGCCGGTCAACTGATCCAAAAAATCCTCCACCTGCAATTGCGCTTGCGGCGGCAAAGTCTTGAATTTGGCAACCAAAGTTTCGCTGCTCATAGCTGTAAAATAGCACCGGTTGATGACGAACGGCAACACGAATTCTGCGGCTGCCAGAACTCCAAGCTTGCCATCCGCTTCGCGCCAGTGGCAACTTGCCCGTTCTCGAACCGAAAATCGTTCCGCATGGACACGAACCGCCAACCTGAATCGGACGACGCCAAACTGCGCGAGCGGCTGGAGGAATTTTTGCGCCGCGCCCGCGACCTTGAGTCGGTCATGCAGGCGCCGGCCAGCCTGCCGCGCGTGAAGGAGCCGTCGCGTCCGCCGCTGCCGCTGCACGAACCGTTCCTGCCCGGCTCGATTCTCACCACGCTCTTCCGCAATCCCAAGACCAGCCGCACCGTTTCGTTCAAGGCCGAGGACTTGACCGAGCTGGACGGCATGACGACCGATTACCTGCTGAATTTTTACCAGTCACAGTCGCTGTTCTCGCCCGACGACGCGCTGCGCCTGCGCAACAGCCTGGAGTCGCATTCGCGGCAGGTGCTGCAACTGATGCGCCACGCCGACTGGCGCGCGTCGGTGTTCAACTACGAAACTGCCAAGGAGGAGGCCATCCTGCGCAGCCTGCTGCAACTGCGCCTGCTGATTGAATGTGTGCAAATTCTCACGCCGCCGCTGATGACGGTGAAACGCATCGAAGGCGAGGAGTTCGACTTGATTGACAACCTGCACAGTTTGCTGCGGCTGATGACGCTGGCGTTGTGGCAGCGGCTGGCCACCGACGGCTCGAACTTGCAGGCTTACGGCGCGCTGTCCATTTGCATCGCGGGACTGGCCGCCAAAACGGACGACGCGCTCGCGCTGATTGAATCCGGCTACGCCGCCAGCAACGGCAACCCCGACGCGTTCACGAAATGGTTTGAGAAAGGAGGCCGCCGCGCAATGGAGCGCGTGGAAACGATGTTGCAGCCGGTGGACAAATACGGGCTGGACGAAATTTTCGGATTGTTCACGCGGCACACGCTGGATCTCGGCCTGCAACCGGTGACGATTGAATTTGTCCGGCAAACATTGCAGACGCTCGTGATGACGCTGGCGAACATGGACCACGAAATGTCCGACGCCTGCCGCCGCCGTTCCGCTGTCATCTCCGCGCAGTTCACCGAAGTCTCGCGCCAATACGCCGTGGACTTCACCGTGCGCGCCGCCGATCCCGGCGTGAGCGAGGAAGACCTCGCCGCCATTTTCAAGGAACTGGACGCGCTCGTCGGACTCGATCCGGTGAAGACGGAGGTTCACCGCGCCACGAATTTTGCGCGGATGCAGGTGCTGCGCCGGCAGCAGGATTTGCCCGTCGTGCAGGCGAGTTTGCACAGCGTTTTTTTTGGCAATCCCGGCACCGGCAAAACCACCGTCGCGCGGCTCATGGGCCGCATTTACAAATCGCTCGGCCTGCTCCGGCGCGGCCACGTCGTCGAGTGCGACCGCGGACGGCTCGTGGCCGAATACGTCGGTCAGACGGCGGTGCGCACGCACGCGATGATTGATTCGGCGCTCGACGGAATTTTGTTCATTGACGAAGCCTACGCGCTTGCCGGGCGCGGCGCGGAAGATTTCGGCAGCGAAGCCATCGAGACTCTGCTCAAGCGGATGGAGGACGACCGCGACCGGCTCATCGTCATCGCCGCCGGCTACAACGAACCGATGAAGCAATTCATCGCGTCGAACCCCGGCCTCGAATCGCGCTTCACGAACTATCTCAACTTTCCCGATTACGCACCGGCGGAACTGGCGGAAATTTTTCATCGCATGGCCGCGCAAAGCGGGCTGGTGTGCGCGCCGGAAACGGAGAAAAAAGTTCTGGCCATCTGCAACCAACTGCACGCCGCACGCAACACCCAGTTCGGCAACGCGCGCGAGATGCGGAACCTGTTCGAGTCCGCCGTGCGCAACCAAAGCACGCGCCTCGTCGCCAGCGGCCAATGTGACCGCGACGCGCTCACCAAGCTGCTGCCGGAAGATTTGCCCGGCGATTTTGAAACCGGAATGTCCGCGCCGCCGGAAGGCAAACCGACGGCATCATGGATTGCGCCGAGGGCGGGTTGAAATTCCAGAAGAAGTTCACTCAACCGGCGCGGCGATCAAATCATAGTCCGTGTGGCCGACAACTTTGACACGCGCAAATTCGCCGACCGGCAGTTTGCCGTGAATGTAAATGCGTCCGTCAATGTCCGGCGCGTCCGCCTCGCCGCGAGCAACCAAAGTAGGGCAGGCATCTTGCCTGCCCAGATTTTGTGTTTCACTTTTCCCCTTCTTGCCGGGCGCAGGCTGGAAACCTGCGCTACTTTCTGTGCGCATCAGCCCGTGTTCCCACGAACTCACGTTGGCGGATTGCAATTGTTTTTCATCCGCCTCGCCTTCGACGAGCACTTTGATTTCGTGGCCGACGAAGGACTCGGAAACTTGCTTGGCGATTTTATGTTGCGCGGCCATGACGATTTCGCGGCGCTTTTGCTTCACCTTGTCAGGAATTTGTCCGGCCATCGCGCCCGCGCGCGTGCCGTCTTCCTGCGAATAGGTGAACACGCCGAGCCGCTCGAATTTTGTTTCGCGGACAAAATCGAGCAGCGTTTGAAAACTCGCCTCGGTCTCCCCGGGAAAACCGACGATGAACGTCGTCCGCAATGCGATGCCGGGAATTCCGGCGCGGATTTTCCGAATCAAATCCACGATGTATTGCTGCGAGGTTTCACGGCGCATCCGTTCCAACATATTTTCGTGGATGTGTTGCAGCGGAATATCAACGTAGCGCGCGACTTTTTTACATTCAGAAATTGTTTGAATCAATTCGTCCGTCCAATGCGCCGGATGCGTGTAGAGCAGGCGAATCCAGAAATCGCCTTTGAGCGAATTTAATTCGCGCAACAAAGAACAAATTGTCGTGGAATTTTCTGGAAGTGATTTGGCGGCGGCGGAAAATTTTTCGGGCGAAGAAATCGCGCGCGAATGGTTCGGGCGCAAATCAAGTCCGTAATAAGTCGAGTCCTGCGAAATCAAATTGATCTCCTTCACGCCATCGGCGATGAGCGCTTTGGCTTCGGCGATGATGTCTTTTTGCGTGCGGCTGCGATGCGAACCGCGCATCCGCGGAATGATGCAGAAGCTGCATGGATGGTTGCAGCCCTCGGCGATTTTCAGGTAGGCAAAGTGTTTTGGCGTCAGACGAAAGCGCGGCGTCGCGAAATCGGGAATGAAAATTGGGCGCGCGGTGACATCTAAAATTGGGGCAGTTGGAAGTTGTGAGTTGGAAGTTGGGGGCTTGATTCCGACAACCGTTTTGGTCTTTCCAAATTTTTCCGAGCCGCGAATGGATTCTTCCTTTTCGTGTTCGGAAACGTCTCGGTTCATCTCCAGTTCATTCAAATGCCCGACGACTTTCTGCTTCTGACTTCTGACTTCTGGCTTCTGACTTCCCACTTTCCCAGCGCGACTCGCAATCGCCTTGCCCACGATGTCGCCTACCTGCGCCATCTGGTCAATGCCCATGAACGCGTCCACTTCGGGCATGAGCCTGGGCAACTCGTCGCGGAAGCGCTGCGAGAGGCAGCCGGAAACAATCACGGCCTGGCCGCGCCGGTTCGCGTCGCGCAGCTCGACGGATTCGAGAATCGTGTCCACGCTTTCTTCCTGCGCGGAATCAATGAAGGAGCAGGTGTTGACGATGACGGCGTCGGCCTGCGCGGCGTCATTGGTGATTTCGACGCCGCTTTTGAGCAGCGAGCCGAGCATGATTTCGGCGTCCACGAGATTTTTCGCGCAGCCGAGCGAGATCAAGCCGACGCGCAGCGGCCGGGCACTGGAATTTTTCTTCGTCACAGACGGAAAAGTTTAACAGAGTTTTAATGCGTGGCAATCTTGCGAAGCGGCCTGCAAAAAATCCGTTTCACCGGTCACGGCAGAACCGGCGGCGCCGGATTGTTGGTGACGGTTGGCACCGTGTTTGTGGAATTGACGGCAGGCGGCGCGGCGTTCGTGGAGACCGTCGCCGGCGGCGCATTGGTTTCCGCCGGCATAGAGCGCAGCGTCCGCAACCTAGCACGTGCGGCATAGGGCATTCCCTGCTGCGGATCGAGCAGCTCGTTCAGCACGTCGCGGTTCAATGCGTCGTAAGGCGGCAACGCGACGCGCACCTCGTTTCCGTGTCCCGCAGTTTTTTTGGTATAACGGTCATAGACGCGGGTGGCGAGACGACGGAAATTTTCGGAGCTGTCATCATTGCCGAGGACAAGTTCGTAATACTGCCGCCCGATCAATCCCCTGACGGCGGAAGTCACGCGTTCCTGCGAGGTCTCGCCGATGTCAATCTGCACCACGGCCACGGCGTATTCGTCGAGCGTCAGAGTTTTGGGAAGCGAAGCCGGGTCGTTCTCGAGGATCGGCTGGTCGGGAAATTTTTCGCCAAGATACTTAAACCATTTTTCGGCCTCGGTCATCCGGTCAGCTTCGTAAAGAAAATAAACGGCGTCGCGCAGAAAATTCCGCTGCGCCTTCAGGATGCCGTCTTGCTGGGAGTGATCGGTTTCCTCGGCATACTTTTTTTCGTAGGTGTCGTTGACCTTGCCGACGATGTCCAAGTCGGGGACGAGTGCGTGGGTATGATTATAAGAGTCGGCAATGATGCGTCCGTGATGAAACGCCTGGAGCATGGACTGGTAAATGAGGCGGCGCAGCGTGATTAAATCGCCCGCCTGCACCTTGTCAGGATGTTCCTTCGCCTTTTCCAAGCCGAGAGCGCCCCAATAAATCGCGTGCGCCTCCGGCAGCCGCCAGTCGAGCGGGCCGTATTCCGCGTCCACTTTTTCCGCGAATGCCGGATCCATCTTGTATGTTTCACGCAGCACCATGACGTTGGTTTTTTCCCCGGGCGTCTGCGGATGCAGCAGCGCGGCGAAATTCGTTCCTTCCGGGCCGAAGAACGGCGTCATGTCGTCCGCCCACTCGCGCTTGTAATACATATTTCCGTCGTCCATGTTCTGCCCCATCTTGCTCTGAAAAATCCAGCCCAGTTGCTGGTAAAGCAGCGTGTCGTCGGGATTGTAGCGCAGCCCCTGGTCGCGCAGCAGGCTGATGCCGTTTTCGATCCAGTGCCAGCGGTCGGAATAAATTCCCGGCTCGTTTTCCTTGAACTTGACCGAGATGTTCCAGGCCATGTTCCAGGCCTGAAACGCCCATACCTGCGCGAAATGCGGTTCCAAGTCGGTAATCCAGTTTGCCAGTTGCGCCGACTCAAAAAATTTGTCGTCCTGCTGCAGGTCGGTGGCGCGGATCCAGAGAAAATTCGAGATCAGGCCGCGAAAACCGCCCAGCGCCACCGTCGTGAACGCGAGCATCGGCGGCGCGTTGTCGAGCACCGCCGTGTAAGTCATCCCCAGCCGGTCGCGGTCGCGGTTCAAGGAATTCTGCACCCGGCCGGAGCCGAACAGCAGCGCGGCGGCGAGCAGGAACAAGAGAAATTTTTTGGCGCGGAGGTTCATTTTTGGGAAATGAAGAATGAAGAATGAAGAATAAAAAAACAAAACCGGCGAATCGGTTCGATCTCTTCATTCTTCATTTTTAATTCTTCATTCTTCATTTATTATTGCGTTCCTTGTGCCGTCGCCAGTTCGCGGCGGTTCAAGCAGATGATGCCGACCACGGCAAAAATTCCGCCGAGCAGCAGGACGATCTGCACAAACGCCGCGCCGAGTTCAAACCACGAGATGCTGCGCCCCGTGCTCAACGAATCAATCGGCGAATAATTCTGCACCAGCCGGATGACGTGCAGCATTCCCTTGAACGCCGGGATCAAAATTACGTCCGCCGCCGAATGTCCCGCCTGGCCCGTCTCCTCGTTGCCGACGGCGACCGAGCCGGAATCAATCGCGTCGGCCAGCGTGCCGCCGCTCAACACCACCAGCAGCATCGCCAGCGAAAAAAACGCCGCCACCGGGAACGACAGAAAGCTCGCCGCCATCAATCCCAGCGCCGCTATCAACGCCAGCCAGCAGAAAATGATCCCCAGCCCGCGCGCAAAATTCAGCGCGAAGCCGCCTTCGGGATAAAGCACCTCCATGCCGTCTTCGAGCGGAAACAGCAGCGCCGTGTCATTCAGATTCGCCACCATGATGGTCAGCACGCCCTGGTCATCGAAAAGATTCGCGGGAATCTGGAATTCATGGAACGTGTCCGGCGCGAGGTGCATCGGCTCGCTCTGCCAGATGTTTTTTGCATTGGGATCACCGGCCTGCCAGGCGAGCACGAACGTGCCGGAAGGGCTTTTGTCCGCAGAATTGAATTTCACGCGCACCTGGAGCGGCTTGTCGCGCAGGAAATTTTTGGCGAAGCCAAGTTCAATCCTCCACGGACGCGAAGTGTATCCCGGCGGCACGACTTGCAGCTCCGCTTTGACCTCTTCCAGAAAGTTTGTCTTCGCCTGCGCCAAATCCACCGAGCCGGCCAGCCCGGGATTTTTCTTCAACTTGTCCGCCAGCATCTGTGAGGCCGCCGAATCAATTTCCGCGTTGTAACTGCGTTCCTTCGCCGAGCCGCGCGCCACCAGCACCTGCTCGCGCAAAATTTTCTGCTCCGCCGCCGGCAGTTTCGTCGCGCGCCATTGCAGCAGGCCATAAACGCACGCGCCTGAAATTGCCAGCAACGCGGCGTTCAGCGAAATGATTCCGAGCCATTTGCCAATCCAGATTTGCCAGCGCGCAATCGGTTTTGTGGCGACGACTTGAATCTGGCATTCCTCGATGTCGCGCGCCAGCGTGCCGCACGAAAGCCAAAGCGTCGAAAGCCCGAGCAACGCCGTGATCGCGCTCAACGTGTAGGTCAGAATGATCTGCGTGAAGCCACGCGCCGTGCCGTCGTCCTTGATGACCAGCGGCAAACCGACGACCGCCAGAATCAACAGCACCGCGATGACGAGGAACAACTTGAACCGCAGCGCGGCCTTCCACGTCAACCACGAGATGGCGAGAATTCTTTGCATCAATTTCTATTTGTAGGAGACGACGTGAGGAGTCTCATTTTTAGTCTGTAATTTTAGTTAGAGCCTCCTCACGTCGGCACCTACAAATCTTATTTTTTACCACCGAGCAGCGACGAGAGTTTTTCATCTGCCTTCGCCAAATCCGCTGGCTTGGCTTCTGGCGCAGATTTGGCCGGTTGTGATGTCGGCTGGCTCGCTTGCGACAGTGCCGCCAGTTTTTTGTCGTCCGTCTTCGGCATGGCAGCTTGTGCTGCTGATTTTATTTCAATCACCGGCTGCGCCGCCTGCGGCAACGACAATTTTTCCAAAACTTTTTCTGTCTGTGGTTTTGCCTCCACGCCGCCGCGCAGATACTCGGCCACGCGCGCGCCAGATTGCGCGCCGCTGGTTTCGTTCGCCGCGCGCGCCTTCGCCACCACGTCGAGAAAATAACTTTCGAGATTCTGTGTCGGATTATCTACTCGCACTTCGCCGGTCGAAACGTCCTTGCGGATGATTTCCAGAACGCGCTCCAAAGTTTCGCGCGGCAAAACCGGCGTCGTGATGCGCAGCGTGTCCGGCTCGGCGAGTAATTCTTTCAGCGTGCCCGCAGCCTGAATTTTTCCGCCGTAATAAATCACCACGCGGTCGCAAACGTCCTCGACATCGGAAAGCAGATGGCTGCTCAAGATCACCGTCTTGCCGCGCCGCGCCAACGCGATGATCAAATCCTTCACCTCGCGGCAACCAATCGGGTCGAGGCCGGCGGTCGGCTCGTCGAGAATCACCAGATCAGGATCGTTGATGAGCGCCTGCGCGAGGCCGATGCGGCGCTGCATTCCTTTGGAAAATTCCCCGACCGCGCGGGTCTGCGTTTTGCCGAGACCGACCATTTCGAGCAATTGTTCGGAACGATTATCGCGTTCGCTTTTCGAGAGATGAAACAGGTTGCCGAAAAAATCCAGCGTCTCGCGCGAGTTGAGGTAGCGATAGAGATAAGATTCCTCCGGCAGATAACCGATGCGCATTTTCGTCTGCACATGGCGCGGCGAATGGCCGAAGACCTCGATATGACCTTTGGTTGGATTCAACAAACCGAGCAGCAGCTTGACCGTCGTGGATTTGCCGGAACCGTTCGGCCCGAGCAATCCGAAAACCTCGCCGCGCCGGACTTCAAAATCCACGTTGTCCACCGCGCGCGCCTTGGGGCGGTTCCAGAAATCCTTGAACACTTTCGTCAGCCCGCGCACGGACACGACGACTTCTTCGGATTTATGATTTACGATTTCCGATTTACGATTTAATTCGGCGACGGGCATGGCAAAATACTAAATGAGCGCAACCGCGCCAGCAAGCCGCTTGGCAAAATTCCTATCATGCGAAGAAAATGTGGCCGCTCCCGCGAAATCCTGTGTCATTCCCGCAAAGTCCTGACCGCTCCCATGAAATCCCCGATGCCTCCCGCGAAATCCTGACTCGTTCCCGCAAAGTCTGCGCTCCTCCCGCGAAATCCCAAGTCGCTCCCGCGAAATGCTGGACTGCTCCCGCGAAGTCCTGAACTCTTCCCTCAAAATCCTGCCTCGCTCCCGTGAAATCCTGACCCTTTCCCGCAAAATCCCAGGTCGTTCCCGCGAAATCCTGCACGCTTAAAAACAATCCCAAGCTGCTGGTTTTGAGCTATTTAGGTGTTTTATGCCGTCCCGCCCTGAAAAATTATTTTGACAGGCAAAACCAGAATTATTATCTAAAACCCATGTCCAACCACATTCCGCACTTCCCGATAGCCATACTCACATACAATGGCCAACTCATCATCGCCGCAGCGACGGCGAATCCAGCCATCGCGCCGCGTTTGCCCGCGACTTACATTGCCGACACCACCACCGCGCTCGGAAAAGTCACCGCCGATATTTCCAGCCAGAAAACCGCCCACGGCGAACTCGGCAACCTCACGCCCACGCAGCACACGAACCTCGACACGCTCCAGCACTGGATGAACCAGGCGCGCAAGACCGCCAAGCTCGCCTTTGCCGGGCAGGACGTGAAACTGCATCAGGAATTTCAAGTGGGCATCAACAGCCCGCATGACCTCGCTTCCATTTTGAAACGCGCTGACATCATTATCGCCTCAATTCAAACCGCGACGAATGCGCCCGCGCTGCAACTCAAAGGCTGGACGGCTGCGGAGACCACGGCTTTTACAACTGTGCGTCAAACTTTCGGAACAGTTGCGGTGACGCAACAAGCCGACAAAGGCGGGGCAAAAGTCAGCACCAGCACCAAGAACACCGATGCCGCCGATTTATATGAACGGCTGCTGACGATTCAAAACGCCGCCGACTTGCAATGGCCGGTGAGCAATCCCGCCAACGCCGGAATCCGTGACCAATTCCGTTTGAACACCTTTCCGCCCGCCAGCACCACCGCTCCGGCGACTCCGGCAACGCCGCCCGCGACACCGCATCCGTAAAAACAAATTTGAAAACGCAAAGCGGCCTTCGGAAACGGAGGCCGTTTTTTTACTGACGCGGCTTGCGAATGTCCATGACTCCAATTGAAATCAAAAGCAGCACGGCAGCAGCAGCGTCAACCCACGCCCAAGTCCCGCGTTTCAGATGAAGCGGAGCAATTGGATTCAGCACAATGGCAACGATGACGAACACGAACAGCCAGCCGAATTTTTTATTTTGGACGGTTTGAAAAACGGTGAACGCAGTCACTCCAAAAGCAATCCAGCGTAGAATCGTGTAATAGTCGTATGCGTGACGGCCAAGAGCCGCAAACAGCATCACCGCAGCAATCAGCTTGGCAATGATGATGCCTAAATTGGCGGCTTTCATGGCAGTTGAACTACGTCCAAAAGTTCGCCTTTTACTGAAAACCCATCGCCGTCACTACTGCTTAATCGTTGCGCTTCTTGGCATTTGAAAACAACTGCGAAGAAAATTGAAAGCTGATTCGTGTAGAATGTTATCGCTTTGGCAGGACTGCATTGAAGTTCAAGAGACAAACTATTTGTCGTGTCCGCGCTCGAAAGACTGGCGATAATTTTCCCATCTTTCTTGAAAATGTCATTGATGGTGCATTTGATTAACACCGGCTTGGTTTCAATGCCTAGTGGATCATCCTTGCCTGATTCACTGCTAATTAACGCACTTGAAACATCAATCGAAAATGGCTGCGCGCCGCCTCTGTCCGGCAGTAACGCTTCCCAATTGGTGACGGCGTTATATTTCAACGCGAGTGCCGCAATGCTGGCGTCTGTTTGCTGCTGCCGCATTTCAGTGGCGTGTTTTTCACGCGCTTGTGTTGAAAAATAATTTATCAAATACCAAACTCCGCAGCCAATCACTGCCACAAAAAAGATTGTGCCATAAACTTGGCCGGAATTTATCCGGCGGCGTGGCGCGTCGTGCGTTGATTGATTATCAATGTCAGTTTCGTTCATAACGATTTTGGATTTCGGGGTTGATGCGGGAATTTTTGGCACAGCCTCTTCCGTCGCATCTGTCCAGTCCTGCGCTAATGGCTCTAGCTCGGTCTTTAGCTCGTCGAGAATGTTCTGATGCTCCACCGACAACGGCACTGGCTTTATTTTTTTATCGGGATTTTTGTGTTGTTCAATGATTTTATCTGCCCACGCTTCAAGTTCTGTGCCAGCAATAATTCCTTTTATCGGTGGCTTCGTGGTTGCGTCGCCTGCGGCTAAAGACTCGTCATCCTTTGGCGTTTCGCCGGGATTTTTATTATCGCTCATAGCTGCCCTTCATGCTGCTTCGATTCGGAACTGGGAACAACTCAAAACAGTGGCATTGACTCAATCAACCATTGCGCTCGGCATCCAACTTTTCCTTAACGATTTTACCCTCCGGTGTTGCAAAATATTCCTGCTGCCATTTCACCTCAACCATAATGTCCTCCAAATCCTGTTTTTCCTTTGCATAGATATATTGATGCGCTTGGTTGCCCATGATTGTGTTCAGATTCAAAACCTCCTTCTCGCTACCTCGCAACAAAGTTTTACGTTTTAATTTCTTTCCCAGCTCGTCGTTCGGGTAATTTGCTTCAATGCAAATCTCTGGTGTCAAAGCGAAGTAGTGAGTCCGTTCCATAAATGATGGAGGATAAATGGTTTTGCTCTTTGGAATAACCACAGTCAGCGGATTATCTGAAGTTACGAATTTTTGCGGCAGTTTTGAGATATAAACGAGCCAGCGCTGATGATAAAAAAGATTTGCAAATTTTTCGATGGAATCAAACATCATTAAATGTTGTTCGTTGCTGAAATCTAGTGAGTAATCCTTGGTCAACATCATTTCTTTGATTTTCTCCCTAACCTCTGGAGATGTTGTTTTACCAGTTTCTTTATCGTAATTATCAAATATTTTTTCGGCAGACAGCATACTGAAACGCATTTCATTGATGTGTTTCAAAACCTGTTCTGAAGTTTTATTGACCTGATTTCTCATCGCCGGACCACGAACCCACACCATGCTCATCAGCAAAGCTACAGTCCATTTTTCCTCATCAAGAACCTGCTCGTTATTCAACAATTTAGAAACAATGAGGTCAATTTTCTTGCCGATTTCATCCTCCATTTGTTGAAAATAATTCTCGATGTGTTGGCTTATATCGTCAGGCTGTCCTGTGCGTATTCCATAGAAAAAATCTTCATAGCAAATTCCCCTCGTGCCTTTGGGCGGCAGGCATTTCATCTGTTTGCTATCTAACACCTCAACCTCGTTATTTCCGTTCAGAAATCTGCGAAGGTAAAATCGTGGGACAAAATGCTGTTTTCTTGTAACCGTAAAAGCGTTCACGCCAGTTTCGGCGTCAATTCGCCCGACGGTTTCTGATTCGATCCATGGTCGTGTTTGTCGGCGATGGGTTCAGGATTAAAATGTTCCAGTTCCTCGCCCTTGCGCACGAGGCGCGCGCTGTTGAAAATCACGATGAGCGTGCCGATGACGTGCAAAATCGCGGCGGTGATCGGGCCGATGTAGCCGAACGCCGACGCCGACAGCCCGACGATGATGAAGCACACGCCGAACGCAAAATTCTGGTTGATGACGGCGCGCGTGCTGCGCGAGAGTTTCACGAGGAACGGCAAACGGCGAAGATCATTGTTCATCAGCGCAATCGTCGCGCTGTGAATCGCGACTTCGCTGCCCGCTGCGCCCATCGCGATGCCGATGTCGCCCGCCGCGAGCGCGGGCGCGTCGTTCACGCCGTCGCCAATGACCGCGACTTTGTAGCCTTTCAATTTCATCGCGCGGACGAATTCAACCTTGTTCTGCGGCAGGCAATCGCCCTTTGCTTCTTCGCAACCGATTTCATTCGCGACACGCGTGGCGACGACTTGACGGTCGCCGGAAATCATCGCGATACGGCGGACGCCGGCTTCCTTCAATTCGGCCAAAGCCTCCTTCGCCTCGGCGCGCGTCTGGTCCTGCATCCCGACCCAGCCGACGCATTTGCCGTTTTGCGCGACGAAAATCAGACTCCAGCCTTCGGTCTCGTTCAAGTCCACGGATTTCTCGAAGCTCGCGTCAATGCCGTTGTCCTTGAGCCATTGCGCGCGGCCAACGAGAATTTTTGCGCCGTTGATTTCGGCTTTCACGCCGCGACCGGCGGTTTCGGCAAAATCTTTCGGCTCGGCGAGCGGAACTCCGGCTTCGCCTGCGAGCGTGGCGAGCGCTTTCGCGGTCGGATGGTTGCTGTATTTTTCGGCGGATGCGGCGAGCAGCAAAAGTTCGGCGGGTTTCGTTTCGCCAATCGGCGCGAGGCGGCTGACGGCGAGCTGACCGGTCGTGAGCGTGCCGGTTTTGTCGAAGACGAAGGCGTTGATTTTCGCAGCGAGTTCGATGTCGGCAACGTTCTTGATCAAAATTCCCAAACGTGCGGCGGCGGACAGCGCGGCAACCATCGCGGTCGGCGTCGCGAGGATGAACGCACACGGGCAGGACACGACAAATACCGCGATGACGCGGTTCAAGTCGTGCGTGAACGCCCAGACCAACGCACCGATGACCAGCACGAGCGGCGTATAAAACCCCATGTATTGATCCACGATTTTCTGGATCGGCAGCTTGGTTTTTTCCGCCGCTATGATAAGTTCGCGCACGCGACCAAGTGTTGTATCCGTGCCAGCGCGGCTGACTTTGATTTCAAGGACGCCGGTTAGATTTTGCGTGCCGGCAAACACTTCGTCGCCGGATTTTTTGTCCACCGGCAGCGATTCGCCGGTGATGGTGGCTTGATTAAAAGAGCCTTGGCCATTCACAATAATTCCGTCAGCGGCAACATTATCACCGGGACGAATACGAATTGTATCGCCGACAGAAAGCTGGCTGGCGGCGATTTCTTCTTCACTTCCATCTTTCAAAATTCGACGCGCTTTTGTCGGAGTCAGTTTAATCAATGATTCGATGGAATTGCGCGCGCCCTCGGCGGTGCGGGTTTCGATGAGTTCGCCGGTGAGCATGAAGAACGCGATGATGCCGGCCATTTTGTAATCTTCCGACGCGAACGCGGCGAGCACGGCGATGGCGACGAGCTCGTTGATGCTCAGGCGGCCGACGCGCAAATCCTTGACGGCGGTGACGACGATGGGATAGCCGAGGATGACGGCGCCGATCATGGCGCTGGCGCTGGCGAGCGTGGTGCCGGCCTCAAACAGCCAGTCCACGAGGTAGGCGTTGAGGACGAAGACGACGCCGAGGACGGCCTGCCAGAGATGCACGCTGGAATGTTCGTGGTCGTGGCCGCAGCCGCACGAGTCGTCGTGCTCGTGGTCGCTTAAAAGTGAAGTGACTTGCATAAAAATTTACGATTTACGATTGGCGATTTACGATTTGAAATGCAAGTTGCCCGCAAAATGAAATTGGCGGCGCAGAAGTCACGAAGTGACGGGCGAAAATAGCCCGCCGTTTTAACGGCGGGAAAACGGATGAAAGAAAACCGAGTCCCGAAGGGATGGCGGGAAACATTTTCCAGGTTTCTGCCGCCCCTTCGGGGCTTTGTTCGCTCTCAATTTCATCCCGCAGTTGAAACTGCGGGCTATTTTCTTTTGTCCCTGCGGGACGGCGGGACGTTTGCCAGCGGTAACTTGGAAAAAATTTCATAATCAAAAAACTTTTTGGTTGAAAACGGGAAAATGGTTCAGCCAGTTGTCTAGCTTAACAAATAACCAAGCAAAAGCATAACTCCACAATGGAATTAAAAAAAAGATCGCGGGAAGTAAAAACAAACCATCCAGATGAAATTTTTGCATCGCAAAGAAAACTAAAAACGGCAATGGCTGCAACAGCTTTACAACCGTTACTCCGAAATCAGTCCAAATTTGCACCCTTATAAGCCACTCAATATTTGAATGTCCACCTGTTGATGCCGGATGGAGAAAAATTACGAGCAAACATACAATTATGGTCAGAGTAAAGTGAACAATCGCCACTTTCCACATTCTTCGTTTTTGCATCGCGTCCATTTTCATTTTACGGACTTGCCGCCGCTTTTTGCTGCGGCAATGGGCGGCTTAACTGTAGCCTGACTTCGGTGCTTTTGCCATTGTCGCTCGTGGGCTGGACCCATGTATCGGCGTTGGTCAGCACTTCGGCCATCATCTTGATCGTGTATTGCTGCGTGAACAGGCGCGGGTCGCCCTGGTAAAGCGGCAGCAGGCCGTTGAACACTTTCGCCTCGGCGAGGACGTTGGTGACGTAGATGGCGCCGGCGAGCGTGGCCTGCTGAATCATGGTCGCGGCCTGCGCGTCGGCCTGGCTCAAGACCTGGTTGGTGTAGCTGTTGGCGTCAATGAGCGCCTTGTTGCGGTTGTTGCGGGTGATGCCGACCTGGTGGAACACGGCCTCCAACTGGCGCGGTGCCTGGCTGACCACGTTGCATTGGTCAACCACGATGCCCAGTTGCTCCTGTTCGGCCAACTGCTCCACGCGCTGCCGCACGGCCTCTGAAAATTCGTAGACGCGAGATTTCAGAATGTCGTCCACATTGAACCGTGCGGCCGTGTAGAGCAGCGCGTTGTTGACCGCGTTCTGCACGAGGTTTGACGCGGAAACGAAATTGAACGTGTAGCCGAACGGATCGCGGACGTGGTAGCGCAGCGTCGCGCGCGAATGAACGATGTTCTGGTCGGCGGTGATGACATAGCCGTCAATCGCCGGATTCAGTGACGGGCCGGCAAACAATTCCTCGCCGCTCAATTCCTGCTCCGGCGTGGTGAAAAACCAGCCGATGGTGGAAATGACGACCTGCTGCTCCGTGATCGGGATTCTCACCACCTCGTCAATCGGATAGGGAAACGACCAGTGCAGACCGGCGTTCATCAGCCGCTTGTCGCCAATGCCGACGGGCTTGCCAAAACGAAGGATGACCGCCTTTTCCTGCGACCCGACGGTGAAAAAGCCGGAGGCGAAAAACGCGACGACCATTAGCAGCATCACGATTTTGACAATCGCAAAACTGCTGCGCAGCGCCTCGGCCAGCGCCTGCGAGCCGGCGTCCTGCATTTCGGGCGCGAGGCCGTGGTCGTGGTCGTGATGATGATGTTCGTGGTCGTCGCTCATGGCATCAATGTAGGGCGGCCTTCCAGCCTGCCCGCGCCAACAAAGCTGGCGCATGAATTATTTTCATGCTCGCGCTGACGCGCTCGCCGGACAGGCTGGAAGCCTGTCCTACTTTATCCGCGCCGCGAACGTAAAATTTTTCTTTCATAAAAATCATTTCGCCGGCGGATCCACCGGCAGATTCTGGAACAGGTCGAACGGCGGCGTGCGTTCGTCAAAAATCAAAGTTGTCTTCTGGTTCAACGACTGTTTCAGCGCGTCAATGCGCAGCAGGAAAATATACAAACCGGGATTCTGCTCGAACACGCGCAACGTCGGCGCGGCGGCGGCCTCGGCCTCGCCCTGGATGCGGACGGCGGCGGCCTGCGCGTTGGCGATGGTTTCGGCGGCCCGCCGGTCGGCGTCGGCGCGGATGATGGTCGCCTCTTTCTGTCCTTCGTATTGTTCCGTGCTGATGAGCCGCTGCCGGTCGGCTTTCATGCGATCAAACACGCTGGTGGTCACGCTTTCGGGCAGCTCGATTTTTTTGAGGCCGAGAAATTCGAGGCTGATGCCGTAATCTTTCGTGCTCAAGTCCGACTGCACCTGCTGCTCGATGTTCGATTCGATCTGGTCGAACTTCAACTGCTGCGGGTCCGTGTTGACGAAATCCGACAGGTGGTGGTTGCCGATGACGGCGTTTTGCGCGTTGCGCAGGATGTTTTCCAGCGCGGTCTGCGCGGCGTTGGTGTCGCCGAGAAATTTCGGATAAAATTTGGACGCGTCGGAAATCCGCCAGCCGGTGTAGAGGGTCACGATCAGGTTGTTGTTGTCCGCCGTGAGCGTCTGGCTGAATTTGTCCTCGAAATTCTGGACGCGGTTGTCAAACTTATAGACCTTCTGGATCGGCCACGGCCATTTGAAATACGCGCCGGGCTGGTCATAAGGATGCGCGGACAGCCGGCCGAACGTCGCGACGACGGCGACCTCGGACTGGCGCACTTGAAAGACAAACAGCAGCAGCGCGAAAATCACGACCAGCACTGCGCCGATGATGACGGTTAAAAGATTTTTTTTCATGGCAGTTTAATCGTTGGGCACGTTCAAATTTTCCAGGTCGGCGCGGATCTTGTCCTCCAGTTCGTAAATCAGCACATTCTGCGTGTTGGTGACGAGCAAAATGTATTTGCGCGCGTTGGCGGTCGCGACGGGGAAGGCCTTGAAATACGCGCGCTGCTTGTAAATTGACGGCGCGGTGGCGTAGGCCGGAATCTGGTTGGTGAACAGCGCCGCGCTGGAAAACGCCGAGGTCTCCAGCCGCACGCGTAGCGCCTCCGCCGCGCTGTTCGTGGTGAACGCAATCGCGTCCGCCAGCGCGTTGGTTTCGATGGCCTCGGCCTGCGCCATCAGGTTCGTGGCCACGCGCGTCTGCCGGGCGCCGATGACATTTTCGTAGCTGGCGGCGACGCCGCCGGCCGTCGGCGGATGAATGTCCTGCAGGCCGACAAAAATAATTTTTGCGCCAAGCTGCCGGGCGTTGGCCGCCGCCTGGATGTTTTCGCCCACGGTCCGCGCCGCCGCCACGCGGTCGCGCGAAAGAACATTGTCAATGTCCGCGCCCGCGAGATAATGCACCACGGCGCGCGTCGCCAGTTCCTCCAGCAGGCTCTTCGGGTCGGCGTTTTGATAGGCCCATTGGAGCACATTCGTGATTTGAAACTGGATCGGGATGCTGATGGAAATCAAACTCACCGGCGGCGTCTTGAGCGTGTCGTTCGTATCGCCGTTGTCCTTTTGCAAAGCGGCCTGCTCGGTGGTGCCGACGAGGAAATTCTGCTCCTTGTTGTGCGCCACCGTCCACAAAAGCACGCCCGTTTCGTTCGCGTCCGGCGTGTAGCCGACGTAGAGCGACTGGATTTGGTCCGTGCGGTAGCGGTAGATTTTATCCACCGGCCACGGCAGCTTCAGGTGCGCGCCCGGGTTCAGGATTGCCTTGTTCCGCCCGAAATGTTCCAGCACCGCCTGTTCGCCCGCGTTCACGAACACGACGCAGGTGGACAAAAGCAGGATCGCCAACTGCACGAGCAGCAGCGCCAGCACATTGTTTTTCAGCAACTGATAAAACCATGTCTCGGAAACCTTGAAGCCGAACTGGTAGTCAATCGTCTGCGCCGCCGTGGTGAACAAACTTTCCGGCTGCGCCAGCAGGCCGACGACCCGGCTGTCGTAAAGCGGACGGGCGATTTTTCCTTTGACGCGCGGACGGTAAATCTCCAGCAGCAGCGTCAACAGCAGTTCCGCCGCCATCAGGCCGAGCAGCACGCACAGGCCGCGCGCGACCCAGAAATCGGCCCGCAAAAATTTCCCTTCCACGCCCGCCATGCCCAGCGCGGTGAACGCGCAGAGAAACCCGCCCGCGAGCAGAAAACTGGAGCCGGGCCGCAGCAGCCGGTGATTTTCCAGCCGCGAAATCGTCACGGAAAACCGGCCGATCAAAAACAGCACGAGCGCAAGAATGGCGAACAGCGCGAGCGCCGGCATCAGGCGCGCCATGGTCAAACCGGCGGTGGAACCAATGATGGTTTTGCCCGTCCAGCGCCAGAGCAGCCACGCGCCGCCCGCCTCCAGCACCAGCAGCAGCACGCAAAATCCGGGGACAAAAAATTTCCCGAACTGCTCGCGCGAACGCCGCGCCGGGAAAACTTCCGAATCTTTCGCCTCGAACAGGGCGGATTCGCCTTTCGCGCGGGCGAGTTCGTCCACCTCCAGTTTTTCCAGCCGTTCATTTTCTTCGAGCCGCATCTGGAACCAGCTCACGAACGCGACGAGCACGCCGAGGCCGAGAAAAACCGACGCGGCCTGGCCCGCCTGCGAGTTCACAAAAATCGTGACGACAAACGCGGCGACGAAGGCCGTCACCGCCGCCAGCAGGTTCACCAGTCCGTTGTTGTGCGTGTTGCGTTCCACAAATAAATGCAAAATTAAAAATTAAAAATTAAAAATGCAAACCGCCGGGACGTTGTGCGCGAATCGCGGACCCGAATTTTTAATTTTGAATTTTTCATTTTCAATTGTTCTAGCTCAATTCGCGTTCTTCAAACAGCGCCACGCCCACGGCCAGCGCCGCGCCGGCATAACAGGCCGCGTAGCCGAACGCCTTGCCGACGTAATCCCAGTGAAACGTGCTTTTGCCCGAGTTGATGGCGTCGGCAAGCCAGAAAAGCTGCCAGTTTGGAACGATGCTGTAAAGCGTCGAGGCCCACCACGAGCCGTGCGCCGCCGCCCGGCCGAAAAAATAATCCGACATCAGCCCGGCCAGAAAAACCGCCGAACAGATCGCCAGCGTCGCAATCATGTCAAACCGCGTCGAGCACGCCAGCGCGATGGCGGCGAGAATCCACAGCGCGAACAAAATCAAGATTCCCGCCGGCAACAGGTTCCAGTTCACCTGCGCCGGCGTGCCGAGGCTTTCCATCTGTTTGGTGAACTGAAAAATGATGAACGCCGCGAACGTCGTGAAAACCAGCATCGCAAACACCGCGTCGCTCACAAACGGGCGCCGCAGGAAAAAATTGCTGAAGGCCGCCAGCGCGTAGGCCAGCAGAATTCCGCCGCCAAAAATCCCAATCGCCGGCAAATCCGTTTTGCCGTAGGCATCAAACGCCATGCGGCTCGCGAGCAGCACGCCAATCATGTTGACATAAGTCAAAACCGTGAGCGCCACCGCCAGCCCGGCGAATTTGGCCAGCAGAAATTGCGCGCGCCCGACCGGTTTCGACAAAACCGCCAGCGCCGTGCCGGTGCGGATTTCCCGCGCGAGCGACGACGACGCGCTCAACACCGCGCCGAACAGTCCCGACAGCAGCATCGCCGCCAGCGTGGAATTTTCCACCAGCTTCGGCTCATCGCCAAACGCGAAGTAATACGGCACCGCGAGAAAAAGTTCAAACAGCACGGAACCGGTCAGCAGCAGCAAAAAGATGGGCTGCCGGACCAGTTCCATGAAGGCGTTCGCCGCAATGGTGAGAAACTGACGCATCTAGGTCTGCCAGTTTATCCGTCCAAAAAAAAAATGCCAGCCGTTAATCCGTTCAAGGCGCAAATCATAATAAGGTTCAGAACAATTGAGCGTGCGGGCGGCGTTTTTGTTCAAAATCAGTCACGAACTACAGCGGCACCTTCAACACCGGCACCAGTTAATCCTTCAATTTATCCCGCGTCTGAATACTGGATTAAATTAAAGGCTGACCACTTTAAGGCGGTTTTTGTCGCTACTTCTAATCTGTCGCTTTTTAAGCGGCGCGGCAGGTATCGTCATTCCCATGGCAACTTCTGAAAAAATCAACGTCATCGCTGGAAAAAACATCCGCGCTGCGCGCGAAAAGATGGGGTTGAGTCAGGATGCCTTCGCGGATCTTTGCGAAGTTCATCGCACCTACATCGGCTCGGTTGAACGTGGGGAGCGAAACATTACTTTGGACACGCTCGCCCGGATTGCGAAAGCGGCGAACACGACTCCGATTGCACTTTTGCAAGCAAGCGGGCGCGGAAAATGGCACTGTCCTAATTTGAAAAATCAGCCCGCTTAAAGCAACGTGGCAGTTTTGGGCGGTTCTGGTTCCTGCTCAAATTCTGGATGGCAAATTTTCAGCGGTGGATTTCCAATCTGTCCGTCCAATTTCAGCAAATCGTCATCGTAGGTGTGCAACACCTCGACCTGTTGCGCGATTGCGCTGGCGACATGAATCGCATCTTTTGGTTTCAAATGCGGGAATTTCCAAATCAAATTGCGGGCGGCTTCAGCTATTTGCCGGTCACAATTGATTGCCCTGATATATTTGTGCATGAAATACTTTTGAATGACCTGCTCATGCTCTTTTGAAAGTTTGTCCGACTGTCCCTTAATCCAAACGCATTCCACAAACGTAGCGGTCGAGGTATAAATGTCAACGGCTCCATCCCTTGCGGCTGTCTCGACACGCAGGCACGTTTCCACCCGTCCGGCTTCTTTGCCGAACAATGCGTGGAAAACACATGCGTCCCAATAAACCGTTTTAAGTCCCATATTATTTGAACAAAGCCTGCACTTCTTCGATGGTTGGCAATTCGGATTCTTCGGGGAAAATTCGGATGGTGTCAACGACGATGCTGGTAGGATGGCCTTCCTTCGCGTAACGGATCAAGCCACCGGCCATCACTCGTTTTCTAAAACCCCTATACGCTTCTTCAGAGACTTCGCTTTTTGTAAAATAGCAGGTGATTTCACGGTGATAAATCGGGTCGGTTATGCTGCAAATAAAACCTCGTTTGTCAGAGAGAGAATCTATTTTCCCCTCAATGGAACCAAATGCAGTGTAGGCTTCTCCCGAAAGAATGGCCTCGGCTGTCTCAACAATTGTTTGCGGCACATCTTCCGGCGCACTGCCGTTTTTTATGGAAATGGATTGAACGCCATCACCATTCAATGCGGCAAGACTTTTACAGGCCAAAACTTCTCGCTTTGTAAAACCATAGGGGAGTGTTCTGTTGCCGGAACGCAGAGAACGAACACCACGACAAATTGCATCAATGGCCTGACGGGATTCGATACTTGGATTTTCCACCCGTCCCCGGACAAGCGTGCTATTTTTTTCAACCTCCACAACCCAATGAACCGGCTTCGTGGCGACATTTTTTGTCACGCCCTCAACCATAGAGAAAAAAAGCCGAACAGCCTCGATAAACTTTTCAGGCGTCAGTTTTCCTTCGACTTTAATTTCGATTTGGTTGTTCATATTGCAGCCCCCGTTTCTAGGACTGCGCTGCCGCGTTTAACATAGCTCAAAATCAGCCGGTCAACCAGCCAGGACGGTTTTTTGTTCCAACGCTTGAGCGCATTATTCCAAGTCCGTTCATGGACGGAAACACAAATTTTTGTTTTTTCTCCACTGCCCTTCTTGCGGCCAGAGCCGTCTCTAAAACCGCCGCGAGTCAATTTTTTGCTTTCGATTTTGTTTGACATGGTTTGATAATAGTAGTATACTTATCATAAGTCAACTGAATATAAATGATTTTATGGCAAACGAACTGAAATCCGAAATGAAGACGCAAGCGGTTAGCTTGCTTTGCGAAGGCAATTCCATCCGCAGCATGGCAAGAACCAAGCCAATCCGTATCAGCGCGGGCTTTGGGTGGATGACTTGTCGAAGCTCACGATTCTGCGGAGGGGAAATTTTCGGGAGACGAACTTCGGCGAGTTTATTTTGGAAGGCGCATTTCGGATTCATCCACCAGTGCAGAAGGCGTGATTCCGGTCACTCCTTTTCCACGAGAAACAGATACTCAAAATTGGCCGACTGGTCGCCGAGCCATTCACGGTTGGAAGTAAGCAGTTTTTGGACGTTTTCACGGTGCGAAAATTTTTCGACAGCCAGCACTTTGTAACGCGAAAATAGTTTTTCCAAATCTTCAATCCCGACTTTGCCTTTGTTGGAGTAGGAAAATAAAACGTAGCGGGCGTCCACGCCAGCAATGAGTTGTTCAATTTCTTTAAGCACCTGATCGTATTTGGTGCTTTCGTATTTTGAAATAGCACCCGGCAAGGTGTCCGAGGAACAATCAAGGCGGCGGTTTGAAGCGCCAACCGATTGCGGACGGTCATTCAAAACCACCGTTGTCCAGAAGTGATAATAACTGGCGTAACGAACGCGGGTCGTCGGCGTATGCGTGTTGTTGGTGTTGTAAGGCGGGTCGAAATATGCGAGGTCGAAACGGTCTGAAATCTTGCGCGCGTCCATCCGCGTCACGCGATAAGAACCGTCGCCAGCCAGCAGACGCGGGCGGCGCAAAACCAAATCCGAATACGCACGCGGCGCCCACTTGGACAAATACGCGACCTGATGACCGAGCGTGTTTTCAACTTGGTCGAGCAAGTTGATCAAAGCCGTCAGCAAGATGGCGTGTTCAATTTTATCCTCGGCAATTTTATCAATCTCGTTGCGGATGGCGTCCAGCTTGCGGGTGTTCTTGAGGAGAAAAGGTTTCTTTTTTCCATCCGCCGCTTTCACCAAACCTGCGCCGCCATCTTCGCCGCCAAAATGTTCGGTGAAATAACCGTCCACGGGTTTCAAGTGATTGAGAAATTTTATTTTCTCGTCCAGTTCGGGTCTTTCAACATCGCAGTTATCGAGGTAGCACCTGCCAAAAACAGTTGAATAGGCCGCAACGTCGTTGCAGTGAACGTCGTAACCGGCAGATTTGAAATACTGCGAAACGCGCGTCGTGCCAGCAAAGGCATCCAAAACCGACCGTATGGGAAGCACATGAATCAGCTCATGGATTTTCGGGATGACAGATCGCTTGCTGCCAGAGTATCTCACGCCCTCGGTTTCAAAAGTCAGCCGGGCAGGAAAACCGAGTTCAAGAACGGATTGGTCGTTTTGGAGCATGGATTTATTTGCCAACGCGGCAATTATTACTCACGGCCAACTTTCGTCAATAGATTGTCTCTGATTTTTAGCCGATGACTTCGGCGATTTTCGTTCTGCTTAAAATAAAACCGCCGGCAAAATCAGCGCGTGCGCTCAAAAGCCAGCCGCCAGAACCAGTCGCTGCGCGAGGCAAAGGCCATCAGCGGATTTTGCAGCGCTGGCGTGAGCAGGAACCGTTGCAGCCATTTTGCCCACGCGAGCCGTTGCGCAAACGCGGCATCGCACTGGCGGGCGATTTTTTGCCGGGCTTCGTCCCATAAAATTTCCCCGCGACTCCACGCGGCGAGCGGTTCCACCGCCAGTTCGGCGGATTCAAACGCCATGGACATCCCGTTGCCGGTCACGGGCGGAATCATCGTGATGGCGTCGCCGAGGCAAATCTCGGCGCGCGACGCGGCCTGCTGCGGACGCAAGGCCAGCCCGGCGACGGCGCAAAAAGAATCTTCATCAAATTCTGCGGCCGCGAGCCGCCGGTTCAGCGGCGAACCGGCTTGCCCGCGCAACACTTCGCGCCAGTTTTGCGGCGCGGAATTTTCGTCCGCGCGTTTTCGGAACAGGCCGCACACGTTCACCTCGCCGCCGCCAATTTTGCACAGGCCAACGTAGCCGCGCGGCGAAACGTGCATCTCCAGATCGGCGGTGAGCGGAACGTTTCGCGCGTGGATTTTCAGGCCGAACCAGCGCGCCGCGCCCGGCTCCACCTGCGCCCGGCGACCGGTCGCACGAACAACGCCTTCGCCAAAATTTTCAATAAAGCGCCGGCCTTCGAGCAATTCGCCGCCGAGACTGCGGAAATTTTTTGCCAGCGCGGCGTCCAAGATGAAACGCGAAAGGCAAAGCGCGCCGGCAGGCAGGATGCGCGGCGAAGTTGATTTGGTTTCGGTGAAAAAAGCCGCCGTGACTGCACGCGTCGCGCCGGAACTTTCAAACAATTCCCGAAGGCCAAGCCGCACGAGCGTCGCCTGGCCACGTCCGCTGATAAATTCGCCGCAAACACGGTGGCGCGGATAATTTCCCGACTCGTGAACGGTCACCGCCACGCCGCACTGCCGCAATCCGATGCCAAGCGTCAGCCCGGCCAGGCCGCCGCCAACAATCGTGATGGATTTGCCGCCAGCCATGATTCAACTGATTTTCCGCGCGACAAACAGATGGTTGAACGACCCGGCGCGCTGTTCTGTCAGCCGCCAGTTTTTTTGATCCGGCCAGAGCGCGGAAAGTTCGTCGCCGGAAAATCCCGCACGCACGCTTACGACCGCGTCATGGCGCGTTACGGAATTGCAGCCAATCGCCCAAAGCATCCGGCTGCAAAACAACGGCCAGCGGGCGCGGCGCGGTTCAAGCGCGATGAATAATTTTGAGCGCCGGGAAATGGCGTCCAGCAGTTTGGCCAGCCGCGCATCATCAAAATGGTGCAGAAACAAATTGGCAATGACGACTTCGCCGCCGCCCGAAACGCGCGGCCAGTCAAAAACGTCGGCGACGACAGCCTGCGCACGCCAGCCAAGCGAGGCGAACGCAGCGAGCGTTTCTGCGGACACATTATTTTGAAGGTCGAGCAATGTTGCGTTCACGTCTGGTGAAGCTGACAGGCTGGAAGCCTGTCCTACTTTGATTTTTTGCGCGACGCGGAGCAGAAAATTTCCGTCGCCCGCGCCGAGTTCGGTGATTTGTCCGGGCGCATGACCATCCAGGTTTTTTTTCAGCGCGCGGGCCATGAGTTCGTGGTTGCGCATCCAGGCATTGACGCGCCGCAAATCCTGCCGGGAGCGGATCGCCGACGGATCGTCGGGCGGCAAAGCGTCGAGCAGTTCGGGTTCGACGATGCGTTTCATGCCTGCTCACTTCACTTCGAGCAGCGCGCCGTGGCAACTGAAGCCCGCGCCAAACGCGGACATCCACCACAATCCGTCAGGCACGGTGTCGTGCAGGGCGCGGTCGAGAACAAAATAAACCGTCGGGCTGCTGATGTTGCCAAATTCGCGCAGCACGGCGGAACTGTGGCGGACATCGTCTTCCGTCAGTCTTAATTTTTCGCGCAAAGATAAAATCACGTCGCGCCCACCAGTGTGCAAAATCCAGCCGGTGATCTGCTCGCGTTTTATTTTGGCGGTGGCGAGCGAGTCGGAAAACAGTTTCGCGGCGATTTCGCCGGCGACTTGCGGAACTTGCGGCAATAAAATGTTCCGCAGCATCCCGTTTTTGTGGCTGAAGCGCAGCGTGTCGCGCTCGGCGGCGACGAGACGCGAGGCGGTGAATTTCCATTGCACGGAGCGGCGACCGGGCAAAGGTTCGCCGGACAGGACGGCCGCGCCCGCGCCGTCGGCGAACAAACACGCGCTGATCAAAACGCCGGGATCGTCGTCGAGATAAAATGCCGCGCTGCAAATCTCGACGCAGACGGAGAGGACTTTTTTTGCGCGCCCGGCGGCGAGGATTGATTCCGCCGCGCGCAAATTCGGCAAAGCCGCGCCGCAGCCCTGGCCGACGAGGTCGAGCGCAAAAACATTTTCGCGCAGGCCGAGCTCTTCGCTGACGTAGCTCGTCAGGCCGGGACACAGGTAGCCGGTGCAGGTGCTGATGAGGACGGCGTCCATTTCACCCGGCTGACAGCCGGCGTCCTGCAACGCGCGACGGGCGGCCTCGGCGGCGAGCGCGGGCGCGTGCCTGGCGAAACGCGCCTGCAGCGCGTCGGGCGTCTGGTCAAAAATTTCCGTGAACGGGTCGAGCGCCAGGTGGCGCGCGTCAACGCCGTTGTCGCCGCAGAGAACTTTTTTCACGATGGCCCGGGAACGCGGCTGGAGTTGCGTGACCGGCGGCAAGTTTCGCACCGCGTCCCACGAATCACGCTGGGCGTAGCGATGTGGCGGCACAGCCGTGCCAAGTCCGATGATAAACACGCGGAATTCTAGCGCAGGCGGAAGGAATGCGCCACTTTAAGAAACAAAACGGCAGAATTTTTCCCGGCGCCGTTCGGGCGAACAGTTTTAGCATTTTATTTCAAGCCGGCCAGATAGCCGAAACGGGCGCGGAAAAGTTCGGGCGTCATGTTCACTACGGCGGCGAGCTTGCCAATCTGCCTGGCGTCCTCGAAATCTTCGCGTTCGAGGCGGATCATGTAGGCGCAGGCACATTCGTAGGCTTCGCCGTCCACGTTGACCTTGCGGTTTTGCATCCGGCCGGTCTTCGGGTCGAGCATATTGTCGAACGGCAGCGGGTTCATCTTGCCGTCCACGAAGCTGATGATCGCGCCGTATTTGTCGGATTCGGGCGACAGCAAAAATTTAACCGCCGCGTAGCCGAGGTCGCGGGTGTATTCGGCGTCGAATGGAATCGGGTCGGCGCAGCGCAGTTCGTAGCCGAGGTCTTTGTCAATGAACGTCATTTTGATGCCGAGTTTTTCGAGGCGCGTGCTCAAAAGTTCTTTCATCAGGCGGCCAAATTCAATTTCACCGAGGCGCAGATGACCGTGATCATCGCGGACAATTTTTCCGAAACGTTCAAGCTGGCCTTCGGGCATCGCGGCGAGCAGGCCTTTTTCGCCGAGCGATTCAATCAAACCTTCGGCGAGCACGACGAGGCCGTAGTTCGAGCCTTCAGCTTTGCGCTTGATAATGGAGCCGATGATGATGTCGCAGACTTCGTCCACCGTGACGGGGCGTCCGCGAAATTCTTCGGAGATGATTGAGAGCGTGGCGGCGGCGGCCTTGCCGATGCCCAGCGCGAGATGCCCCGCCGCGCGGCCCATGCTGATAATGAGATACCAGCGCGACGTCGTGCGCGCGTCTTCCATCAAGTTGCGGACAATCTGCACGCCGTAATGCCGCGCCGTTTCGTAGCCAAACGTCGGCGCGGTGCCGGGCAATGGCAGATCGTTGTCAATCGTCTTCGGCACATGGGCGACCCGGATTTCGCCGTTGCTGCGTTTGCGGACGACGCTGGCGGAAAAAGCCGTGTCATCACCGCCGATGGTCACAAGCGCGGTGATGCCGAGTTTGTGAAACACCGCGAAAAGATTTTTCATGTGCTCCTCGGACTTCGTCGGATTCGTGCGCGCCGTGCCGAGAATCGAGCCGCCCTTGAGGTGAATATCCTTCACGTCGCGGATGGCCAGCGGCTTGATCTGCGTCGTGTCGCCCGCCGCCAGATATTTGAAGCCGTCGCGGAAGCCGATGACTTCGTAGCCCTGGTTGATGCCCTCGATGGTGGCCGCCGCAATGACGCCGTTGAGTCCGGGCGCCGGGCCGCCGCCGACCAAAATTCCGAGTCTGCCTTTGGTGCTCATGTGTTTTTAATAATCGGGTTGCTGGTGAAGAGACGGCGTATCCTGCCCCTCCCGGCAAAAAAATTCAATTTCATTCTTGCCGCAATCTGCCCACAATTTGCCGCACAATGAACCGCGCCGTATTCCTCGACCGCGATGGCACGCTCATCGCGGAAAAAACCTACCTGCACCGGCCCGAAGACGTGGAGCTTTTCCCCGGCGCGGGCGCGGCGCTGAAACAACTTTCCGACGCCGGGTTCAAGCTGTTCATCGTCACCAACCAGTCCGGCATCGGGCGCGGCTACTTCACGCTGGCCGACGCCGAGCGCGTCAACGAGCGCGTCAGCCGCGAGTTCGCGCGCGACGGCGTGCGCTTTGAAAAAACTTACATCGCGCCCGAGGCGCCGGATGAGCCGAGCCGCGTCCGCAAGCCGTCGCCGCAGTTTTTGTTCGACGCGCGGGACGAGTTTGATCTGGACCTGGCCGAAAGCTTCATGGTCGGCGACAAGCTGATTGACCTCGAATGCGGCTGGAATGCCGGCGTGAAAAGGAGCATACTCGTCCGCACCGGCTATGGCGCGGGTGTGGAAGCTGAATCGCCGGAGAAAATTTCAAAGGCCGTCGTCGCGAATAATTTGACCGAAATGGCGGAATGGATTTTGGAATCCAATTCAAAATTAAAAACTAAAAATTAAAAATTTACCATGTGCGGCATCATCGGATACGTCGGAAAAAAATCTGCCTCGCCAATTCTTCTCGAAGGATTGCGGCGGCTGGAATATCGCGGCTACGACAGCGCGGGCGTGGCGCTGTTGCACGAAGGCAGCCTGCTCGTCCGCAAAAAAAAGGGCAAGATTGACGAGGGCCTGGCGCGGCTGCTGAAGTCCGAGCCGGTCGCGGGCAATCTCGGCATCGGCCACACGCGCTGGGCCACGCACGGCGTTCCTTCCGATAAAAACTGCCATCCGCACCTCGACCAGTCCGGCAAAATTGCCGTCGTTCACAACGGCGTCATCGAAAATTACGACTCGATCAAACAACGGCTGCTCAAGGCCGGGCACACTTTCAAATCGGACACGGACACCGAGGTGCTCGCGCATTTGATCGGCGATTGCTACGCGAAGCGGCACGCAGAAAAAGTAGGACAGGCTTCCAGCCTGTCCGGGCAGGCTGGAAGCCTGCCCTACCTTACCCAAGCCGTCTGCGACGCGTTGCGCGAAGTCATCGGCACCTACGGCCTGGCGGTGATCTGCACGGATTTTCCGAACACGATTGTCGGCGCGCGGCGCGGCTCGCCGCTCATCATCGGCATCGGCAAGGATGAAAATTTTCTCACCAGCGACACCCAGGCGGTGGTCGCCCACACAAAAAAAGTGATTTATCTGAACGACTACGACGTGGCGACCATCACGCCGGAGCGCTTCGACGTTTTGAACCTCGGCACGGACACCGCCAACGTCCAGATCAGCAACCTGGAATTTTCGCAGGAAGAAGCCGCGCGCGGCAAGCACGCGCACTTCATGCTCAAGGAAATTTACGAACAGCCGCAGACGGTGCTGAACGCGCTGCGCGGACGCCTTGATTTTGAAGGCGCGACGGCAAAGTTCGGCGGCCTGAACATGACGTCCGCCGAATTGCGCGGCATTGACCGCATCGTCATCGCCGCCAGCGGCACGAGCTGGCACGCGGCGCTCGTCGGCGAATATTTGATCGAGGAACTCGCGCAACTGCCGGTCGAAGTCGAGTTCGCGCATGAGTTTTGTTACCGCAATTGTCCGCTGGAAAAAAACACCGTGCTGCTGGTGCTCTCGCAGTCCGGCGAAACGGCGGACACGCTCGCCGCGCTGCGCGAGGCCAAGCGGCGCGGCCATCGCGCGCTGGCCATCGTCAACGTCGTCGGCAGCACCATCGCGCGCGAGTCCGACGGTGGCATTTATATGCACGCCGGGCCGGAAATCGGCGTCGCCTCGACGAAGGCATTTGTCTCCACGCTCACGGTTTTGTCATTGCTGGCCGTGCATTTGGGACGGATGCGGAATCTTCCGGCAAAACGCGCGTTGGAAATTTTGCACGCGCTCGAAGCCGTGCCGAAACAGATCGAGAAACTGCTCGCACAAAATGATTCGTTGAAAAAAATCGCGAAAAAATATGCGAAGGCGGACGATTTCTTTTTTCTCGGACGCGGCTACACGTTTCCGATCGCGCTCGAAGGCGCGTTGAAGTTGAAGGAAATTTCCTACATCCACGCCGAGGGTTATTCGGCGGCGGAGATGAAGCACGGGCCAATCGCGTTGATTGATAAAAAAACGCCGACGGTTTTTCTCGTGCCGCAGGATGCGATGTATGACAAAACGATGGCGAACCTCGCGATGATTCGCGCGCGCCAAGGCCCGATCATCGCGCTGGCGACCGAAGGCGACAAGGCGATCAAAAAAGTGGCCGACGACGTGATTTATTTGCCGCGCGCGCTCGAACCGATTTATCCGATCCTGGCGACTGTGCCGCTGCAACTGTTCGCGTATCACATCGCCGTCGCGCGCGGCTGCGACGTGGACAAGCCGAGAAATTTGGCGAAAAGCGTGACCGTCGAATGATTTTGTCCGGAGGCGCGCGGTTCTGCCGTCTCTCGACACCGTAAGTTTGAAAAGGAAGAAGGAAGAATGAAGAATGAAGAAACAAATCAGTTCTGCGTTTCCGTAGAACCCGGCACCGCCGTTTCTTCATTCTTCATTTTTAATTCTTCATTCAACTGAAGCTGCTCCGGCGGCACAGTTGCCAGACCTGCGTCGGCCGTGACC
>Ga0209483_1000436_pt1 | contig 36951 bp, 66 predicted proteins | sample NGEPerA_FD_184508 | JGI IMG/M metagenome (GOLD analysis project Ga0209483, IMG submission 184508) | Arctic peat soil microbial communities from the Barrow Environmental Observatory site, Barrow, Alaska, USA - NGEE PermafrostL2-A... | ecosystem: Environmental > Terrestrial > Soil > Wetlands >...
CATACATATAGAGTTCATCTAATCTAATAGCAGTGATAGTTTCGGTTGGTAATACCTCCCCACTTGGTAATGATATACTATCATTTGTAGTATTACATACCCACCACATACTTCCATCTTGAATAACAAATGGTGTCCCCATTAGACTTCCCTCTCTTCAATCAAAGGCTCTTCATATTTAGGTGTGGCTTCCTTTGCTTTACATCCACTACCCATAACTTCACCAGTTTCTATACTATACTTGACTTCATTGAAATAATGTATCATAGGTTGAGGGATTTCTACTACTGGAATCATCCACATAACACTTCCATCTGTTATTGTGGCGCCGGGGGTAGTTGGCCATTCAGCAGGAGGATAGTCAGCCGATATTCCATGAGTTAGAGCCTGCATAACCATACCAATAGGATTTAAAATTCTCTCTCCTACAAAGTAAGGACAGCTCGGCCGCCAAACAGGACTATATGAGTTTACCGATGTCTCTTTCATCGATGACGACGACCCCTCTGCCTGATTTGTTTCTGATGACCAATCCACCCAAGAGTTTGGTGTTATTCCTAGCATCTCGTCTGACTTTATCCAGTTCATGTAAATTCACCACTGGGTTCTCATTCTGACTTTGTAGTTTAGTGTCAAGAGTTATTCTATCATCAAGTAAATGATCACCATCTTTATTTACTCTGCCCGAGTTGCGAGTTGATTTAATGATTGAAGCATTAGTCTTTCGTTCCGCTCGCTCAGCCGCTCTTGAACGGGCTTGCTTGGCGGGATCTTTGGCTTTCTCTGCCTCCCTCTTGGCAATGGTCTTCCTACGTTTGGCATCTCGTTTCTCCTTTTCAAGGATTTGATGTTTCCAACGCGGATTAACTGACTTCCAGTAGTGCTTGCTGGGCTGGATAGCAATGCCCCAATAGATAGGTGATAACCTACAATCGCGGCACAAAGGATGTAAAGAATGAAAGGGACTATTAGCACACATAGTCCCCTCTTTACACGGTTTTATTTCATTAGTCAGTATTGTCAGGGACTGCAGCGGCTCCTGCATTATTCAACTCCTCACCGACAGCGTTCTTGATAGCATCAAATAAATCAGGAGTTACTTTCATCTTCTTATAGAAGGCGATTTCTCCCTGAACTCTGACATCTCCAAACTGAAACCAACCACCTTTCTTAATGATTATACCAAGTTTCAAAGCCAAATCAAAGTAATCATAACATACACTAAATCCTTCGTCTAATACATAAGTCATCATTGCTTGTTTGTATGGCGGCGATACTTTGTTCTTGAAGGTATATATCTTTGTCTTCAAGGCATAAATATTATCATTGGCATCTTTCATCTTCTCAACGATGGAAAGTTCCAGCCGAATAGAGCCAAAGAATAACATAGCCCTACCACCCATAGTATTATAACGAATGTTTCCAGTGGGATTATATCCACCTACTATCTGACGGGTTTGATTAATCCAGATAACAGTTGCTCTCTTTGCTACATTCTTCTTCATAAAATTAGATAGAAGAAGAGCCATAGCACCTATCTTATTAGCCTCGTCTGATTCCTTTTCCAGGTTGGCCTTGATATCCATAGCACCTATTGAATCTACTACAATCAAATCAAAGACTTTACCAGCATCTTTCACCAAGTCAAGGACTTGTTCCGCAGAGAATGCATCCGTCGGCCTCGAGATTCGTACCGCGGGCACGTTAGGATTTTCAGTCTTCGTAACGATGCCCAACTGATTGAGGAACTCAACGGTGATAGTCCTCTCAACATCAATGATAAGGGTTCGCTTGCCCAAACTCTGCCAGTGCTGGAGAATCTGAAGGCCAAGAGACGTTTTGCCCACTTCAGGTTCTTTAGAAAATATCTCGATGTCGCGTCCATGGGGTAGTCCTTTCAAAACTTGATGTAGAATGACGTCCAACTGGGGGAACCCAGTGGGTGTACAGCTAACAGACATATCAGTAATGTTCTCTGCCAGGTCTAACATATCACCGAAGTTATATTGTGCCAGTTCTTTGTCCAGTAGTTCGTTCAAATCTATACCCTCTTTTTTAGCCATATTATTCTCCTTATATTTCTCTCACAAGAATAGTTTCTACCTTATACCAATCTAACATACCACATCTACCACAGCGACCAGGCCAGAAATGTATTTTAAATCCACCAGTTCCATCACCATAAATACGCAACGTCTTCCTTGACTTCCACCCTACTTCTTCCTTTAAAGTACGCCCTTGGTTGAATACCCTCTGGCAGGTAAACAGTAATAAAAGGCGTATTGATTGAGACCTTTTTAACTTGGAAGCACCCTTCCGATGTATGTACGGTCCAGACATGGTCTCCCCCTCTTTGCATCTCTATTCTATTAAAGTGAACCTTCGTCATTAGTTTCTTTTCACTTTTGAACTCTGTTGTAATCATTTTTCTACCTTTGTTAGTGCCGCGGCAGGTGGCTCAAACTCTAACTTCAATCTATTATATAGTTTATGTCTTTCTTCTGTTGCCGCCAGTTCTCTCTGTCTCCCCATCTCATCTGCTTTAGCATCCTGACGGGCTTTCTCTTCAACGAAGAATGCAATGACGGCTGCTTGACCTCCTAAACAGTCCTCTATAGGGATAGTATAAGTAAGTTGTCTGACATTCCCATTGGTATGACAATCAACGCTGATAGCAATAGATTTCTTATTATTTACACTCTCATAAATCTCCGCCCCGTAATAAGAAACAGAGGAATCACCACGAGGCCAATGATATAACTTGATAGCCTCTACCGAAGGACGCAACATAGTCTCAATCATCTTGTTATACTGGGCTCTTTGATGCCAGGCATTCATAAAATCTTCTTCTGTTGGTTTGACCGGGTCAATAATAGGCTCTACTACTTTCATATTCTGGTATTTCATATTCCCTTCTTGTGTGGCGCCTCAACTTCTATTCCAAGAAGTTTCTTGGCAAGATTAACTCTGCTATCTACACAATCAATATAGCCTTCCAGCCGCCCAGCCAAAGCAGAGAAGCCTCCTGATAACTTTCTACGAAGAGCATCTCTTTCTATTTCTGGGGTTCGTTTGGATCCTTCTTCGCCATTGCTTTTAGCAGCCAAGAATGTGCTATCTTTCGCATGGTCTGTAAAGGCAGCGGCGAAGGAGTGATAGCGAACCAATCTGGCTCTCCAGGATTCAACAAACGCCATATGTTGTTCAAGCGAAGCCACATCGCTGGATAGAATATTCTGGTTGAGTGCATCCACCAACGGCTCTGTCTTGGAGTCAAGGCCTTCTTCGAACTGATCACGGGCAGCATTCAACTCCTCCACGGTATTTATCTTAAATATCTCACTTATTTTCATTGTTCACCAAGTTTAAGAAAGGCTTGACCTTATTATACAGAATAGGTTCTTTCTTCTTCATAATCTGTATGGATTTCTGCCGCATAGTTATATTATAATACTTTTCTATCTTGGCACCTGTAATAGGAGCTATCATATCCAAAAGAACTTGTGCCCATACAATGCTTGTCCAATGTAAATCATTACGAACTCGCCACTCCTGTTCCCAAAATACACATAAATCTCTCACCAGTTCTATCCTCTCCGTCTCTGTCATTTTATCCTCTTCCGCAAGCTGCTATTATACATAAAATCCAATCTATCACTTAATCTGTCATTATAACCTGTAGGAGGACAAGCATACCAGCAAAAAATAGCACACATGATTGACAATCTACATATTAAATTTTTAGAATGTTGGTCACTATTAGGATCAAGTCTCGAAGAAGTTGATGCCATTGATTTGCTCAAATCTCTCTCCTAAACTGCCCACATCATAAGGAAGACAACCTTGTCCTACTGTAAGTTTGACATACTTGGAAACCCGCTCCCAAAGAGACTTATTCTTTCTTATAAGTTGAACTCCTTTATAATGAGAGGATAACTCTATGACATACCCACCAGCAATAGCAGCAAAGATATGACATAGATCCCAAGCAATAGGATGCTCTCTATTCTTATTGATAGGCTGTCCATAACCAGTATTATACAACTTACCACTCAACTCACTACCTGTCCAGCAGTATATCTCCCAAATCAGTTGAAGGCGTTCTTCTTCTACGCCTGGTCTTTTTGGATACATTAGATTCCCTCCTATAAAAGACTATTGGAGTGTTCTGTGAACACTCCAAGCCTTTCAGAGTATAGTTATAGACTACATAGTTTGGCGAAGGACCGAGCCCGTAAAATGAGAACGGTATTTCTATCACAATGTTCGGTTTAGCCTCACGAACATTGTGGTAGGAATGGCGGGCGAATAGGGCGAAAGTAGTTCCTACTAGCAATCCGTAGCCGAACTATGATTAGACTAACGGGTTGAGACACTGACAAGGAGTCGACGAGTCATTAAATGAACGGGCAAGCAAAAGCCCACGGATTTATGAGGCGTGGGCGTTGCTTGCGAAGTGAATGAAATGACACAAGACGACGCAGGCTGTGGCGAAACACGTCATTCTTTTGTCTGCTCTTCCTCGGCTATCATGTCAGCACACATAGAGGCAAGGTCTGGTCTCTGTAATGGAATGCATTGGAACTTGAATGGACAACAACCGCATTGCCAGGATCCTATTCTTGGTCTTCCTGGGCGGCGACGCTTACCATTCTTCCAAGTCTTCCATTCTTTGTATCTGGTCTCGGCTATTAGCCCTTTCTTATACAAAGCCTCTATCTTCTCATCGCTATACTGCCACTCATAATCGGCGGGAGGTAGAAAAGAGGTGGGTAGACGTCTCATCTCTTCTCCTACACGCTCCCAATAGGTCTTTTCTGCTGCCTGGTGGGCTATTAGAGCCACAGAATCTGTGTCCACGTCTATTACAGCAGGACGGACTACTCCTTGCGTCTCGAGCCTTCCTAGGGCTTCTTTCTGTGCCCGGTTGAAATATCCCTGTATCGTCTCAAATCTCTCATATATAGATTCCAATGTGAAAATCTTCCAAACGTCCCCGTTGATGATAGGATAATGAAGACCATCGAAGTCTTCGTAGATTTCGACATCAAATTCGCAAGTCTCACACGTGTCCCTTGTCTCATAACATAGCTTCCCATAGATTTGAGCATCGTCTTTTATCAGTGCCAGGTTGTCTTCGCTTACCCTGACTCTATTTCTCTTATTAGTAGGACGGTCCACCAGTGCTGCTTCAACAACCTGCTTGAAATGGGCCCCAGTCTGTATCTCGTTGATATAAATGAGTGTCTGTATAATATGCTCCATCTTTGGCTTGCCTTTTTGGTGGGCATTTCCCATTACTTCCTTGGTGGCTGTGTAGCCATAGATGCTTTTGTTCTCACAGATGACAGGTTGATTAGAAGATGGGTCTATAACCACAAGGTCCAACTCAAAGGCCAAGTCAATCTTTGGGACGTACATTCGTACACCAGAGGCAACGTGTAAACCCGCCTCCATAGCCTGGAACGTAACGTCTTCCTCGACAGACTTGCCAGTTCGCACTCTCCTGCCCCCAACAGCATCCATAGGGCTGGTAGTCTTTTCCCCTGTGAGTCTGTAAAAGACGCGCCTGTGGCAACCTCCAACGACGGATGAAACCTCAGGCTCGAAGAGGACAGCCGACGCCTCGGAAGGCCAGATTCTGGCCGTTTTACTGGTATATGCATCACGAGCCTCCATATGAACAAGTGCTTTATTTAGATGGTCGAACAGTTTGAAGCTCATTTTTACTCCCGAATAGCCGTAGTCTATTTGCTTTCTCTGTCTTTGTTCTTTGCATCTTCTGAATAGCCTTGATACGATTTAGTTTGAACTCTTTCATTAGACGGGCTATTTCTTTCTCTTCGTCTTCAGACCATTCATATTCACTTGACACTTTGTCGCTCATTTCCTAACTCCTCAGGCTTGCGTCCTACTCCTTGACACAGAGGACAACGCCTATATTCAGGCCCAGACCAAGAATGCTGCCAAATGACAAGACCAAGACCTTGACAGCATTCACATCGGTCTTCTTTTGGAATAGCCGCTTGCCTTCGATAATCTATTAGAGTTGGGGGTTCTTGGAATAGATCATCAAGTGACATTTTATTCTCCTAATAAGTGAGCCCCACGCCAGGAATCAAACCTGGATCTTTGGCATCGTTTGCCAACGTGCTTTCGGAACGGCCTACTCACTTGTTCCTTTTATCATTACACCACACGGGACATGAATACATAAAACATGGGATAAGGTGGGTAGCTCAAAAGCTATAAGCTCGTATCGGCCGTACATCGGCCGGCGGCCCGGTGCAGTGGCTATCCCACCTATTACTATCCCAAGAACTTTGAGGTAAGGTGGGCGGCTCAAAGGCAAATCAGTTGCGGCCCGGGCCCAAAATGGCCCACCGGCTGATTGTAAGCAGTGGCCAACCCACCTATTGCTACCTCAATATCGATTTAGAACGTATCATTGACAGAAATGACTTTACTATTTTCTCCTTCAATATATTCCACTGGACGAACAAGGTAATCTTGAATAGCCGTCCATAGGATTTCAAAGATTTGACCTGGTGTCTGTTCTGGTGTGACGGTCAAGACTAAAGTGCGGGGTTGACCCACAAGACGAGAAAGATACTCATTCTGAATAGCAATCTGTTGTTGTAAATCATTCCAAGACTTGCCTTCTTGTGCTTGTATGCCTTTCCTGTTACGAGCCCGAGCCAACATGGAAGCAGGGTCAGTTGCTACAAGTAAAATAGTTACATCAGGCATAGGGCCAAAGCCAGCAGTGTAGGCTTCCAACATATAACCTGGTGTATTCTTTGCTGAAACAGAATAAGCAAACTCACTATCACTATAACGATCTGAAAGAACTACTTTTCCTTCCGCAAGGGCCGGCTCAACCACCGTTCCCACATGCTGAAGGTGATCGGCGAGGAATAAGCAATCGGCCACACCGGGAGCCATCTTTTGTGTCGTAACTTCATGAAAAAGAATGCGTCGTATCGCACTGCCCAACCCGGAAGAGTCCATTTGACTGCCAGGTTCCTTGGTTTGTACGACATCATAACCCTCCAATATCATACGCTCCCCCAACATAGCAAGCTGGGTACTCTTTCCTGTGCCGTCTATCCCTTCTATCGTAATAAAACGTCCTCGTTTCATTTACTATCTCCTTTTAGGCCGAAGCCTATCTTCCAAACATCCATCCAGTACTGATAGTATACCCTATCTCCCCGAACTTCCAAAACCCTTCTCACCTCTGACGGAATCTTCAAGTTTATAAACTTCTTTCGCAACGCCGGTAAACACCTGAACCAATACCAGTTGAGCGATTTTGTCTCCTTTGTCATAGATTATAGTATCCTCACTTGATGGGTCAGCCGAGTTATGAAGAAGAACAACTATTTCTCCCCTATACCCAGAATCAACCACTCCACCGAAGACGTCAAGACCTCTCTTTCCTTGACTGGAACGAGCCTTAATGAGGGCACCCCAGCCTTCTGGAAATTCACACGCCACGCCCGTCTTCGCCGCAACTGTCTGACCGGCTTGCACAACCACAGTGTCCATGGAGAACAAATCAAACCCCAAATCCCCAGGATTCGCTCTTGTCGGTATTGTTGCCTGTTCATTTAGCCTCTTTACCTTAAGCTCCATTCTAATATCTCCTTCGCTGTTGGTTTATATCTTCCTCTCTTGCCGCCACTTGTATTATACATAGCAGTCTGACCCTTCTCATCTATAATATAGTCTTCTTCCTTACGCCAGGGTATTTTAAAAGGTTCTATCATAGTCTCTCCCAAAACCCCGAGTGATAACAGGTAGGTATCTTATTTCCATTGACAAGAACACGGGCACAGTTGTAATGGTTTCTGCTGAAACCTACTACTACTCCTATATGCTTATGTTTCTTTATCATCTCGGGGAAAGTCTGGCATCCTTCTACTGATAGGATAATCTTGTCTCCTATACGGAACTTCTTCTTGGCGTTGATACACTCTTTACAAAAGTCTTTCTTATCACTCATATTTAATGACTCGAATATACCTTGGGAGGCTTCTTCGTTGTGAAGCCGCGGCTTGACTTGCTTGTCGTGATAGCCTTGGCTTTAAACGGTACGTTCCCAGGTCCCTTCGTATTCACATTCTTGGCTCGTGGTGATTTCTTTTTCTTTTTGGGGCTCATATTTCTCCTTTGCTGTCCAGCCAGCTATAAAAGCACTTTCTAATCTATTCTTTAGATACTCCCATTGAACGGCTGGTACATATATTGTACTACCATCTAAACATTTTATACCATTTGGACTAACTAACCACTCATCTCTTGCTTTGGCGAGGTTATTTCTTAGGTCTGTCATACATTTTTCCTAATGCATTATCAACGTATCGAGTCTTCCATTTCCAAGGCTTGACAGTCCAGCCGCGGGCATAGAAAGTATACCCTACCCTTACCATAATGAAGTTGCTGATATTATATTGTATCATACTTCACGTTCCTCAAGATTCTCATCGTGAATGGGAGGTGCTACTTCTTTCTTCTTACGAGGCTTACGTTTCTTTTTCTTCTTTATGCCAGCCTTTTTCTCTTCCTTTGAATCCGCCGCCAAGTCAGCGAGGAACTTCTTCATCTTTTCTACTTGTTCTTGTTCTTTTTCTTTCACTTTCTTTACTGCCTCGTCCTCATCATAAGGGAGGAAAGAATCCCAGTTGTGATCTTTTACTGGTTCAGGATATTCCTTATACTCAAGAATATATTTAGACTCGTTCCATTTATATTCACCCATTAGACAGTCCTTTCCACCAAGAACTCTTCCTCTTCCGGTATCGGCACTTCAACCGCAGTAGTTGGTGGAGGATAGATTGGTTTCGGAGGAACAGGCTTATTGACGGGCTTCCCGTTGATGAAATCATCGTTTGGTTCATCTTTCTGTCGTCCAAGCCAGCCCCAACCACAGCCCGGTGCCATTAGACTGCCCTCTCTATCTGACGTTTGAGATTGTTCACAAAGTTCTCCAACTCTGATAAAGTTAAATCACTTTTGATCCTGTTTGCCTTGGCACTAATAACCCACACATTTCCTTTCGTATAACCTATTGAGGGTATTACACGATCAAGTGTAGGACTTCCCGCAGCAAGAACTTTTCCTCCTCTATTAGATTTTAGAGGAATGTTTAATAGAGGACAACGTAGTGGGACAATGATATCTTCAATCGTTATATTAAAAGGAATGCTAAACTCTTTCGCTCTATATTTGGCCAATGTCCAAAGTTTATAGGCTACCGTTTCTTTGCCCCTACAAGATTGACCATGGGTTATACCTCTGGTTTTACGATAACACCCACAACTAACTGTGCCACCAGATTGTAGAGCGTTTGTGGATATTGGCTTTGTATTTCCACAATCACATACACAGAGCCAATAAATAGCACCACTTTTATTCCTCCCAGCCGGCCATTTGGCTATTAGTTTTCCAAAGCGTTGATCAGTTATATCTTTCATTTTCATAATTTCTCCTACACGGCTCGTTCAACATCAAGGACGTGTTCAGTTGGGTCTCCTAGGTCTGCTATCTTATGCTTCTGTTCTCTCTTGCTGGGATCCATAGGTAGTTCTTGTAGTCCTGGGATAGTCTTCGCTTGGGGCTGGGCTTCAACTATATTGTCAAGCATATCTTCCATATCATCCATATCTTCCATATCATCTTCCGCAAAACCTCCACCATCATCCTCATTTTGTGAAGATGTTCCACCACTCCCTCCTGTCGCTGCTACAACAAAATTCTGTCCGTTTAAGGTAACCTTATCACCAACCGTAAAAGGAGATGCCAAAGGTTGTGTGGTTACTTTGGCTGAAAGTTTAGTCAGTTCGTGAATCTTGTTACGAGTTTCTGGGTCTATCTTGCTCACTCGTTCAACATCACAAGAAGATAAGAACTTGGCTGCCATTTCAGGTGTGGTAATATTTACTGCCATTGACCCATATGTCGTCACTTCCTTTTCATTAAAACTCATTAGGACTGGCCAAGTAGAAGGCGTATCAAGAGCCATAAAACTATACTTCTGACAAGCTGCTAACCACGCCTGTTCGTGACTAATAATGAGGTTCATTATACCTCCCTCGATTCAAATGTTTCAGGTGTTAGTTCTATCTTGCTGTCCTTGGTATCAAACTCAAGTTTGAGTTCTTCTTGAGATAATCCAAGGAGATGTAATAGGTCGTTCTTTGCGACAGAGGTATGATGACAATTAAACTCTGTTCCTTTGATATCTACTATGGTAATAATCAACGCAGGCCATTCCCACCAATCTTTCTCTCCCGTGTGTTCCCATTTTATGGGATTAGTAAACTTTACCTTCTCAAAGTTGTGTTTGTATGTTTCAAAAACTTGATGAGACATACAAACACCATTGAATATTAAAGCCATTAGACATTCCTCTCTTCAGCAAGTGAACCTTCATCATAACCAGTCTTGATTGAAGAGAGAATCTCTCCCTTGTTCTGTGCCCGTTCACGCCAATCATCAGGGCAATAGCCAAGATGGTTGACATAATATAGGGACAAATCAATCATCTTCTCAACTTCACGAGTTGAGGGTAGAACATCTGCCAGTGCTTGGTTCCAGTCTTCAAGACCGACAGCCGAGCGACCAGCAAAGAGAGCATTGTCAATGGCTTCTTTCAATACTACTTCCATTTCTGCTCCCGTCCAGATTCTTTGGTCATGTAATAGTTTACCAATGCCTGTATCTTTTGATTGAAGTGTAGCAGATAAATCCTTACCAAACTTGAAGCCTTGTTTCTTGGTAAGTGCTACAAGTATTTCAGTCCTTCCTTTAGCGTCGCCTCTTTGAGGAGGAAGACAAGGAAGAATAGCATCAAACCTACCACTACGAATCAAAGCACCGTCCAGTAAGTCAGGTCTGTTCGTGGCGCCAACAACAACTATACGTCCCGAACGAGACTCATCTGACAGCCAAGTCATAATGCTATTGAATACTCTACTCGACGTCCCCGAATCACCAACAGATGAGCGACCAGCCGAAAGCACCGATTCGAGTTCGTCAATAAAGACAATAACCGGAGCTGCCGAGTCAGCCGCCTCGATGAACTTCTGGGTATTCGATTCTGTTTCACCAACTAATCCTCCAAATAGGCGAGCCAGGTTGGCAATCATAAAGTTGACACCTGCTTCCTTCGCCATAGCCAAAGTGATGGCCGTCTTGCCAGTACCTGGGGGTCCGGTAAGCAGAACACCACGGCTGCAGGTCCTTTTATCACCTTTCTTGAGCGGAGTAATAATCTTCCGAAGAAAGTACCTCTTAAGATGTTCGTGTCCACCAACCTTGTCAAAGCCGTGTTCTGGCTCTCGAAAGTCAACAAGACCACCATACTCTTCCTCCAACGCCTTGGTCTTCAAGGCTCTTACTAATGGAAAGTCAATAGGTTCATGGTCAAGTGCTGACCTCATAAAGATGTTCTCCATTTGCTTCCTTGATAGCCCCGCGGCTTGGATAGCAAACGTAGTAGAATCAAAACCAGCAGCGTATTCTATGTGGGTAACATCTTGACCACCAAGTCTTTGAGGCGTGCCTTTCTTGGCTCGCTCTTGTAGACTGGCATCAAAGTTGTTTAGCCATTCTTCCCTGTCTTTCATTGTAGGCTTTGGAATAAGGATAGCCCTTACACCAGACTCTCCACCACGAATAGACTCATGGATGTCGGAGATGTGTCGGGTCACAACAATGATACGATTCTTGTTGCCAAGAGCCTCATCACGTGCCCAGTTACGCACATTTACAATAGGAGACCTATCTCCTCCCAGTTGTGCCATCTGACCAGTAGGAAAGATAGCGTCGCCATCAAAGAAAACAATAGTAAACAAAGGGTCTGGAAGTTTAGTCCCTTTTTTATTGAAGTCTACCTTCTGATTATTCTGATGTAGTCTCTTGGAAGCAGTGAACCATAAGTTAAGAGTGTTCAAAGCTTGTTCCAAGTTCAGAGGTTTCTCCAACTCTTTTACCTGACTATCTACATCTGCATCCGCTGCACCAGTCATTAGGCTTTTGATATATTCTTTCATAATCACACGCCATGTATTAATACCTTCCGTGCTGGCGAACTCCAAACCATTGGACATCGTATAGTATGCCAAGATACGACTAACTTTGCCTATTTCTTCCTTCTGTTCTTGCGACTTACACTCTAACAGCATAGTGGCAGTATCACAAGACAGAGCAAGAGCCCGTCGTAAGTCTCCCCGTCGTCCAGAGTTGTTCGGGAAGTCATTAATATTCCCATGCATAATGAAAACGTGTGACTCTTTAGCACGATAACTATCAAAGAACGTCTGAATGAATGCAGGTTGTTCAGACGTTGGTGCTGACGCTGCTGACATCGGCACGAGTGCTTGTGTTTCGGCCATCTTCTTTCACCTCTATTTGTACGGAATAAACTGACGCTGGACCACATGCCCACGGCGTATCATCTAACATATTCTCCGCTCGTAGGTAAGCTGATACATAGTTTTGCATAGCCTGTTGGAGTTGCACAGGGTCATTCAAGTCTAACCCTCTTGTGTATTGTTCAAACCATGGATCTTCCTCGGCTCGGGCTAAATCAAGTTGAACCCTGCCTTGGATGTTGAAGACTACGTTGATTATTTGCTCGGTCATAGTTTTCCTTGCTGATACTTTAACCAATAGCTCAACTGAAATATACGATGACTATTTGCCATAGCCCAAAACATTGGTAGAGAAGGTATATTTGGCCATCTCTTACGAAAGGTTTTCATTGAGCCATTCTACTTCGGCATCTATTGCTGCTTGTCTATCTCTCCATCGGCCGGCCAGAATATCTCCCCCAATGGGGGAGATATTAACCCGCCAGAGACAAGGCCAATAGCGTGTGAACTTTGCCATCCATCCTTTATCTCCAAATACTAATCTTAACACATGAAAGACTAACCTACAAACCATATTATCTGGCTCCACGTGGCTTGCCCTTTGTGTCCGTACACTAGCCCCATCCCGAAAGCAGTGCGAAGCCTCATTGTCCAGAACCACCAGCGTCCCGTCTTCTCTGATAGTGGCGATGACATTAACATCTCGGGCCATTATAGGCAGCCTTTTCCTTGGCCGCGGCGGCCCCAGCAAGAAGAAGATTAGCAATATATTGTGTTACAATCTGAACTTCATTGCTATCTAACTTATCCACCAGTTTATGTAAATCAATCCGTTCTGTAGTATCGTCCAGTGGCAAGAGCCATCCTACACTCATTAGTTCACCCAGTCCTTTTCAGGTGGAATACCTACCTTCCCCTGAAGTATTGCGATTTGAGTATGCAAATCAAAGATAAGGTTCTCTCTTTCAAAGACTATATCTTCCTCAATGATTGTATGAATCCCACATTGATGGCAAACTATACCTTCTATATTCTGAATAGCTTGTGGTGCCAGGATAATACTTTGTTCTTTTGGTTCCTTTGGCAGGCCCGCCTCGAACACCTGCTCAAATGGACGATTGAAATCCCCCACTAGGGAGAAGTCTTTACATCCACAGTGAGGGCATTCGTTAATAACATCTGGGAGCATAGACGCACCTACTATTCTATGCCCCGGGCTAACTTCCCGACCAATAGGAATATGCATTAACGACCTGCTTGTATCTTATTTTGATTGGGTTGCTTGTAGAACTCTGGCTTCTTTACATCCTTCGTAACCTTGCCAATCTTCTTGAAGGCATCGGCAATGGCTTTGCAAGACCCATCTACACCACCAATAATGTCTACCGACAAGTTGCCTTCTGTATCAATGTCAACGTTCACTGTTTTAGACACTGTAAACCACCTCCCTATAGTAGTCTTTGTTTGCCAAGCGGATTTCTTTCTGCTGATCTCGTAATGCTCGCACCTTATTATCTCGTTCACAATACAGATTTATTTCATCTTTGATAAGAGACTTACGATTATCATCAGTCATACTCATAAATGTTTCTGTGGTCATATGATAAGGAGACCTGGATACCTTATTGATAAGCAAAGAATATTCCTTTTCTATCTGCTTGATCTGAAGATCCAAATCTTCAATGTCGTTCTTAACGACCTTGGACATTAGTCTTTTCCTTATTGATGCCCAGGATTTCATTCTTTGAGTTGAGAATGCGATCTAGGATTTCAATACCATCCAATAGAGTAGGAACTCGGAAACCAGTTATGTCCCGAAGCATCGGATGGTCGTGGACATTTCCCTTAGGTTCAATGATGGTAATGATTGGATGACGATAAGCATCGGCCCAACCATATTCAATCATAGTGCCAATAGAAACCCGTTCGGCATCCCGCAGATTAAAAAGAACAGCATCTGCAGTTTGGACGTCCCATCTATCACGGGTTGTAATGCCGTGGTCAGTGGATAAAGGTGTGTCTTCATAACCTTGTTCAATGATACCCTTTGAACGGAGATAACCTTTGGCACGGAGAGGACTAAACGCTTCTATACCTCGGGCAGCCAACAAAGAAGTAGCATAGTCTCTCCAATCTTGTCCCTGGTCATAGGTAAGACCTGAAATAGGCCCAGCCAGATATACTTTCTTACTCATCTTGTCTCCTTTGAAACTGTTCATAATCTTAATGTTATGTGTCCAGTCCATTGTTATCTCGTAGTCACAAACTGCAGGCGAGTAACGGGTTTATTAGTCTTTGGATCTGTTACAGTCTTCTTACCTACAAACTTCAAGCCATTACCTTTGGCTTGTTTCATGGCCACTTTTTCAGTGTAGGCTACCTTCAGTTGCTGCTGTTTCTTCGCATTGAAAGTGGCACTCTTATCATAGTCGCTGATAATGGCAGTAAATGTCCCATCAGCATTACGTTTGAAGCCTACATCATTAGAGGCTCCGCCTACTTGCTTACGGGGGATTATAATCTCCGCCGTTTGCTGACGTTCATCTCCGTGATAACCTTCCAAGTGTTGAGGTTTCTCATTCACTTGTGGCTGATAGCCAAGTTCTTTGATGGCTTCAATCAGACATTGCTGATCACTATAAATCGTCTGGATTTCATTATAGCTGCTCACTCTTTTCTCCTTTTACCAATGCTTCTGCACTGGCGGTTCGTACGGTTTCATATACTTCATTACTACTTCCTGAAGGAACCACTGATAAGCCGTGCGAGAAACAAAGACACATTCAGGACTATTACCAACTGCATCAGCAAAAGCATACTGATCATAGCCTGTATACTTGTTTATCATCTGGTCTTTTATGGCAGGCCAGTCTTTATCTTTGACATTGAACTTGGAAGGATCCATATACGCACATAATAGCATATCATAAACCCTATACTCGGGGATAACTGAACTGATGGCTACGAAGTTGCAGACAGGAGCATTCAGAACATCTTCTTTCCTATCAAAGTGTTCCGTGTATCTAATCATCTGGGCTGATATTGTAGCCCCGCGGCCAAGAGTAGTAATAGAATACCTACTTCTTCCTCTGCTACTCCTACCAGGTATGATTCTTTTATAAGATCCATTACCATCAAGTATCTTGGTAAAGAGTTCCTCCCAAGGTTTAGGATCTATTCTCTTATCTGTAATGAACACAGCCTGAACAAGGTTATTACACTTGGGACAAGTGTGGGCATAGACAAGATCAAACTCTTTCTCTTCTTCGTGAGATTTATCAGGAGGAATGAACCACAACTTGGTGCCATCTTTACTTGGTTTGATCATTATGTCTCCCTGCTTTCCCAAAATGGGTCAAAATAGGTTGAGGCTTCCTCTCTATTGTTCACTCGCAGTACCGAACTTCCCGCTCTGCCCATCACTTCATTAGGTAATCCCTCAACTGGATATCTATTGAGAGTCTTATTAGTCCAAGTCCTATGTTGAAAACGAGCAATCTTGAAGCCCTTGGCTTGTTTCTGGTTTGAAATAGCCATGTCTAGTTGTCTTCCTTCTGTAATGCCTTCCAATACCCAACCTGATACCCAGTTAGGATAGAATCTCATCCCCCCAGTAATACCTTTTAGTATCTCAACTAGATAGGGTTTAGCCCCACCTTGCATATAAGGCTCATAGGAAGCATAATGGCAGTTTTCTTTATAGAAGACTCGGTTTATGTCTTCCATAACTGCTTCTCTTGCGTCATCTCTATAGAGTGAAACTTCACTATATCCTTTATCTGTTTCGGGATTTTCTACTCTGTTCCGAAGAGGTTTTACATCCCAATCTGTTAGTAAAGTTGCCCAACCTCTTTTCCTACATCGGCGGCCTTCAGCTTCCCTAAAAGCACTTCGTAACCCATTGTCATTATTGATAAGGATAACTTCATCGGCCCAAGAAAAGTACTTATTTACTTTTGCTATCTCCTCGGCCGATGCTCCATAAACGAGTATGATAACTTGAATCTTTGTGAGCACATGAGCTACTGACTTATAACGCTTCTGAATCAACTGATATAAGGATTGGTTCTGCAGCTTGCTCATCCTATCCACCTGTAAGATCCTTTTATATGTTTAAACTCATACATATTACTCCCCTTTCTTCTATAAGCCTCACTTCGTGACAGAATAATACAACCTCTTATAGTATTTATCCACCACTTCATTCGTTTATCTCTTCTGCTATATGTAGTAAAGCAGTTGCCAGTTCTTTAGCCTGGGCTTTTGAGAACGTAGCAGTATCCTTCGGTCCACCACGCGACCCAAAGAGATGAATACGAACAAGATCTTTACCTGCTAATGGAGATGGCACCAGTTTATGGTTTACATAAGTCATTGCCTTGCTCTCTATCTTATCAGGAGATACTTCTACTGATGCTATCCAGTTGTTACGGGATGTAGTTTTTACACTTATCATAGTTGCTTCTCCATCACTGAAAGAGCAGAGATAAACTCTTGGAGTTGTTCTTTTGTAAAGATAACATTACCTTTTTTACCAGCCCGCGAGCCAGTAAGAGAGATACGAACTACATTCTTCCCAATACATTTACTTGTAGCATCAGCATATATTGTATCGGGATTCCATCCGGCTATGACAGCCGAAACTGGACGAATAACTTCCAATGTAGCCCAGTGGGTATGCCAATCAAATAATGGTGCTGCTTGTATCTTGATTTTAGACATCACGATCCTCTATTGCTTGGAACGTTTTCTCAGTCACATAGACTCCTTTCTCGCCTTCTTCTTTAAGGTAGGCGAGTAAACCATCACGATCCGACAGAACCCTGTCAACGAACCAACGCAGATCGACTTGGTGAGCACGCTTATTAATGACCTTCCTATCGAGAGCTTGCTCCGCTGCCGCCACTTTCGCATAAAAGGTGTTGTATACATGTTCATCTATAGAGTTCTTAGCCATGAGCACATAGACATTACAGGTACGTTTCTCTGATGTTGGTGTAAACGCACGAGACCACGCCTGTTGTTGGAGACCAGGCTCCCACAAAAGGTCGCAACAAATGACGGTGTTGGCACTTGATAAATTTGTCCCCTCACGAATTTGACGCGTCCCAGCAATAAATATCTTGCGAGTAGGATCTTCAAGGAAAGCCTCGAAGTTTTCATTTCTCTCCTCATCATTCCAAGTTCCATCAAATACTATCGGGTTATGTTCTTGTAAAGCTTTGGATAAAGATTTCCGCATTTCGACGAAGTCGGTGAGTACCACAACCTTCTCTCCGGATGCAGTCTTAGTAGCGCAGATGTTCTGAATATCAGACATCTTCCCCCCTCCGAGTGGGCCATCGTAGATAGCAGGCTTACCGACTTTAGCCAGCTTGGCATTGAAATACTCCGGGCATGTTGCACCTATCCTTAAGTAAACCATTTGACTTACAACCATTGCTTGGTTGAGTAGGTGGCCCTTCTGAGCCACCGTATCTGCATACTGATTAAAGTTCTGCTCAAAGTGGTTGATTGCTGCCACCATGAGCTGTGCCTGCTTCGGATCCATCGTCGATTCCACGCGGTGAAATTCAATATCCGGGTAGTATCTATTGGCCTTTGCGAGAGAGGCTTGGACGAGTGGGTCTTCATAGTTTCTCCTTACCATTTTGGAAGACATTAGCTCCCAGAACTGGATAGGGTTTTTGAGATAAGGCAACATCTTACGGCTATCTTTTAGTCCGTGGCCGCGTTTTATGCTGATGTATTCGCAGAAGGCGTCGTAGAATTCAATCGCTCCCTGCTTTTGATGATAAGGGAATTGTGCCGACCCACCTTTGAACACCCAATGAAGCGGCCAAAAAGAATCTGCAGGCGTATTAGGCATGAGGGTTCCAGTAAGACCCATCCGCCTCTTTGCACGTATGCTACGGATGGCTTTCCCGGTGTCGCTATCAAGTGATTTAATCGTATGGATTTCGTCAATGATTGCTCCTGTAAAGAAGTCCTTCAAGTGAACCTTCTTGCCGCTGGCTTTTACTACCTTTGCTTTGTATGGCGCCGGCGACCAGACAGCATCAGCTTGTTTACATTCATGACAATATCTACCTTGAACAGATGTATCTTTACAATCTTCATGGAACTTCAAAGCCCAGTTGATATAACCAATATGCTGACCTTCCAAACTAAATGTATGAGGGCTACCTAACTTGATAGGCTTGGCTCTCTTTATCTTTCCTGTCAGCTGGTCTGATGCCCAGCCCCACTCTGCTTTGACTGGTGCTCCATTGTTAGCCTTGAAAGATGCTTCAGCCTTGCAGTTCTTATTGAGACAGATATAGCCTCGTTCTTTTGTCCAGCTAATCGTCTTCTCCAATAGGAAGCCAGTCTCAAGACTCTTCTTCTTCTCTATTAGTAGACGCTCCAAAGTCCGCCCACAAGATGGACACTTGTGTTCTACTGTAATGTCCTTCTTATTCTCCTTGTAAGACCTATGAAGTAAACTCTGTCCCTTGCGTCGCAGAATACGATGCGGGTCATGAGTCTTCTTCAACCAACTATAGGTCATTAGATAGAATGTTGCTGGCTTCTGCAAGTCAGCCACACAATCTACTACGACATAATCATTGATACCAAGACGCTGGAACTCCTTTATGGTAAATAGACGTGCGTTGCGCGGCGCAACGACAGCCACACGCTTACTGCCCCAAAGCATGGCATTGACAATGGACTCCGAAGTTTTCCCCATACGCATGAGTTTACCATTGAGGGTTGAACGTTTGATAGCTTCTTGTACAACATCCACCTTGACATGGTCGTATAGTTCGAGGCCCATTGCATCCAACTTCTTTTGGTACATAGAAACGAGGTCTGGATATGTCTTCGGTACACACTTTTTTGGGTCATAGATAATCTTCTCTGCGTAATCAAAGTTGTTTTCAAGGTCGCCATTGAATATAGTCCAAGCAAAGATAGTGTCATCTGCCAGGGTTATCTTGGCACTTGGATTTACGGCTGTCTTACTAATCTTTACAACTCCATCTTGATGTTCTTTCTCGTCTCCTTGCCCGCCGCGGGCCGTATCAACAACCTGATATCTTTCTCCCTTGGCGAATATAGTTACCTTATCAACATCAAAAGTCTTGATGCAGTTCAATATCATTCCTGCTTCTACCTTCTCAAACAAAGACCTCTCGTCTTTGAAGTCAGGTAATAGGAAAGGAGTTTGTTCTCTCTTCAGTCGGCGTTCTTCCTTCTTCACCCAGTTGCCAAGGCTAGGAGAGATATCAACCTTCAAGTCATACCTTTTCAATAACCTACCCATAGGGTGGGTATCTATGTTCTGACCTACCAAACTCCACGCCCTTGTAGAACGAGCAAAGTCTTGTGGAGTAATATCTGGAAGCAACTGCATCCTCAACTCTTCCCTTGTAGGGGTAAGTATTGGATGCGACAAGGCAGCAATGCGTTCCCTGATTTCTAATAGGGCAACTGCTGCGTGAATATCATTAGGAGTAATGACAATCTTCCCTCCACCTTTGTGAAGAGTTACGGATGGAGCAGAGGAAACAGCAAGCGGCGGTACATTCTTGCGATGCTTCTGAACCTTAACCACCGGTTCAAATGAAACAGGCGGCAGCGTGGTCTCTTCCAGATTGTCTTCTTCGCGTTGGATTTCTTCACTCACTTCAACCTCACTCGCTATAGTTTCGAAATCAAAATCTAATCCAGTTTGTCCTTCAACTTTCTTGGTCATCTTTATGGTTTGCCCTTGGTTGACATATGTTTTGCTACATGCATTACATTGAAGTTGCCACGTCCCAAACCAGAGGAGTTCCATATAGCCTTGTTGAACTTCCCGCCAGCAGAAGAACGAGACCAGAACATATAACCTAAATCCAAGATAGATGATAACACAACACCGACTCCAACCCAAATGATTTTAGTCCAGTTCATATTACTCCTTCTGGAAACAATAACTTCTTATACTTCAATAAGGTAGGTAATATCTCCTTAGTGTTGAGTCTTTCCTTAGTCGGGATATCTCGTCCATACAAGTAGAGCATTGCCAATATCTTGCTATCCGTCGGGCTAACAAGAGTAGGAACAACCCCGACCCTAGGGAAAGCATGCTTACCTTTACGCTCGGCCCGTGGGAGCCTGGCCCATTCTTCATCACAGTATAACTTGATATACGCAAGAACTTGTTTGATATTGACACTGACAATCCTCTCTCTTTTCTTTTTTAGTCTGGCAATGAAATTAGAGATCGATATAATTTCACCAAGGCCAGAGGTATTATAATGGGTATCGAAACATTTGGATGCAATTTCCTTTGGTTGTATCGTCCCCTTACTAACCCTGAGTTTACCGTCCATATCCCTATACCTTGTGGGTATATACGAATCGACCCATGTCCTAGGGTCATCAGAACGGCATTGAAAGAGATAGGCGTAGGCGTCAAGGAACTTCTCTGGTGTGATACCATTCCTTCCCAGCCCGAAATAGAGATAGTCCCTGGCAGACATTTTGATGATGCGTAATGCGACTGTTTGATCAACGGTTAACTCTCCCTTAAACAAGGCCTCCATAAAGACATCATCTAATGTATTCATGCTGGAGTTTCCAGCGAAAGCGTTTGGTGCCATCCCACCTTTCATTCTGGCTCCTTATAAGTTAGGTCAACAGGTTTTAATAACTCTACTGACTTTGGATACTTCTTACACTTCGTCATAATACTGGGAGGGCCATACAAGTTCTTCTCTATCATATTATATTGGCGCCGCCGCACAATAGTAAGAACACCAAGGCCTTCTAACTCTATCTTCTTATCATCCATAAGTAAAGACCATAGAACCAGGAAGAATGTATTCACAAGTCTTTCAGCCTTGTCAAAACTATACCCTTCCTTATTCATAAGGGCATACATCATAACTTGTTTACCACCTACTGGTGATGTCCATCTTTCTCTTTTCCTTCCATCGAAATAGAACCCTTTCTTTTTCTTTGGTTTCTTTGGGTGCCGAATCAGTTCAACCTCGGCATCAGATAAAATGTATTCCTTTCTTCTCATAGTTAACCTTTCTTCCAAAAATCTTCGATAGTCACGTCTGTCTGGTGTATGATGTGGTCTGTGTTGTCTATCCCTATTAGTGGGATAAGTTTGGAGTAGGCCCACTGCATAGCATCCACCATTATCTTCTCTACTTCTCCAACCTTGCTGTCCTCCGCAGTAATGACAAGCTCATCATGCACGAATAGTAGGAAATGTGCTGGCACGAGAAGAGACCCCGACGATTTGCCCCCTCGGAGATCAAGATAGATCTTGCCAACAGCCATCTTAAGGGCATCAGCACATGCCGCTTGGATAGGGTGGTTACCTGACCAACGTTTGATCTGGGAGATACGTTCCTTATAGTCTTCATTCCCTTCCTTTGGCAGTTGGTAGAATCTATAATGCCCACCAAGAGAGAAAGACTCTCCATACTTTATAGCATGCTGTCCTTGTTTATCCAGCCACGCTTTTAGTCCTACTGCTTTGGAGAAGTAATCTTCAATGAGTTTCTCTGCATCTTCTTCTGTAAAAGGAGGCTCCGGATCATTCTGCTTCCTCGCTGAATTGATCTGTTTCGCAACCTGTGCGGCTCCTGCCCCATAAGGAACTCCAAACGTTGTCGTCTTGATTTCCGACCGCCAACCATAATATTTATTGTATAGGGGAGAATCTTCGTGTTTGTAAGCATAGTAGAAATCATCATAAGGTATCTTGTGGACATCCGCTGCCATGTAGCAGTGGATATCTTTACCCGAGTTCAATGCTTCCATCAACCACTTGTCTTTGGATGCCCACGCCATAATCCTTACTTCTATCTGACTATAATCAGCACCTAATATCTTCCATCCTTTTCTGGCTCGTATCCCTTCTCTAATATCAGGCACCCGCCAGACAATATAAGGCTCGGTATGTTTCTTGTCCGGCGGGCAGAGAAAGTATTCCTTACCTTCCTTGGTGCCTAATAGGATTGGTTTACTGCCTGGCATTGTAGCCTCCTATCAGTCAAAGCCTAATGGATCGTGCTCTTCTTTATCCTCATCATTCTCAAAGAGATCTGCTCCATCTTCTGATTGAACTTCACGGCTCAGTCCTGCTTTCTGTGCCCGCGATGCGTTCCTATAATCTCGTTCAGTAAATGCGGACTCAAGAATGATCTCACCATCTTTGTTCCTATAGATCCACCATTGAGGTTCAGTCTTGACAAGTGGGAAAGAATCGCCGGCTTGACGAAGAAACTTACCCATAGACTTTGTAGTCATTGCTTTAGAGATATCCAAGTCAGAGACAGCCTCTGCGACTTTTCTATACTCCTCAACTAATGAAGTCTTATAGCGTTCAAACTCGGTAAAGAGTTCAGATAGTTCTGTGAACTGATCAGGGTGCTCACCCTTAATCTCATCCAACTTATATTTGGTAGTTCGTAATACTCGGTTCCTGGACATTACTTTGCCTCCGTTAGTTTCTTCATTGCTTCTACATACTCACTTGAAAATAAAGACTTTATTTCTTCGGCATCTACACCCACAACAGGATCCATAATATGATCTGGTCTTGGAAACTGCTGAGCATCAGAAGACCATCTTCCAGTGGCTATAGTTTGAGCCTTGTCCTTCCCCTTACGACGCTCGAGATCACCAGAACCAAGTTGATTAAACTCAGGATGTAAACGATGCGTAGTTTTCGACCTACGATTGAGCATACCCTGTCCATAGGTTGTTATGATTTTAGTACACTCTGTGTACTCTCCCAATAGATTTGTTATCTCATGGCCAGCGGCCAATAACGTTTCTCTCTTGACATCGTCGAGATCAATGCCCATTTTGCAAAGAGCTTCCAGCTTTTTGCTAGACGAATCCAAGTCGAATGTTTCGATAGTGTCGGATAATAGAAAGTTCCGTCTAGTCCCTTTAGCTTGTAGCATATCATTGAAGAGTTGATTACACGTATCTCTAATATGCTTCGCCTTCTTCCTCCAGTAGTCAAGTGTGGCTCCTATTCTCACCTCATCTAAATCAAAGCCAGTTAGTTCTGCATCGGCCGTGCCTGGCACGGCACAAAATTCAATCTGCAATCTTTCCCACATACCTTTATGCTTTTCAATCTCCACCCTCTGGCCCTCTCGAATAGCATAGAGAAGAAATACATCTCGTGCGGCGTAGTAGAGATGCCTATACTCAAGAACTCCTCGCATGTCGATGAACTCTTTCCTGACTGCTTTGGAGATGAGTAGGTGCGGTGGATATTTCTCTGCGAGTTCTTCAAGCCCCACCGATACACCAAATAAGCCCGCCGTGATGATTTGTTCTGCCAACATCGTATCGTAGAGGCAGGAGACACAAGTCTGTTTAACTTTATCGTAGTAGTAGTTGATGAAGTGGACGCCATATTTTGCTAGCACGAACTTGAAATCGTGCACTCCGTTTTGAGTTAGGAAGAGCTTGTCTTGGTTCTCAAGGATTTCTTTATACTCTGGAACCAACTTTGGTTCAATAAGGTAAACCATCTCGGTAGTACCCAACTGGAATATAAGCATGCGTGAGGTGGCGGCGACAGGGTCGAGACCATCCCTTTTGTTTTCTCCCCCTGTTTCACTATCAAGTCCAAGTACTTTTCTTTTCTTGAGCCAGGAGGTAGATTCACCCAAATCCTTAGAAGAATATATCCGGGTGATGTTCTGCTTTGGAACAGCCTCTTCTGCAATGCATTCATCTATCCACTCCGGCGTGCCAATGACATGAAAGGGAACATCAAGGTGTTCTTCAAGCTGCCTAGATATTACAGAGCTCTGTAATGTTTTCCTCGTCATCTAATACTCCCAATGCTTTCTTGAACATTACAACTCCATGGTCAGCATCAAATCTATTCTTTGATTCGGCAATGATAATACCATTTACACAAAGACCCCATTTAGGAGGTAGCCCAACATGAGGTAGTTCTTCTATTAGTTTTACTTCTACCCGGGGTATTTCAATAAGCGACATGGACTTGATCCTTCTCGTGTAGGGCTTTGATTATAGCCCGGCTTATAAAAGACCAAAGGATTTCTGGGTCTACACTATCTCGTCTGTAATCATTATCTGGTTCTATCCCTTTGGGGATAGCAACTAACGGAGAGTAGTCAGATACTCTAGTCTTCGTCATCATAGTAGCGGTTAGTCCATGAGGAATACTATCATGAAGAATGAACTTTGACAAGGAGTATTTACTACCTGGGTAATAAATATCTGCGTGGCGTAGACGTAGATAGCCAGTATTCATTTTCATTATGGCTGGCGCCAGAATGGTTTCTTGACTATCAGGTAGTCTCTTCGCTCTATAAAGAGTAATCTGCTTATTGTATTCGGTCGCCTGAAACTCATAGATAAGATTGGTCAGACCACCAGTTAGGATTTCACTGGTCATATCAAATGAATGGTCATGAATAGGATGCCTTGTTTTCTGTGCCCGCAGTTCTTCGTCTGGCCAAACATGTAGTCTAATAGACTGGTTTGGCACCAAGTCTAACTGGATAAACCCGTTAGGATGGAGCCTCGGCACAGAAGATAAAGCCCGTAGTTCTTCGTAGTTAGGTAGCATTTGGTTCCCTCTTCCACTTCCTATTATAAATATGAAGACCTAGATAAGTAAGTATCTCTTGTGGTGCTGAACTAACAGGTATCAACTTCAAATCTATGTCCTTGGTTGGGCGAACATAAAGTATAGCCTCCATAGGTTGGTTATAAACATACTGCTTTGATACCCAGTGGGTAGACTTATAAAGAACTTCTGGGTCAGGTATAACATAATAAGCCCATGGTTTCTTCTGATTCAGTCTATACACACCCAGTATACGAGTCTCTGCTTCAAAGGTATTATTCAATACATCTGTGAACTCTGCCTCCCTCAATCTAACGACATCAGTCGCTATCATTGTAAAGATCTGGGATGGTAGGAGTAGACTCTCTTCAACCTGCATACCTACTAACTCTGTTTCATACCTCCATACTCTATCCCCACCAGTAGGTCTAATACATTTGGTTATCTTTGACTTTATATGTCCAAGATGTCCTCTATTAACCCATACTTCATCTCCCTTGGTAAAGGGACTGAGACGGGGAGGATCTATTACTTTCTCCTTCTTCGCCGCGGGCTTCTTTGCTTTGACTTTGGCTTTGACTTTCTTCTTTGCCTTTGGTTTCTTCTTGAACTGGGCCATAGACGTGATAAAGTTTTCTGTCCCATCATTTAGTTTTTTTATGACTAACAGAGGATGACTCATTGTATTTCTCCGGTAGAGCCTTCCAAGTAGTCCCTCGTAATCTCCACGACCATTTTGTTGATCCGCAGGGTATCAGGTAAAGGCGGGACACGGAAATCATCACTCCGGAGTCTGTCAATCTTCTCCACCATTTCATCGGCGTATTTTGTGACCTCCTCATACGTCCATTTGCCGGCTCGGATGTCCAATAACTCCTGGGCATCTGGTCGGCGAACCGTCAGATTACCAGTGGTTAGTATCTCAAATCCTGACCTCAAAAGACGGACTAAATGCATAGCATGTTTGGTATCATATCCAAACTTTATTTCTGTCTCATGACGGATTGGATTACGTTCTGCCATCCATGTAATATACTGCTCACGCTTCTTACGTGCTTCATTATAAAGGTGTTCCTGGAAAGTCCTTGTTTTGAATGGAGTCCCATTGAAGTCGGTGCAAAGCGGATCATCATGAATCTTATAGAAACGTTCATCATCTTTCATTGGTGCTATGATGTTTGAACCTTTGAATAAATCTAGTATCTCTTGTTGATTATACATCAAACTATCTTGTGTCCACTGACCAGATACTTTCTCGGCTCTGGTCAACATGTTATTACCAAATCTCCAAGATACCCACTCTTTGGATAGTTTACCTTGTAGAAGAAGAGGTTCCATGATAGCCATGTCTGCTATCTCTTGGGATAACCACTTAGTATGGTTTCTTATTCTATGTAGCTGGGCTTTGGCATAACCTACAAAGGTCTTCTGACACCGCTGGCTCAAGAAGAGATGCCTATGTACTCGGAGCTCATTCGCGGGTCGTGCTGAGAGATATATGTCTGTTGGATCAACGAACAACAACTCCAAGACGTTCGGATTTCCAGCCACCGCGAGGTTCGCGTATTTTCGTAGAGAATAATAGGATGTATCTTCTTCCGTCTGTTCGCACAGAAGGTCGAATGCCTGCAGCCCGAAGTAATACTCGACTGGGGGAATGTAAATACCAGCAAAGTCGACGTCAGACGTAGGCAAAGCAGTCCCGTAAGCATGGCTACCTACCTTTACTTTGTAGATTAGATTACGTTCAGCTAACTCTTTAGTGTTCATATCTTTACCTTCTCATGAACTTTCTCTATGAAGCGAGGAAGCATAGTAGTGATTTCTTGATATAGTTGATCAAGTTGAATAGGCTTACCACACCAAATAGAACACTTGGTCTCTCTATTAGTTGTCTTGTCATCATACTTGGGAGGTAAGATCTGAACCAACTTCATTTGTAATCTATACCTTATGGGTATCTTCTCTTTTGTCAAAGACTTTGTCGACGATGCCATAAATCTTTGCCTCCTCGGCTGACATAATAAAGTCCCTATCACAATCATTATGTATCTTTTCCAGTGGCTGGCCGGTGCTATTGGAAAGCATCAGTTCCAACTGGTCTCTCATACGTGTAATCTCTTTGGCTTGTAAGAGAATGTCAGACTGCTGACCTCCACCACCATTAGACCAAGGTTGATGGATAAGGATACGAGAACTTGAAGTAGCATATCTCTTTCCTTTTGCTCCCTCGGCGAGCAAGACAGCAGCCATACTGGCACACTGACCAATACAGATAGTATGGATTTCAGGTCTCACAAATCTCATTGTATCACGGATTGCCAGACCTGCAGTAATATCTCCGCCAGGTGAGTTAATATAAATACTAATAGGTTTTACACTATTATCTGATTCAAGATGAAGAAGCTGGGCTACTACAACAGCAGCTACCATATCTACAATAGGCGTGCCAATAAAGATAATCCTATCTTTGTGGAGCAGACTAAAGATATCATTGTATGTAACTCTATTCCCATCGCGGGTTTCTATGGTGGGAATGATAAAGTTATTAGTATCAATCATTTCGGGTGTATCTCCTTTACTCCATCAATAGAAAGGTCATTTAGTTTCTTTTCTACTGCCGCCAGCACTTCTTCTTTTACTTTATCTTTCTTATTTAGAATGGTGCACAAGTCTACCTTGAAATCAATGTCTATACTCAAGTTTACATTGTGCTTGAGTAGTTTCACTCCTTCACCTTCGCAGGGTAGATTTCCACCAGTTAGATAAAGAATAGCCATAGCTAGCTCGTGGGCTTTGCTCATATCCATTGTAGCCCAAGCACTAACTAATGGGTGATTATAATAACCTGTCCCACCTCGCCCAATAGAAAACTCTATAAGACCTTCTGTTGTCTTACGCATACCTATCTGACCTTTACCTCGGGCTTTCTTCTCACCAAGACCAGTAGAATAGGTAGATATATACAATCTTTCTGTTATTTGTTCACTCATAAGTTCTCCTTACGTAGAGCATTTGCTTTCCTTATAGCCCGCCCAGCACGAACAAGAGCCCTATTAATAATATCATCCGCACTACCTATTTTCGTTATGGTTAGGATAGCCTCATCTCCATCTTTGAGAGGCACATTATTATACATTAACCATTGGCAATCACTATCCTTATCATAAGTGGCTATTTTCCAATTACTACCGACCGTTCCTATCTTCACCTTATAACTCACTGACTTCTTACTCTTGAACAAGTTTCACCACCTTATTAGTGTCAAGATACTGACGCTTGAACTTCTCCAAGCACTTGATTACTTTATACTTCTTGTCAAGGTTATCGCCGTCTCGTAGGATTGCCGCCGGATGCGGGAGGCAGAACACAGCTTTGCCGGGCAACAAAGAAGTAACATACCAATGCCCCATGTGAGAAGCATCCGTGGGCGATCCACCAAGCAAACACTTGGCCGCGGCCCATCCCATCGTGATGATAACTTCGAGATGTGGCATTGCCCGGAGGACGCGGAGGCATCTAGTTGGAAAGCACATTGCCAGTTCATCCAGTTCAGGTTCACGTTGACTTATCTCCCCTTTTTCTTTCTTGACATCAGGCGGCTTACACTGGACGACGTTGATGACCAGCATGTCTTTGTTAGTATCAAGATCTAAATGCTTGAACCACTTGTCCGACTCCTGACCTGACTTACCTGTCAGCGGTTTCCCAGACGCCATCTCGTTGGGACCAGGCATGATAGAGACAAGAGCAATCTTCGCACTTGGATCACCCCGCCAGATAAGACCACGGTTCTGGGCTGGTTTTTGGAAATGTCCAAGTCTACAATCGTAACAAGCCACCGATAGGTGCTTAATGATTTGAAAAACGTCTCCCTTTTCATTTAGTTCCTCTCCAAAGTCAAGCATTTCCCACCTCTTTCTCTTCCTCTGGCGGCGGCTCAGCAATAAGACCCTTCTTTTTCATCGCTACTATCTTGTTGAGGTATTCAATCAACTCATCTACTTTCTTTCTCTTCTCGCTTGGGTGCCAACTACTGCCCAGACGAACTGGTTCTTCAAGAGCATCCATTAGTTCTGCGAGTTGTTCCAATGAAATCTGGAAAGTCCGCGGCTTAAAGAGATACCAAGCAGCAAGTCTTTCAGATACTACTTCTCCGTATCGTCGTTGGTTTGACATTAGTATTTACCATACCCATTCTTGTAGCTGGGTTTTACTGGCCCACCTTGGTATTGCTTCCAGATAGTCTCACGCATATTAGTCCTCATCTGCCAGCCCATATACATAGCCAAAGAACCCAGCACAAGAAGCCAGAACTCACTGCTCTTCAACTTCCATAAGATAAACTTGAGGATGTGTTTCATGCCGCCTTCACCTTGCCAGCCCACGCCACAACAACAGGAGACAATACATACTTGAAGTTGCTCTCTCCTTCTTGGAAGTGAACGTGGTCATTGTCAGTCTTATAGTGTATCACAACATCTTCACTTTCCATAGCAGATAATACATTGGTCAAGTCATTGATACCAAGACCTATAGTTACACTACCTTCAGTCTTCTCTTCTTTGCCGACTTGTTCTTGGAAGATTGAGTTGTACCCCTTTGTATATAGTGTGACTTTATCGGTCGATATGGTAATAGATAATGCATTCTTCTCCGCAAAGGCACTAAGCCGCCCGAGTGAATTGAGTAAGACCTTGCGGTTGATTGTAGCTCTATTGAAGTTATCAGGCGTGGTGAAAATCTTACCCACGGCTTTGGGGTAAGGCGTTGAGAGTTGCCTAACACCCAATATAACATCCGAAAAGCGAAATAAAACTTCGTTCGTGGAACCGTTCCCTGAAGAAGACGCATTGGTTATCGTGACCTCTTCTTTTTCACGCTTGGATAGTAAGGCTTTGAGGGCGATGAGAGCATCTCTATGGATTCCCACGGAATAACCTGATGTAACCAACCCATCAGGTACTTCAGCTCTCCCTGCAATGATTTTGTTGGTAGCGGTTCCCAAGACAACGCCGTCGCCAGTCTCCAATGATACGGATGATAGCCACGGCCCTTCAGAAATAGCCGCTGAACCTGTTGCTGTGCAGAATAGAGTCCGATTGATGATATCAACCAGCGTTGCCGCGGATATAGAAGTACTAGACTTGGCATTGAATGGAATAGTCTTAAGTATCTCTGAACCCTTTTGGCCATCCGCATGAACTGCGATTTCGCTTTTGATACTGCCATACTTCACCTGTAGTTTAGCACCTGATGCACTCATTCCTAACTCAATATCTTCATCCTCTGGTAGGGTAGATAGAATGGCTTGTAGTAACTTGGGAAGGATAAGTGCTTCTCCTTCTTTTGTTACCTCCGCCGGCACTTTGAGAAGAGTCCTAGCTAACCCCAAGTTGCTGGAATAAACATATAGATTTCCAGACTCTGGGTTGTTTGCTTCGGAGATAGAAACCCTGGCAAATAAATAAAGCCAGCTACCAACACTGGCTTGTTTAGTATCTAATGTATGAGAGGCCTGTGTAATAGCGTCTCTCAACAAACCAATCTTCACCTTCAAGTTCATTCAGGCATCTCCTGATTTTCATGTAGCTCTGCCGAGATAACTTCTATCTCACTGGTGCCTTCAACCAAAGCTGTTAGGTCGGTAATCATCTCATCGGCGCCAGAATAAAGACCTACTGGAACTACTACTTCTATTACCCATCTCTCCATCTTTTCAACCGTTGGTTTTACCATTACTTTTCTCCTTCTTGCAAGTCTTTTACCAGTTCCTTGTTAACATTACACTCATCTAGGTCTTGAACGAAGGCTGTTAGTTGTGCTTTTGCCAGCCAGTCGTTATGATTAACTATGTAAGATGCTATTGCCATACGAATAGCAAAGGCATTATCTCCTCGTATAAAATAACCGGGCCAGTCATCTCCAAACTGAACAGGCCCGGTCTCTACTCTATCTTCTTGTGCTGCGAACTTTCTTATTTCCACTTCTTACCCTCCTGATTGTGCTGTCTCTGTCTTTGGTTTGGCTAATCCCTGCTGACAAACAGCACAGAGTTGTTTCTTATACTTACGCTGTGAGTTAGCAATCAACTCCGTGATACTCAACACTCTATCTCCGTGTTGGTAAGGAAGGATTATGGTTTGGCATCCTTCGCAGGTTTTCTTTGGAATAGCCCAGTCAGGTAGTTCAGGTGGTTCGGTGATATGACGGGAACTATCGTCGTATGGGACCCATTGATTCTTAGGTAAGTCATAAAGATAACGCCCGAGCCCAAAGCAAGTTGCAGCCCTCTTGAAGGCCTGGGCCTCGGCAGAAGTGATAGCATTTTCATCCACTGCGTCGGACTCACCAGTCCCCGAGTTCTGGCCAACACCTTCAATGATAAGGGTAGCCACAACCAAGACCTTGCCCTTGTAGATGTATTTATTCTTCCAGTCTTTGGGGTCGGGCCCTGCGATTGGATTGATTGTGCTGACTTCATAGTGTCTGCTCCATCCATTGGCTCCTACTGCTTCATTCAATCTGTCGCTATAAGCCCGCGGGTCAGCATAAGCAGCAGCAATAGCCTTGTCCTTGGCTTTGTTTATAGCCTGGGGTTTATAATAAATCAACTCTGGGTCAAATGGTTCTTCTAACTTGGCTATGATTTCCTTGACGCGAAACTCCGTGACTTTCTGATACACTTTTTCGTAGTCCATTGTTATCTCCTGTTATCGTTTCGCTCGGCTCTGCCGAGACAATTACATATATTCCATAGTCTAGCAGATAACTCGCCCAAGCCAAAAGCATCTATGGTAGGTATAGATTCAGTCAGTTGTAGTATAGCCTGCCTATTGAAATCAGGGGAGTTATCTTTTAATAGTGCTGACTTGAAATAACTAACACAGACTATTCTAATGCTCATTGCTTCTTCATTAGTCGCCGCAGCAAGTAAAGACCTCACCACGTTCCAGTCTTTTCTGTGTGCAGCCTTAGCCACCTCGAAAGCTGTCGGACTATCTTGCGTGCCAAGGATAGCTCCAAGTGGATCCATTCCCCCGACGAAACGTTCTGTCGCCATAAGAATGGCTCTCGGTGCGGTAACATTTTCTCTAACCAGATTTTGAATGAACTCTTCTGTCTTGTCATCGCTTTTCTTTCCGAGGTGGTTTATACCTCTATGAACTAATGTTCCCACGTCCGCCGGCGATAAACCAGTGAGAGAATAAGATATACAACGACCTCGTAGTGTAGGTATGATCTTAGATGGTTCAGTAGTACAGAAAATCCAGATGCTGGTGGGAGGGGCTTCTTCCACATGCTTGAGTAGGGCACTCTGTGCTGCCTTAGTGAGCTGATGTGCTTCATCTAATATGATTACCTTATACTTCCCGAGAAGAGGCCTATACTGAGCTTTTTCGCCAAGTGCTCTTGCAGCATCCACTCCGGTGTCGTCGGCGGCATTCGTTTCGTCAAGCTCACCATCAAGTGCGGTTGCAATGCACCTTGCCAACGTAGTCTTACCTGTCCCCGTGGGTCCCGATAAGAGTATAGCAGTCGGCACACGGCACTCGCCCAACTGGGACCTAATTTGGTCGATGGTTCCGGTAGACCCAATACACTCATCAAAGGATCGGGGCCGAAAATCCACTGCCAGGTTGCGGTTTGTCTGCTTCTCATTCAACGTTTCCTCCATACTGCTCTTTGACCAGCACCATAGTAAGTGAATAACCACATAAGAACGCGAGCAGCAAAGTAATAATCTTCTCTCTCTGTTTTTTCATAAAGATAGAGTGAATAATCTCGCTGCCCTTTCTTCAAATTATTATTCATAATCTATGTCCTTTAACCAAATAATATCTATACATACCAGGTATCCATCTTCTCCATTTTCCTTGTGGTGGGTGAGTCCAGTCTCTGAAACGACAGCAGTTAGGGATTCTTTTCATTAGGCCACCATCTTCTATGAACGGTAGTAGCATTCCACCTACTATACAACCACATACAAACTCTGGCACCAAAGTAAAACATCTCTCTATCATATTTAGCATAGCAATAGAGTTGAATATGATTTGGACTATACCTACCGTATATACTCTTACTCGGGTGTGCCATCTCTCTTCTTCTTCATCCATCCTTTCGGACGATGATGACTACAGAAGTCATTCATACTCGTCGGGCTAAAAGAACAGCCACAATATCTCTTACACTTAGGACAGATACCATGGTCTAACTCATCCATCTTTGCTTTACAATCTTTATAAGGGCAGGTCACATTACTCCTTTTTCATACACGGGATTTTTACAGGCTGTCATATACCATCTCGTTATCAGCCACATACAAGTCCGTGCTGCGAAGTAATATCTCTTTTTCTCACCTTTGTTGAATAGATATAATTGCTTTCTACCATTAATCCAACGATTATGGATAGAGTTCTTCTTACTCATTTGAACCACCAAGTTACTACTACTGTTAATCCAATAGCAAGGAACCAATAGGTAGTGTGGGGCCAATCACGGGCAATAGCATAACCTATTCCAGTCATAACCATTAAGACTACCTGTGCTTCTACAGCTAATATTCCCCAGTTCAACGTTTCCTCTTTCTTCTCCATTCTATCGCACTAGTAGGATACATATGAAGCAGCCAAAGTTGCATACGATAAGCGAAATACCTTGTCTTACGCTCCCACTTTGGTAGCACATATAACTTCATCGCATAAGCTTCTTAGGCAATACTACCACCGATTATTTGGGAAGAGTACATATCGGCCATATTGATAAGGACAGCCAATGGATTACGGCTATTCACTGTGTCCATTGTGCGAGACATTCCATGGGCATCCCACGCTGCAGCACCAAACGCCTGCTCATGAAAGAGAACAGCAGACCATTGCTGATCAGTAGGAACTATACCATACCTACCTAACTCTAACAAAGTCTTGCTCTCTCCATCAATGATATTGAATGCTCCTGCTGAACTCATCTTAAAAGTCTGTTCTTCTTTGTATCTCTTTGGGTCGCGGTCTCTATCATCTTCAGTTATGAACTCATAAGTCCATATCTTGGCGAAGTCATGTAGGAAACAGGTGATAATGATGTCGTCTTTAGTCAGCCGCCCCTCAAAATCACCACGATATAAGTCCCTTATATCCAACATGATACCAATCATCTGACATACATGCTCTGCTAATCCTCCAACCCAATGATGATGATGCTTGGCACCAGCACATACTTGATTGAAATATGGATGACTATCATAAAAGTCTGTATAGTTTACACGTAGTTCATCATCGGATAACTGCTGAATGTATTCTCTCACACTTGTCTTGGCATAACGCCGGCGGACAATACGCTCATGCTTATTACGTAGAGCATCAGACAATGATATCTTTACGACTGGGCCTTCCTGTTCTGGTTGATAGGTAGGTAAGTCTTTATCACTCTGTTCTCTTTGGTCGTGCATTGGCACCATCTCTGTATCCCATCCTTCCATAACTCCTCCTTTAAACCAGGCTACTCAACTCGGCTATAGCACTCTGAACATTTTCATATGCTTGCTCACTGGCATCTTTTAATCCTTCAGCATCGTATATTATTTCCTGAAGGGCATCTCTTTCCTTGCCCAGGGATATTTCTATCTTCCTGAGTTCCTTGATCATTTTCTGTGTAGTCTTTGTCTCCATACCTTCTCCTTATACATCGGGTGCTAAATAGTTGAATCTAAATGCTACTGACGAATCATTTGCTAAAGCACCAGTTCCCTTATGGAACCCACGCTTCTCAATCTTCAAGACGTGCGGAGATAATCTTCCGCACGCAGGGCATGCCTCTTGAATGTTCTCCGCCACATAAACGCGGTCAGCGGGCGGCACAGGAACAAGGTGCTCATTCCCCATACAGATCGAGCAGACTTTGTTCGCATCAATCACCTTCCAGATAGTTAGTTTATCACAATGCTTACACCACTTGTGTAGTTCTTGGTGAGCTGGCATTATCTTCTCAAACTCATTACCGCATTCACATTTGAACGCTAACATTGGCATTGTTATCTACTCCTATACATCTGTCGTTTCCTATCCCAGTTTCGCCAGCACATTTTGTAAGCCCTTATATGTAGACAGCACCTAAAAACTATAAACTTACACCAATCTTTTGTCCGTAGATGCCGCACGTTCTCTCCGTATCTTGATATAGTTTTCCTTTATGGCTTTAAGATGTCTACAATAAAAATAAACCATACACCTACACCATAAAGGTCCACGTATATAACTTCCCGTATATGTATAATACATTATGGGTTCCTATTTCGCCATGCTCTTGTCTTGAAAGAAAGCCAAAAGGACATATATTTTCTCCCAAAGTATAGCACACTTCTACATTGTTTATTATACATCCATTGCATTATGTGTCTCTTATAATATGCATCAGTTCGTTCTGTGCCCAGTGTAGAAGAAAGGCTGAATGACTATGTTCAAACATCATTAGACCTTGATAAATCCTTCGGAGCCTTTGCTTCTCCACCCATAGTGGGTCATTTAACCCTATCAATGCAAAAGGTTTCTCTATACTTTCTTTGCTCGGCTCATCCCGTTTGGGTTGCTGCTTAATCCTGCGGACCAATGTGTGTCCTCCATTCCCCAGACAAAAGGACTGGTGCTACTATAATCAATGGCTGGACATTCTACCTTGTGGATAGGACATTGTTGGGGCTTGCCTTGTTCAGACATAGGAAGTATTAGTTCAAACTTGTGGTCTTTGCATTGATACTCATATAGAGCCATACTTCACCTCTTCTTTTTCTTGCGTGCGGCTTTCCCTTTTATGTAAAGGGCTGTAGCATAATCCATTATCTGGTCGCCATGAATACAAAGGGCTACTCCCAAGGTAGTAGCCCCACTCGTTTTTCCTTCAAGTTCCATTTGACGAGCCACTTTCCATGAGTCTTTCTGGATAGATTCGCCAATGGAAGCGAGAAAGAAGCCCACAGATTTAAGCTTGTCAATAAATGAACATCCTGTATCCTTCGCCAAGGTGTCCAATAGGAGACTGCTACACCTAAATACTTTTTGTTCATGACTTTGTAGTTGCTTCTTGCTCGGTGATTTCGACGATGACATTTTGGCTAATCCTCCAAGACCTTCCTACTTTTGGGCCGTCAGATTCTTTATAGTGCCGCTTGAATATATCCGCAAAACTCCCGACACTAACCAATACCTCTTCGCCCACTCTACCTGCGAATACGGGACATCTCGTTTGATTGTCCGATGATAGCCTGGTTGGCAATACCCACATAGGGGTCTTATTCCTACCCGAAGTGCGATACAAAACCTGTGCAATAGCATCTGTATCCTTTCCAAAACATAGTGTCATCATAGCATATATACCTGTCGCTTGGATACCCGAGGCTATATTGAAACGGATTATAGCGTGAGAGATACCATTGAATAAACCCATATCATTTCTCCTTCTCTGTTGGGGCGATGCCGACAGCATGGATAATGAAATCCAGACCAGGCTTTGGTTTACCTACTCCATCAAAGTATACCATAAGATTAGTCATAGTGCCAAAGGCTTGTATCATATCACCCTTCTTATAGTTCGATGAAACAAACGAGGCCAATGGTTCATCCCAAATAGAACCTGTGACCCAGTCGGATAAAGGGGAGGAGCCACGCCGACAAGCCAAAGAGAGTATTGTAACCTTGCAGTCTTTAATCGTTTTAACATATGGGTCTTTTCCTAAATAGCCAATGACTTCCAGTTTGATACTCATTCTTTAGACCATAATAGTCGCTCACGTAGTGGTCCTTGGAAAATAATACCAAGGAGAACCCAAGAGCCCCAGCTTCTCATGTCATCACCTTGTCCATATGGACCATATTTTTTCCATGATTGTCGTGTTCGTAATCGGTTTATCATAATTATATTCCTTTATAATGTTTATTAAAGCAACTGGTTTCTTCTGGGCTGCCA
>Ga0209483_1000438_pt1 | contig 36866 bp, 19 predicted proteins | sample NGEPerA_FD_184508 | JGI IMG/M metagenome (GOLD analysis project Ga0209483, IMG submission 184508) | Arctic peat soil microbial communities from the Barrow Environmental Observatory site, Barrow, Alaska, USA - NGEE PermafrostL2-A... | ecosystem: Environmental > Terrestrial > Soil > Wetlands >...
TGGTTATCCAGGCCCACTTGCGTTACCTTCGACTCAATTCTCATGGCTGTCTCCTTGTTAAAGGTTTCCTACGGGACATCGTAGTGTCCGGCAGGGGGACAGCCTTTCATGAGATTACGAAACCGACGACGGAGCAATTCTCTCGCGAGCCTGGGTGATCACCTCGCGTCATTTCCAATCGAACTGAAACACCACGCTCGCCGGATCCTCGTAAACCTTAACAAAGCGACGGGAATCTCGCCCCGCGAATTTTAATTCGGGTGGATCGGCGTCCAGGTCATGTTTGGCGACGACCAGCCAGCCCGCACCGGCGGCGCGCAGGTTGGCCATCCACGTTGCGCGGTCTGAATCGCCATCCATGACGGCGGTCATGGTTTCCACGATCGCATCGCCGGGCACGCGATCTCCCATCCGCGGGAAATGCACGAAGTCATGCAATCCGGCACGGGTGGGGGCGTAGACGAGGCGATGCCGATAATCGAAGCCGTAGTATGGATAGACGAAATAGGTATTGGCGTAGGCGATGGTCGCGCCGGCGGGGATGTGTTTGTCTACAAACGCCCACGTCGGCCCTTGGCGCGGGTAGGCGGTTGGGCTGGCCCAGATCGCCATTCGCTGGTCGCGATAGTCCTGGACGTAGGCGTGCCAGTTGATGTACGCGAGCACCACCGCGCCCGCCATAACCGCCGCGTCCGCGAGCGCGCGATATCGGGCCGGAGGCCGCAGGCGTTTCGTGGAGAGCATCAGGAGCGTGCCCAGACCCGCCAATAAAGCCGCGGTTAAAGTCAGGGTGGCAACCACCGAAATGAGCGTGAAACTCAGGTGAATTTTGCCATGTTGATAGGAAATCGTATTGAAACTCGTGGCAACGCAGATCGCGGCCAATGCCCCCGCGAAAGCCAGTTGGGCCCGCTGATTGCGGAGGCCGCGTTCCAGCGCCATCCCGATCGCGGCGAACCAGAGCACGATCAGCGGAAAGATGTAGCGCACCTCGTGATGCGGCGAGGTAATCAGAAAAATCAGCAGCGTCGCGGCCGAGCCGATCACGCAAACACGCGGCAGCGGATCGCGCAAAAGCGCGCGGCCTCCGGCAACGCAAGCCCAAAGCCATCCCGTCGCCAGCGCGACGATCAACGCGAGCGGAATGCTGTTGTATGTTTCGGCGAGCATTTTCCAGACACCCGCCGCGCTGCGGAGCTGGCGATCGCGCTCGGTGCCGAACAGCCCCTGCCAGTGCAGGCCGGCCAGCCGCACGTCCACCGGGTAGAGCGGATTGCCCGTGAGCAAAAGATTTCGCAAATACCACGGCCCAGCCATCACAATGATGATCCCGAAAGCGATCAAGAAGTGCCTCGGCTTCCAGCGCGCGCGAAAAGGCGCATCCATCAAAAACAAAAATACCGGGCAGGCCAGTAGCGCGGTGTATTTGCTGGCCAGCACGAATCCCAGCGCCACGCCCGCGCGCCAAGGACCGAGCCGGTCGCTCAGCGACTGCCGGGTGAATGCCAGCACCGCCGACGCGACGAATGCCGTCACATACAGATCATCCTTGGGAATCATGGCCTCGCTGAACAGCGGGCGCGAAAGCGCGGCGGCCACCGCGATCAGGCCGGCCAGCGATCTCCCGCATCCCATCACCCGGCACATCCGCGCCGCCACGAAAAACACCAGCATCAACGGCGGAATCTGCACATACCGCACGAACACGTCATTGGCCGCCGGCGCCATCCACCAGGCCATGAATATCGAGCCGGTGGCCGGCGAATAGCTGGCGGCCGGGTTCCAGTACCAGGTCGGATAAATCCCCAGCCTTCCGGTTTGAATCCACTGCACCGCCGTCGGCAAATGATACACCAGGGAGTCGGTGGCGGTGGGGGGGATCAGCCGCAGAAGGTAGCCGTAGCCGCCAAGATAGCCGATCACGAAAAGCGTGCAGGCGAGGAGGAAAAGATGAGAGGTATCGGGGTGTTTTGTATTTAGTGAGACAATGCGCCTCAAAGTCGAGCTCGCGCCGTCACTCTTCGTAGGGTCCGCTTCAGCGGACGCGGAATAGCCCGGCGGTCCGACAGCGTCCGCCGAAGCGGACCCTACGCAGCGGCCTGACGCGCCGCGGCGCCAGCGATCGGGAAAAATCGCATCGTCACGGGTTCGCTCCGCGCCAAACCATAGTATCGCGGCAGCAACCAGCGCGACCGCCGACATGGTTGAGACACAGAACACGCCGCACACGCCCGGCAAAGCGACGGCGGCATATTGCACGAGGAAGTCGAGCAGCAACGCGTCACACGCGGCCTGCAACATTCCCCCTTCACCGCGCCTTCGCGCGAAGCGCCACGCGGAGGCAAGCACCGCAACATTAAGCAGCAGCACCAGCGCCAGGCGAAGTTCATCGGGAAATGCGTTCAATCGTTTCGCCGCCCGCCGGCGGGCGCTCCCATGATCGGCGTTCGCGCGCCGGGCGCGCGTCTTGTGCTCTGCATCGCGCCGGCCTGCCGTGGCATGCGCGAACGAGCAGAGGATACGTCCGGGCCGCAGCGCCGCAACCCGGTATCCACGCCGGGGCAGAGCGTACCCGCGCCGCCCCGGATCGGAGGCTAAAATAGCCGTGCGCGAACAAGCGCCGTTGACTCCGGCAGCCGTGATCCGCGTCCGACTTTGCAATTCAGGGAATCCGCGACATTCGGTTCAGGTTTTTTTATTGTGACACGGGCGTCTCGCCCGTGCCGACGGCTATAAAGTAGAGGCAATCCAAACGTCCCGAGTTCCATGCAACACGCACGGGCGGGACGCATGTGTCACGGTTGAGGTTGCATTTCCCGGCCTGACACCCTGCTGCCTATGCCACAGACGAATAGCGCGTAGTCGCGCAAGCTATTTTTAGGTCCCCATTTTCTTCGGGTCCGCGACGGCGACGACGATCGCCGACAGGCTTGCCGGGCGGGCGGGGCGCAGGGCGCGGGCGAGGATTTGCAGCGTGGCGCCGGTGGTCATCACGTCGTCGATTACAACGATGTGCCGTCGGCGGATTTGGTCCGGGTCCTTGAGGACGAACGCATCCTTCAAATTCCGCATCCGCTGGCGGCGGGAATGCAGGTGGGTTTGGGTCTGGGTATATCGATGTCGCGCCACAGCGTCGGCCAGAGGGAGATTGCATCGCCGACCCAGCCGCTGGGCGACGACGTGCGCCTGGTTGTAGCCGCGCACAAATTGCCGAAGGCGGTGCAACGGCACTGGCAGCAGGCAGTCGGCCTCGCTGAGCAACCCCTTCGCGCGTTCGCTGCCGAGCAATCGATCCGCGAGCATTTCGCCCACCGGCCAATGGCCGTGGTATTTGAAACGATGCACCAGCAGCCGCAATGGGGGATCGAAACTTGCCAGACGGACCACGCGATCGTAGTGGGAGATGCCCAGCCCCAGGCAATGCGGACAGGGCGCATCGGGATATGCCAGCGAGCGGCCGCATAAGTCGCAGGCCGGAGTCGACTCGAGCGTCTGAAGTTGCGCCGAACACCCGCCGCATAATTCCCCCGCCTCCCCGCAAAACGCCTGACAGGCCGCGCAAGTCGGCGGATAGCAGAGATCCACCACATCCCGCAACAGCCGCCAGGGTCGCACGAAATGCAGTCTATTCATCGTGACCATCGTTGTCGCACACTCAAGCGAGCCCCGGCAAGGCCGCACATTGTTCAATTGTTCAATTGTATCGCTTCCGCCTAATGCAACGCGGTGTGATGCGTGGAAGGAATGGGTCAACGTATCACGGGCGTCTCGCCCGTGCCGATGGCGCGGCAGTAGAACAAACGCAACTCTTTCCATCTATAAGCAACAGGCACGGGCGGGACGCCCGTGTCACGAAAGCAAGGTCATTGCAGATGGCTGAAGCGCCACGTTTAATCGGGCTGCGTTGATTTTCTTCCCACTCCGAATTGGTCCCCGACCGCTGAAACTTGTCCGTCCTTAAAATCCACCTCGACAAATTTCGATCCGCACACGGGCTTATCCATTTCATCCTTCAATATCGCCGCGACCTTCTTGGTTTTGGCGTCGAAGACTTCGACGGAGGACGTGTAGGCGTAATGGCCGTCGCGGCTGAAACCGATCCAGCCGTGGCCGGCTTTGCTTACCTCAAGGCGGGCTTTTTGCGTTGGGGGATTGGCGGTGTTGTCGAAAACGTAAATCGCGCTGTCGCCCTGGATGGCGATCCAGATTTCCTTTTCGTCGGGCGTCAGGCCGATGCCGTGCGTGCGGTGATTCTGGCGGGGGCCATCGGGATATACGGTTTCCAGAATCTTGCCAGCATGCGGATCCATGACTTCAAACCCGACTTCCTGCCCGAGGCAGACATATGCGCGGGAATGGTCGGCATTGATCGTGAAGGGAAAAAAGTTTCGACTGTTGGACTTGATCTCGCGCAAGACGGCGTTGGTCTTGGTGTCCACCACGCTGAGCCAACTATTGGACGCCAGATAGGCGCGCGAGCCGTCGAGGCTGACGAGGGTGTTATGACCGGCGGCGGGGGTGGCGATTCGAGATAGTTCCCTGCCATCCTTCGCGTCCACAACCAGCCATGTTTTTTGAGTCGTCCACCAGCCGCAGGGAACGTAGAGAGTTTTGCCATCGGGTGTGATGGCCAGACGGTCGCAGCCGGTGTCATACTGTTTCTGCCAGGCGACCTTGGCCGAGGGTTTGCCGCCGGCGTTAGTCATCAGATCGAGGCAGACGATTCGCCGGCTGGTGGTGGTGACGTAAATGCGCCGGGTCTTGGCGTTGGCGCAGACGCCGCGCACGCCTTCGCGGAATGAGGGCACGTCGATGCGGTTCACCAGCTTGTGACCCTGATCGATGTCGAACACCATCAGCCCGACGCCCGATCCGCCGCCCTGTGCGCCGTCGGGCGTGGTCAGGTAAAGATAGTGGTGTTCGTTACCGGCAAAGCAAGAGGCGGCGGTAGCGAGAGTCAGCAACAGCGCGATGTACCAGTGCTTCATGTGCGTTTCCTTTAGGGGAGGGGGTCTTGAGGACCATACCACAGCAACAGGATCGGCGTTCGCGCGGGGATCGGTAGATTGACGATCCACCCAAAGTGTCAATCGAAAGTAAAAGCGACAGCCTCGCTACTTGCCTTGGTAGAAAAAAGAAGAAAAGTGCGCGGACGCCGCTTTTACATTTAAGGCCAAGCGGTGAGCGTGAGAGGGGGGCGCCGTTGAACCCAACTTCGCTGCCGGGTAGTGTCGGCGGCATGTCCTTGGACCTGCACGCGATTGAATTCAACCCGGATGCGCGGCAGGTCTGTTTCCCTGTTCCTGGAGCGAAGATGTTTCGTCCCATTTGCCGAGATTGTGTGGTGGGCGTGCTGATCGTTTGGGGGCTGGTCTTGTCGGCGCCTGTCGCACACGCCGCGGATTATGTGTGGGTCGAGGGAGAGCAGCCGGCCTCGGCGAATGTGAAATGGAACAACGCCGGCAGCAGCCATGCCGACTGGCTTTCCAACGGCCATTGGCTCACGATCGCAATCAACGCCGAGAACATCGAGAAAGCAACACCGGCCGATGGGGTGATACTCGAATACAAATTGCCCGTGAAGACGGCTGGGAAATACGAACTATGGGCCCGGCTGGGATTTGAATTCGCGCCATCCAACTTCCAGTGGAAGCTGGATGGCGGGGAATTAAAAGCCGTCAGTCATGACGAGCTGACGCGCGATGCGATGGAATTGGATTTTTTCGCCGAGGCGGCGTGGCTTAAGTTGGGCGATCCTCAACTGACCATAGGCGAACATATCTTCACGATCCGCATTCCGCGAGAAAAAAGGAAAGACGGGAAGTTCGAGCAAATTCTGTTCGGCCTGGACGCGATCTGCCTGTCGAAGGGACCGTTCACGCCCCATTCGCGCTATAAGCCCGACGAAGCCTGGCGGACCGCCAGGGACGAGCAGGCGGCGAAGCAAACATATGCCTTGCCGGCCCCGAAGGCCGCGGGAGTGCGGTCGAGCGTTGTCCTGACGGGCTTGTGGGAGATATGCGGGGATGAGGAGGAGCTGCCCGGGCCGGTCGCCGAGCCGATCAAGGCAACGCCGCAACATGCCTTTTGGGGCGCGATCCAGGTGCCCGGCGACCGCAACGAGTTGCGCCCCGATCTGCTCTTCGCACATCGGTTCTGGTATCGCACCAAAGTGATCGTTCCCAAAGAAGCGGCGAGGCGGTCGTTCTTCCTCACTTTCCCGCAAAATAATCTCAACACCACGGTCTATGTAAATGGCATTTATTGCGGATTCAACAAAAACCCATTCGCGCGTTTCGACATTGACATCAGCAAGGGAATCAAGGCCGGCGAAGCGAACGTGATTCAGATCGGCGTGCGCGACGCCTGGTATGGCCGCAGCTATAACCCGGCTGATCCGATGAAGCTCCGGCGGACGTTCAACTTGCCGACCAGGTTTTTCAACGATGGGTTTCAGGACCTGGCGTATCCGGTCTGGAGCCATGCGGAAAGCGGCATCCTCCAGCCGGTCACGCTGACCGCGGCGGGGGGTGCATATGCCGCCGATGTGTTCGTGAAAACTTCCGTCGCCCACAAACAACTGGCCCTTGAGATTACGCTGGCCAATCCGGCCCACAGGTCCGCGCCCAGCGATTTCGAGTGCCAGGTGCTCGATCCGGATTCCGGGCAGATTGCCAAATCCATTGGCCGCCAGCCCATCCAGCTTGATGGCAAGGATCAACAGGTGGCCGAGGTCGCGGCGGATTGGGCCGACCCCAAACTTTGGTGGCCCGATTCTCCCCACATGTACATTCTGCGAACCACGCTGCGTCAGAATGGGCAGATCGTGGATGTTTCGGATACGCCTTTCGGGTTCCGCGAATGGAGCATCGACGGCATCCATTTCAAACTCAACGGCGTTCCCTTCCACGGCTGGTGCGACCAACACTTCAACACCTCGCCCGATAGCTGGCTTGCGTTTCAGCGCAAGACGCACCAGCAGATGATGCGATTCTGGGGAACGACGTGGTTGGGATTGTCACCCGATGATGCGCTAAATTTCTTCGACAAGAATGGAGTCGTCGTCCGTCGCTCCGGCATGCTCGACGGCGAAGCCATCGGCTACCACGCCGACGAACCCGACCCGGCATTGCGCAAACTGTACAACAACTCGCCGATCAAAATGGACCTCATGCAAAACTGGCGCGACCAGGTCGTCGCCCAGGTGAAAGGCGAACGCAATCACCCGTCCGTCATGATCTGGTCGATCGAGAATGAATGGCTCTTCATCAATTGCATCAATCTTTACGGCGGCCTGATGGATGACTTTGAGCGTGAGGAAACGCTTACTTCAAAGGCGGTGCAGGCCGTCGACCCCACCCGCCCGACCATGAGCGACGGGGGAGCAGCCTGTCTGGCGCAGACGCTGCCGGTCTGCGGAAATCATTACATCACCGGCAAAATGCCTGAATATCCCACGCTCGCCTATAGCCCGAATGTCACCGGCGGCGGGCGCGGGCGATGGGTCTGGGATCAAAAGCGGCCCCGCTTCGCCGGCGAGGATTGGTTCATCGCCGGCAATCATCCCGAGCTTGCCGCCATCGGCGGGGAAGCGGCGCTCACCGGCAAGAGCGGCCTGCTCCCGGCAGCCGGGCTGATGACGCGCATCCTGCAGGAAGGCTACCGCTGGGATGATTACGGCGCCTGGGATTTTTGGATGAACTCCACCGACGCCGACGGCAGCCAATACATTGCCTTCGCGCCACGGGCGGCGCTGTGCCGGGAATGGAATTTCACGTTCGGCTCGGGAGAACAGGCTAAGCGCACTATCGCAATCTATAACGACACGCATGAGGCGGACCCGATCACGTTCGCATGGTCTTTGACGATTGGCGGTAAAAATCTGGCGGGCGCGAGCAAGAGCTACTCGGTTGCGCCCGGCACACAAGAAAGGATGGTCATTTCATTTGCCCTGCCGATCGTCCAGCAGCGCACCGAAGGCGAATTGTTGCTGACGCTTGCGACGAAGGGAAAAGAAGTATTCCGGGACAGCAAGGCGGTTTCGGTTTTGCCGGCTCTTGCGGGAGAAGTCAAGGCCACGGGGATTACGAGACTGAAGCAGGGGGAACTGGCTGTCTTCGATCCGACCGGCGTTGCCGGCGACTTTCTAAAGCGCCAGGGCGTCGCGTTCACTTCGATGCTCGACCTGAAGTCGCTGCCGCCAAATGGCAAGGTATTGCTCATTGGCAAAGATGCACTGGATCATACCAACCGCGCTTCGAGCGCGCTGGCGGCGTGGGCGTCGAGCGGGCGGGCGGTGATCGTGCTCGAGCAAAAAGAACCGTTGGAATATCAGGCGATCCCAGCGGAGATGGAGCCGGCAAGCAACCTGGGCCGTGTTGCGTTCATTGAAGACGCCAGCCATCCCGCGCTGGCCGGCTTGCAGTCGAAGGACTTTTTCACCTGGGGCGACGATGAAATCGTCTATCGAGACGCCTATGCCAAGCCGACGCGCGGGGCAAAGTCGCTCATCGAGTGTGATGAATTGCTGAAGAACTCGGCACTGGTGGAGGTGCCTGTCGAGAAGGGACTGCTGCTGCTTTGTCAGCTCACCCTGGAAGAGAAACTGGCGAAGAATGCGGCCGCGCAACAACTCCTGTTCAACCTGATTCACTACGGCGCCACGTATAAGCAAACCTTTCGCCCGACGACGCTGACCGCGTCGCCGGATTCGCAACTCGTGAAGGTCGCGCAGGCGATTGGGCTCACTTATCAATCTGTTGCCGAGCCGCTAACAGCCATCGCCAAGCCCGGCGAGAAGGTGGCGGTCATCGAAGCGACGCCCGCCAATCTTGCCGCGCTCTCGGAGCATCCGGACACCGTTTCCGACTTCACCCAGGCCGGCGGATGGATCGTCCTGCACGGCCTCACGCCCGAAGACCTGGAGAGCTACAACAAGATCGTCGGTTTCGCCCACATGATCCGAAAGTTCAAACGCGAGCGCGTGACATTCCCGGCGGTGCGCAGCCCGCTGACCGCCGGCATTCCCGCCGGCGATGTCGCGATGTATTCGTCCAAACGCATCTTCCCCTGGCAGGACGGTGAGTATGTCGTCGATGATGAATTCAGTTACTGCGTTGACTACGACGAGGTAGCCCCCTTCGCCAAAAGTAGTTTCTTCGCCTTCGACAACATCACCAACGGCTTCATCAACGCCGACGGCTGGCCGTTGATTATCAACTGGCCGATCCCAACCGACGGCTCGCTGCCCAGCGTGCCGATGGTTTTCCCACGGGAGCAGGCGATCACTGAGTTCACCTGGATCGGAAACACCAATTACCTGCCGCAAACGAAGGTCAATCTAATTTTCAGTAATGACAAGGCGAAGATGCTGTCGTTCGACACGCAGCCCAACGGCGAGCCGCAGACGTTCGTCATCAACCCGCCGCGCGCGGCGGAGGAGCTGACGCTTCAGATTGCCGGCTGGCAGGAAAAGCCGAACACGGGCCATCTCATCGGCATCGACAACATCTATCTCAAGGCCCAGCGGCCGCCGGCGTTTTACAAAAACGTGCGGCAGATGCTCAACGTCGGCGGGATGATGGAGTACCCGCGCGACAAGGGCGGCATCGTGTTATGCAACCTGTTGTTCAAGGATCAGGAGGAAGTCGCGGTCAACGCGATCAAGAAGCGCTCGATCTTTGCCACGCTCCTGCGAAACCTGAAAGCTCCCTTCACCGGCGGCGGCAGCGTAATCGTCGGCGCCAACGTCGCCTTTGCGCCGGTGGACATCAGCAAGCAGGCCAACCAATACCGCACCGATCGCGGCTGGTTTGGCGACCGCAAGCAAACCTTCGCGGAGATGCCCGTGGGCCGCCAGTCGTTTGCGGGAGTGCCGTACGATGTATTTGAATTTGCGACCTCGCCGGTGCCGACGGTTATCATGCTGGGCGGCCCGGGAATCCCAAATCACTTGCCTCAGGAAGTGGTTGGCATTCCCGTGCATCGCAAGGCGGATGCCCTGTTTTTCCTCCAGGCCGCCCGAATCGATCGGCGGCGCAATGAGGAGGAAAGGAAGCAGGGCAAACCGTTCGAGATGGCCCGCTATTTCATTCATTATGCCGACGGAAAAACGGCGCACATTCCAATCCGCTCCGAGACCGATGTTGAGAATTACGCGCAGGAAAATCCGCGGCCGTTGCCCGGCGCGCAGATCGCCTGGGAACGCAAATACGAGGGGACGCCCATGCACGCGGTTGCGTACAGCCAGCAATGGAACAACCCGCGGCCGGACGTACAGATCGCGACGATCGATTTGGTTTACGGCAAAGACAAGGGAGTGGCCGTGCCCGCGCTGCTGGCCATCACGGCGGCGACGCGGAAATGAATAGCCGAGAATAGTTATGCTTCATTTGCGTCTATTCGTAAACATCGGCCAACTGTTCCGCCGCAGGAAGAGTCAACCGCGGAGACGCAGAGACGCGGAGAAGCATTCGGAAGCTTTGAATCGGCTCGCATTAAATAAAAAGCTTTGATCTGTCAAAGTTAAGAGGGCATGTGCTTTCCAGTATGCGTCTCTGCGTCTCTGCGTCTCTGCGTCTCTGCGGTTAAGTATTTCTTTGTTTGCCGCCCGGATTCCGCTCAAGCCGACGCCCGCCCCGCTTGCAGCAACGTCAGCGGCTCGGCCTTGGCGACACTAATCGCGGGCCAGAGGCTCGCCGACAAGGAGATGAACAAAACGGCGCCGATCCCAATGTTGATCAGCGGCCAGGGGATTACCAATGGCGGATCGTAGCCGGTCATGACGGTCGTGAGCGCGTTGGCGTCGTGGGTCATTTCAAAGCCGGCGGCCAGGCCCAGGATGCAGCCGATCAGGCCCAGGAGTAGCGCCTCGGCGAGCACGAGGCGCAGGAGCTGGCTTCGGGTGACGCCGATGCTGCGGAGAATGCCGAATTGCCAGCGCCGGCTGCGCACGCCGGCCATGATGGTATTGGTCACGCCCAGCGAGGCCACCGCCATCGCGGCGAAGGCGACGACACTGAGCAGGTGCAGCAGGCGGTAAAAGGCCGTCTCGATTTTGTCCTTGAGATCGCGTACGTCGCCGACCTGAAACCCTTGCGTGTGAAGCCGCTCCTCAATGCGCTTGATGAGTTCCAGCCGTTGCGTTCCGGGCACCAGTTCGGCGGCATAGAGATAGGGCCGGGCGTTGAAGTATTTTTTCCCGTCGGCGTTCGAGCCAAACACGCTGGAAATGGTGCGCTGCTCGAATTGGCTGCCCATGTCATACATGCCGACCATCACGTCGATGCCCGGCGACCAGACCACGGCGGCAATATGAAACGTCTGGCTGCCCAGTACGATCGGATCGCCGACGTTCGCCCCGGTCACCTGATGATATTCCTGGGTGACAATCACCCACCCGCCATGCTCAAGATGCGCCTGGGCGTCCCTGGGATTGCCCTGGCGGAACTCCAGTTCCATCATTTGGAATGCCTTGGTCGGATCAACTCCGATGAAGAGCGTGGCATTAGGCAGAAGCATGGTGGCGCCAATCGCAAACGGGCTGCCGCCCATGGTTGGCGAAGCAAGCGTCACCGGCATCAATTCCTCAAAGCCGGGAGTCTTTGCAAGCTGCTGCTCAGCCTGGGGCGTAAGCCCGGATGTTCGGATGAACACGTCGGGAAACTTATCGGGGAGCCGCCATCCCCCCAGCAGCGAATACCCCGTTGCCTGCATCACCACCAGCACCGCCAACCCCACCATCAGCGCGGCGCATGTGCCGGCGGCGCGCCACAGCCCGGTGCTGAGTTGCTGGCGGAGCAGCGTGAAGCGAAGGCCAAAAACCGCGGCTACGATCGGCCCCAGCACGCGCTCCATCGTCCAGACGAACAACGGGGCCAGCAGAAAGAATCCGACAAACAATCCGGGCAATCCGAGCGCGAAATGCAGATAAAATTTGGGGGCGCGCGACGCCTTTGCCGGCTCGGCGGCGCCCAGGAAATGAACCAGTCGCACAAATTTATCAGAGAATAGGAAAGGGTCGATCGCGATCAGGATCAGTCCAATAAAAGCCCAACCCACCGGCGCCCGATCGCCGGGCCGCACCGCCGGCGGCGACATGGCTTCCAGCGGGCTGACGCGCGTGGCGGACCAGGCGGGCAGCAGGCTCGCGGCAAGTGACGTGATCAGCGTTCCCCCCGCGCCAAACGCAACCCCGCCCCAACTCACCACCGCGCCCGCCGTGAAGAGCTTGTAAAACCAGAGCGATAGGATTTTGAGCCACAGAAACCCAAGCGGTATTCCGATCAGAAGCCCGGCGACGGCGAGAATCATCCCCTCGAAAACCACCAGCGCCCCGATCTGCCATTTGAACGCGCCCACCGCCCGCAGCATCGCCAGCGAGCGCTGGCGCTCGGAAACCCCCATGCTCAGCGCCGTAAAAATGATGAACGTCGCGGATAACATCGACACCGCGCCGCCCAGGTAGCTGAGCAGGCGGATGCCTTGCAGATTGTTGTCCATCTGCTGGTGGATGTCGGCGGCGAGGCGGAGGGTCAATTCCGACTTCTCGGCGGCAAACTTCTGCTTCCATCGCCGCTCAAACACGCGCGGTTGAGACTGGCCCTTCAGGTCAATCAGCGCCTCGCTGACGTGCCCCGGGCCATTGGGAAGCAAATCCTGCAGGGTGTGCAAGGGGAGGTAAGCCGTCCGCATATTCACGGCCAACACGGCAGGCTTGTGCGCGATTCCCACGACCTTGAGCGTCAGCGTTTTTTTCCCGTAAGGCAGCGTGAAGGAATCGCCAAGCCCGATCTTCAGGAGCTTGGCGACCTGCTGATCAATCACGGCGACGTTGCCTGTGGAAGCACTAAACCATTGGCCGGCTTCCAGCGGCATGCGATCCACACGCCGATCCCCGGGCCGGTCGATCCCAATCACGCGCACGGATTTGGTGATCATCCGCGGCGTAGTGGCAGGGGCTTTGTCGGGCGACGCCGGTTGCGTTTGACTGTCCGTGCTGGAATTCTTGGCGCCTGGGGCCGGCTCTTCAGGCAAATCGGTGGCGTCCGCATCGCTGTCGGTGGCGGCATACCTTATTTTGGATTCGACCTCCAATCGACCATCCGCCTGCCGCACATCCGGGTCTGCCCGAAGTTCCTCGATTACCTTCCACGGGACGCCTGTGAATGGATCGGTTTTGTTGACGATCCGCGCATCGGTCGCCCCCATGTATTGATTGAGGAATTTGAACGCGGCCTCAAACAGCGAGGCATACCCGCTGGTGACGGCCACGACCAGGCTCACCGACAGCGCCACCGCCGCCAGGGTCAGCGCGACACGCGTTTTGCGTGCCGCGAAATTGGAGAAGGCGAGCTTGCGGATGAACATGCGGAGTGCGGGGGAGAAAGGATTAACTCTTAGTCTAGTAATGGCGCCGTGTCACAAACCCTTCGGCGCGCGAATCGAAAGGGACCTTCGTGCGCCGGTGTATGAAAACGCTCGCCGTATCACGGGCGTCCCGCCCGTGCGTGTTGCCTCGGAACCGGCGAAAATCGTGATTTGCAAGTGCATAGTCATCGGCTTAGGTTCATTGCAGTATGTTTTTGTCGCTCTGGGCAAAATACGACATTTCCAATTTCATGCCCTCTGCACGGGCGGGACGCCCGTGATACGTCACGCCCTCTTTCAGAGCCCGCAACCACAGTTGTTGAGCCGCAAAACATTCTACCTCAGGCATTCCTGATACCGCGCGGCCAGACCCTGGCTGCCGTCGAGGGCATCGGTGGGGAAGCGGTCGATCAGATGCCCGTCCTTCAGCACGGCCACTTCCTGCGCATACGCGGCGACGGTGGGTTCGTGGGTGACCATGACGATGGTCTTGCCGTGGATGCCGCACAGGTCGCGGAGCAGTTCGCAGACGGATCGGCTATTGACCGAATCGAGGTTGCCGGTCGGTTCGTCGGCGAGAATCACCGCCGGGTCGGAAACCAGGGCGCGCCCGATAGCAACCCGCTGCTGCTCGCCGCCGCTCATGGCGTCGGGGCGATGCTCCCGGCGGCTGGTGATGCCCAGGCTTTGCAGCAACTCGTTCACCTTCGCCTGCCCGGCGCCGTTCTTTCCTTCCAGCATCAATGGGAGCGCTAGATTTTCCTCGGCGGTTAAAGTGGGGATCAGGTTGAAGGACTGGAACACCAGCCCGATGTGCCGCCGGCGAAACAGCGTGAGATCGCGGTCATTGAGGGCGCCGATGTCGGTGCCGTTGACGACAACGCGCCCGCCGTCCGGCTTGGCAAGGCCGGCCATCAAGTGAAGCAACGTGCTCTTGCCCGATCCGCTGGCGCCCATGACCGCAAGAAATTGCCCCTTGGCGACCTGCAGGCTCACCTTATCCAGCGCGCTGACCGGACGGTCCCCCTGCCGGAACTGCTTCGATGCGTTTTCAACCACCAGCGGCGCCATTCAACTCCTCAAGCCAAGAGCGAAAACTATAGCCGGGCGCGCGGAAGGTCACAATGGACGATCCGCGATGATCAGGTTTGGGATTGGATTTGATGCGCGTTTTTGGGGGAAGAAATGCGCCAAGAACGCCAAGGACGCCAAGAAGATGAAATCAATTGATCATGTCTATGGGTTTCTAAATAGCGGAGCGCGACCACGCGCGATTCATCTGCGTCGTAAGCCGAAGGGTATCAGGCCGGGAAATGCAATCTCAATCGTGACACGGGCGTCCCGCCCGTGCGTGTTGCATGGAACTCAGAATGCATCGATTTTCCCTGCTCTGCAGCCGTAGGCACGGGCGGGACGCCCGTGTCACGTTAAAGGATCTGAATCCACAAATGGCGTTGGTTCGTTATCTTTCTTGTCCTTCTTGGGATCTTGGCGCCCTTGGCTTCTTGGCGCTCTTGGCGCAACCTCTTAATGCCACCGCCGAATTGCGTCGCCCGGCGCCGGGCCTTACACTCGCGGCCTCATGGATCGTTCGCATCTTCTTACCGAGCTGCGCCTCCCGGAGTCGATGAACCTGGATGCAATGAGCATCGCACAGGCCGTCGCGCTGATGAACGCGCAGGACGCCCTTGCGGCGGCGGCGGTGGCGACGCAGCAACATGCCATCGCGCGGGCGATCGAATTGGTGGTGTCGGCCCTCGGCGGTGGGGGCCGGCTGATTTACTTTGGCGCGGGGACCAGCGGCCGGCTGGGCGTGCTGGACGCCGCCGAGTGCCCGCCCACCTTTCGCACCGATCCGCGGATGGTGCAGGGCGTCATCGCCGGGGGGCAGGCGGCCATGTTTGCGGCGCAGGAAGGAGCCGAAGACCGCGCGGAGGATGGAGCGGCGGCGGCGGATTCCAACGCGCTGGGTCCAAGTGACGTGGCGATGGGCATTGCCGCCGGCGGCACCACGCCGTTTGTTCACGGCGCCCTGCGCCGCGCCGCCGAGCGCGGCGCCAAAACCATATTCATGTCCTGCGTGCAACCGGTTGCCAATGAGCCCGCGGTGGACGTGATCATCCGGCCCTTAACCGGCCCGGAAGTCATCACCGGCTCCACGCGCCTCAAAGCCGGGACGGCAACCAAACTCATTCTCAACACCATCAGCACCCTGGCGATGGTGCAACTGGGCAAGGTTTATGAAAACCTGATGGTGGACCTGAAGGCGACCAATGCCAAGCTGCGCGATCGCGCCGGGCGCATCGTCGCCACGCTCACCGGCCTGCCGCCCGATCAATGCGCTCAGCTTCTGGATCGCGCCGACGGCCATGTGAAAACGGCAGTCGTTATGCACGCCCGGAATATTGACGCCGATGCCGCCCGGCGATTACTCCAGAGCCACGCGGGCCGGTTGCGGGAGGCGATGCGGGATGCTGTCGTTCGTCCTAAATAGCCGTGCGCGAACAAGCGCCGTTGACTCCGGCAGCCATGATCTGCGTCCGACATCGCAATTCAGCGAACCCGCGCCGTTCGTGGGTTCAGCTCTTTTAATGTGACACGGGCGTCCCGCCCGTGCCGACGGCCATAAAGTAGAGGCAACCGATACCTTCACCACACCATGACCCCGCCCGGCGACACTCTTTCTCGTTCCCAAATTCTTCCAACGGTGCACGAGGCCCTGGCTTCCCAGCCAATTGTCGATCTCCATACGCACCTGTACTCACCGGGCTTTGGCACGCCGGTGCCCAATCGAACGGGGCACACCGATCCGGCGGGGCTCATGCTTTGGGGGGTGGATGAGCTGGTGACGTATCACTACCTGGTGGCCGAGGTGTATCGGGTCGTTCCGGCGAAGGTATTGCCATATGAGCAATTCTGGGCCATGACCCGACAGCAGCAGGCGGACCATATCTGGAAGCACCTGTTCGTCGAGCGCACGCCGATCAGCGAAGCCTGTCGCGGGGTGCTGACCACCCTGCAGCGACTTGGTCTTGATCCCAATGAAAAATCGCTTGAGCCCTACCGGCGTTTTTTTCGGCAGCAGGATCCCAGCGGGTACATCGACCGGGTGATGGAAATTGCCAACGTGAAATCCATCACCATGACCAACCCGGTGTTCGATGAAAACGAGCGGCAGCGCTGGCTGGCAAACCCCGCCGCCCTGGACGACCCGCGATTCAGGGCGGTATTGCGAATCGATCCGATCCTGCGGGAATTTCCCGCCGCCGGCAAACAGTTGAGCCAATGGGGATATCGCGTATCGAGTGAGATCGACGACGCGACGGTTGAAGAATCGCGGCGATTCTTGCGCGAGTGGATCGACCGCCAGCGGGCGATCTACCTGGCCGTCAGCCTGGGGCCCGAGTTCCGATATCCTGCCGACCCGAGTGATGCCGTTGCGACGGCCGGGCAAACGATGCTCGAACGGGTGGTGTTACCGGTTTGCGCCGAGCGGGGTTTGCCGTTCGCGATGATGATCGGCTCGCGCCGGCAGGTGAATCCGGGCCTGCGCGACGCCGGTGATATGCTCGGCAAAGCCGACATCGGGTCGGTTGCGAATCTGTGCCGGCAATTCCCCGATAACAAGTTCCTGATGACCATGCTTTCGCGCGAAAACCAGCATGAATTGTGCGTGGCGGCGAGAAAATTTGGCAACCTGATGATCTTCGGCTGCTGGTGGTTCCTGAACAACCCGTCGCTGATTGAGGAGATCGAACGGATGCGTTTTGAGTTGCTGGGGACGAGCTTCATTCCGCAACATTCCGATGCCCGCATTCTCGATCAACTTATCTATAAATGGGATCACAGCCGCCGGATCATCGGGAAGGTGTTGGCGGATAAATACGCCGATCTTGCGGACACTGGTTTCAAGGTGACGGGCGAGCATATTCAACGCGACGCCCGCCTGCTGCTCGAACAAACCTTCGCGGAGTTCCTGGCGCGCTGAAAATGGCAAACGCCGCCGCTGCAACTCACTCCCCTCCAACCGGCATCGCTTTCGGTCGAAGAAAGGAAGCGGCGGGGACGCCGCTTCTACGGTTCGCCCGAAAGGAGTTTAAGCGCTCGCGGAAGCGGCTCGCGCGCAGGTGTAGAAGCGACGTCCTCGTCGCTTTTGTCAGCGCAGCGCCTGCCGAGAAGAGACGCGGCTGCGACGCAGAAAAGACGGTCTGCGTATTTGGGGAGGGGGAGGGGCGTGGCCCGCGCAACAAAAACCGGATGGCAGACGGCGTGGTCTCATCAGGGGAAGGCTGGCCCGAGCGATGTTGCTCATCGCGACTGCTTGCGGATCGTCATGTCGAAGTTCTTGACCATCGACTTATACATCGACCAGACGACGCCCGTATAAGCCGCCACGGCAATCCAGGTGAAAACGAAGACCATGATGCGCGAGGAGGCGATTTCCGTATCGACGAAGTTTTCGCTGCCGGCGGCGTACTTGAAGGGGTTGATCAAAAGCGTGAGCAGCGTGAACGGGCTGAAGCTGCCGGCGACCAGGCCAAGGACTCCCGTATGCGGGCCGTCGAGTAGTTTGTAGCCGCAGAAACCCATCGCCGCGCAAATGCCCACCACAATTCCCAGGCTGCTCATCACGGCCACCACCGTCTTGCGGCAGCGCAGCGACATGTGCATGCCAAGGATCGACGCGAACGCCACCACGATAATCAGCATGCCCGGCAGAAGCAGCACCGCCTCGGGGAATACGATCCATTGAAAGTTCGGGTCATTCCAATTGCCGAACCGGCGAAACAGATCGTACACCACAAAGAACAACACGCTGACCGCCGGCACCGCCACCAGCGGCAAGACAAAGCTCACCAGCCCGCGCAGCTTTCCCCAGATGTAATAGCGGCTGGTAATGGGAGTGCTCAACAGCAGGTCGAGGGTGCCGTCTTCTTTTTCGCGGGTGACGGTTGAAGCGGCGGCGTTGGTGACGATGAGCAGGATGACGGCGAATTCCACAACCGTCGCCCCGAGCAGCGCCTGGCGGGCATCGGGCGCGCCCAGTTTGCGGTTGATCGCGAAAGCATCGAGCGAGGCCCACGCCGATTCCGTGCCGGCGGAGCCGACTTTTGGCGTGGCGCTGATCGACAGCCGCTTGGAACCGACACGGCTCATCAGGTCGGCGATTCCCTCCAGCTTGGCATGATCCTGCTTGGTGTCGCCGGCGGATTGCTCATCGGTGTAGGTGATCGTGAAGGTGGGGCTGGTGTCCAGCGGCAGGGTTTTCACGCTTCCATCGGCGGACGTGACGCTCAGTTGGTTATACGTCGAGTTGTAGGAGTTGGCGTCGATAAACGTGGGATATTTTGGCGCCTCGTAGGTGGCGAACATCACCACCATCAACAACGCCCCGCCAACGCCGGCGATCATGAAGGCGTAGCGCAGGAGCGTTGCGCGGGCGGCGGAGGCCTTGGTCTTGGCTTCGCGCCAGGCGATTGGATTACTCCAGACCACGCGCGGCTTGCGCGTGCGGTCGCCGGGCGTGATCCGCAATTTCTGCAGGACCAACGTCTTGAGCGACGTGGTCGATTGCGCCAGCAGTCGAAGCAGCAATATCGACGGAGAGATCAGCACGAAGCTGATGAAGAACATGACGGTGGTGTAGAAGCCGGCGGGGTTGCTCAGGTACCAGCCGGTCGGCCAGCCTTGCAGATTTTTGGGCAGATCGCCAAAGGCCGGCGGCACATAAGCCGCGCTGTGGAAGATGGTGGCCAGCGCCAGAAAGGGGTTGAGCCCCGTTAGCCAACTGGTCGTGGAGGCATCCATCGCGTGCGTGACCGGATTCACCACGCCGAATTTGAAATACGAGAACTGGTCGAGCATATAGGTACCGGCCAGATACGCGACGATAAAAAGGTAAAAGCTGAAGATGGTTCGGCGGGTGCCGACTTTGAGCACCGCGATCGCCATCGCCACAGATCCGGTGACAAACGCCGTGGCCGCCGCGATCAGGAAACTTTGCACGATCGCGCTGATCGCGACGCCGCCGAAGATCTGCGTGATCGAGAAAATCGGGATGCCGCTGATGAGAAGGGCGATGACGAAAAACAACCGCGACAGCAGCGACCCGAGGACGATCTGCCCGTTGCTCAGCGGCGTGGCCAGCAGGATGTCGTAGGTCTGGCTGTCCTTCTCCTGGGTGATCGCGCTGGCGGTGAAGATCGGCGCCAGCAGCGCGACCAGCGCAAGCTGGCAGTAGCTGAGAACCTGGAAGAGATTGGCGCTGGTCTTGGCCAGTTCGGAGAGATTGCCGCTGTTGTTGTTGGCCAGCGCGAAGATGACCATCGCGATCAGCAGGCCCAGATACCCGCAGCGGATAAACAGATCGCGCCGCCGCTTGCCGTTCATCTGCACGACGCGCAGAAGAATGGGGTTGGCGGGAATGAGGCGCCAGAAGTAGTTGGCGATTCCGAGCATGTGGTAACGCGAGCTTGTGGAACGAAGGACGATTTCGAGCTATTATTAAGCCATGGAACGCGAACATTTCGATCAAGGACTTCGAGCTTTCCAACGTCGCAGACCTTTCCGATCATTTACGGTCGAACTCGTGAGCGGCGAACAAATTCAAGTCGATCATCCCGAGGCGTTGGTCCTTCGCGGCGGCATAGGGGTATATATTAGCCCAGAAGGCGTTCCCACGATCCTGGACCACGAAGGGGTGACTGGAATTATCGGAGAAGCCCAACAGCTCGCGTGACCGCCTCGTTGTATCACGGGCGTCTGGCCCGTGCGTGGTGCTTTAGAGTGCGAAAATCGTGATTTCTCGACTGCCGCGCCATCAGCACGGGCGGGCCGCGCGTGATACGTCGCGCCGATTCGATCTCCATGACACTCGCCGTTAGGCCAAACCGTCCGTCGATCATTGCACCATTCCTTTCGTCAGCCGCATGAACGCCGTTTCCAGGTTCACTTCTTCTTCCTTGAGCATCGTCAGTTTATATCCCGCGCCGATGAGGCGTTCGGGGATGAAGCTATAGTCGCTGATGCCGTCCTTGAGGGCGATTTCCAGGTGATTGTTGCTGGGGCGGACCTCGGCGACGTTGGGATCCTGGCTGAGCATGGCGGCGGCAAGGTCGGCGTTTTCCGCGACGCTGACATGCAGCACGGTTCCGGTTTTGGATTGGCGGACGATCTCAGACACGGGGCCGCTGTAGAGCAGTTCGCCTTGCTCGATCACGCCGACCTTATTACACAAATCGGCCAGTTCCGGCAGGATATGGGAGCTGATGAGAATCGTCTTTTCCCGGCGTTGCAATTCCTTGAGCAACTCGCGCATCTCGATGCGGGCCCGCGGGTCGAGGTTGCCGGCGGGCTCGTCGAGCAGCAGCACCTTGGGATCGTGAACCAGCACGCGGCCGATGGAGAGCCGCTGCTTCATCCCGCGCGAAAGCCCGTCCACCGGCGCATCTCTTTTGTACGTCAGGTCGGTCAACTCCAGCACGTCATTGACGATTTTGGTGCGGGCCAAGCCATTGATGCCGTAGGCGGCGGCGAAGAACTCCAGATACTCCTGCACCCCCATGTCCTCATACGCGCCGAAATAGTCCGGCACATATCCAATCAGCGGCCGAATCTGCCGCGACTGATAGCCCACGACGTAATCGCACACCCGCGCCTCGCCCCAGGTCGGCTGAAGCAGGGTCGCCAGTATCTTGATGGTGGTGCTTTTGCCGGCGCCGTTGGGGCCGATGAACCCGAAGCAGTCCCCTTCGTGAATCTCCAGATTCAGGTTCGATAGCGCCACCAGCGATCCGTATCGCTTGGTGAGGTTGACCGTTTTGATCATCACCGCCATGTCTTCTCCAATTCGGACCGATCGATGGGTAGCGCGAACTGGTAGAGCACGCGGCCCTTGCCCTCGACACGCGATCCTTCCACGGTGAGGGGGTAGGGGAGCGGCCGGAGATCGTCATCCGACTGCGCCAGCACCACCATCTTCCCCGCGGCCACGGCCGGCGACATGTTCGCGCACCTCCCGCCCCTACGGATAAAGTTCACCCGGCTGAAGGATTCGTTGGTGTTGTGGCCGGGGCCGATCCGGTCAAACAGGCTCAGGATGGGAAACCCGCGCGGAACGGTTTGGGTATAATCGGATTCTCCGCGCAGATCATCGTCCCCGCCGCCCATGCCGTGCAGATCACTGCTCCAGGCCAGCGACCAGTACTCATCCCACCTGCGGTCGATCTGGCCCTTGATGTTGGCATCGTGATTGCGCGGATCGGCGGCGTTCGCGAATGTCATCCCCGGCACCGACAAGGTTTTTGCCTTCGCGTATTCGGCCCCCAGATCTATCGTCTTTTTGTCGTCCAGCGCGGGGATGAACAACACCATGTCCTGGCGCGTTTTGCCGTCGGGCATGGGGTAATTGAAAACGATATACACGTTCTTGAGCAACGTGCCGGTCTGATTGGTCAGCGAGCCGTCGATGACGCCTTTATCAAAAGCCTTGAGATGGCCCGCGCCGCTGATGCCATTGGGCAAATCCCCAACCCAGCGCGTCTGGAGCTTCTGCATCGTGCTGCGGAAGGGGATTCGTACGCTCACCGGCTGCGGATCATCATGCACCGGAATCGAATAGACCTGCGCCGCCGGGAAATCCGTGCTTTGCGCGTAGATGTGATTCAACTGCAACGGCGTGATGTAACTGATCCCGTCGCGGGCGGTATCCCCGAGCGCGATCGTCTGATCCCCATCGCGCGGAATGTACAGGCCCGCGCGGCTGTAAACGTAGGAAGGCTCGCCGGGCGTCGAGCGGGCGAGCGTCAGGTGCATCATCTCGGCGTCGCCGCGCAACACCAGCCGCACCACCAACACCGTGATGAACGTGCCGACAAAGGCCCACGCGCCGAAGATGAACCAATTGAGCTCGCGGCGTTTTTTGCGGGCCAGAAAAAGATACGTGCCCGGCCCCGCCGCCAGCCAATACGCCAGGAAGAACAATATCGCCAGCACGATATACGCCGCCCCCTTGGCGCCGAAATCCGTGCCTTTGAGCATCCAGCGGGCCAGATCGACGGTGCCGCCGGTGTCGGAGAGCATTTTGTGCTGCCGGTCTGCGTAGCTGCCCGTTTTTGAATCCGCGGGCGCGTCGGTGCTGGTTCGCGTGTCGTTGTGCCAGCCCAGCACGCGGTCCCACACGTACGGCCAGTTGCGCGAATATTTACCGATCAGCTTCTGCTCGCCCAAATCCTGCGCCACCCACGTCACGCACCCCAGGCCATACGGCTGGCGGACGATGTACGGCGTGCGGTCCCCCTTCTTCCACTGCTCCCAAAAATCCACGATCGCGCCGTCGCGCGGCGTGGCGCGGGCCATCTTGATCGGGCCGGGAATCAGGTGCCAATCATCGGGCAGCGGTTCGGGGTTTTTCTGCTTCGCCAGCTCCGGCAACGCATCGCGAATGTCCGTATCTTTTGGGTTGGTGGCGAAGTCGGCGAAGCTTGGTTTTTCGGCGATCGAGATCAGCCAGTTGCCGCCGGCGTCCTTGGTTTCCACCGGCAGCATCGGCGCCAGCGCCGCGATTTTCGGCAAATCATTGGGCTGGCAGACTACGAGATTGCCCCCCTGGCGGACGTATTCCTCAAGCGCGGCCAATCGCTTGGCGCCCCCTTCATCGAGTTCGTCGGCGTTGGCGTCCAGCCAGATCACCGCATCCACCGAATCATAAAACAGCACGTTCTCGCCCAGGTCGGTCGGACGAACAGCGATCGTATTCACGTCGGCGGTCAGGCCGATCGACTTTTGGTATTCATTGAAGGAGGGGTAGCTGCTCCCATCGCCGACCCACAGCACCACGCGCTGGCCGATCCGGCTGCCCATGCCGTTGCCCGATGGATCGAGATTGGCCGGCGTGAACGCCATCGACAGCCGCTCGACAACCACCTTCGCGTCATCGGGCTTCCTCCCCTCGGCCGGCGGCAGACACACCCGCACCCGCAGCCCCTTGAGCGGGTCCTCGACCGGTGACGGCACGAAATAAAGCATGTACGATTCGGTCGCCTGCGGGCTGAGCGTCACGTCCTTGGTGTAAACGACATGATCCTTGTCCAGATCCTCCTGCCAGATCTGGAGTTGATAGGTCATCGGCTCGCTGACGGTGGAATGAAGCTTGACGACCAGCGGCGTCCAGCATCCGGGGCGATATTCGTTGCCTCCAGGCCCCACGCCCAGAATCTCCCCGCCCACCTGCCCCATCGCCGCCGATGACAGTATCAGGATGAAGATCCCCGCCATGTACAAACGCATTGTGAAATGAATGTACGCTTCGGCGCCGGAAGCGTCAATTGACTCCGGGAAGCCGCCGTAAGGTTGCGCGTGCGCGATGGAGGCGCCTGAAAGTTGGGCGTGCGCAATTTGTCGAGCAAATACGGCGCGCTCAGGTGGGGCAGACATTCTTGTCTGCCGGCGAATCGGTGAGTGGAGGACATTCTTGTCCTCCCGAACCGATTCGAATCCGCTCGGCGGGGCAGGAATGCCCCGCACTCGCGGATTCGGGCAGACACGAATGTCTGCCCCACCAAAGCCTGTGGATGTCAACGGTTACACCTGCCCGAAAATTCGGGCACGCCCCTGACAGTTGCGAGTGCGCGATGGAGGCGCCTAAAGAGTCTTGCGTGGGAAATTCCCACTCCACATGCCAGTGTCGGCGATTGCTTGCCCTCGCCGCTGCCTCAGTACAGAAAATATCGCTTCTGCACCTCAAGTCCCGCCTCGGCGACCTGCGCCTGGATTTTTTGCACGTACGTCGGAATGCCTTCCTTCATGACTTCCGAAGGCTCGGCATATTCAAGCTGCGCGTTGAGCCGGCCCAGCAATCGCTCGGCGGGGTCAATCGCCAGGCCGCTTGTTTCGTTGCGGATGGAGCATAGCGCCTCGCGCGCCATTCCCACGGCATAGCGCACGCTGCGCGGGAAGTTGCGCTCCAGCACCAGGAACGTGGCGACACGCAGCGGATCCATCTCGCCCAGATGATGGCGGCGGTAGGCCTCGATCGAACAGCAGGATCGCAGCACCGCCATCCATTGAATGTTCTTGAGTGCCGCGTCCATCTGTCCCGCGCCGGATTGCAAAATGTTGTACTTGGTTTCAATCACCCGGCAGGTGACGTCGATCCGCTCCAGATACTTGGCCACCTGCGTGAAAAGCCAGCGCTGATCGTGATCGAGCGTCTGATCGGTCAGGCCCTGGAAGAGCATTGAGCCGGTCATCAACTGGCGGTAGAAGTCATCGGGCGATTCCTCAAAACGCGAAGGGGCGTCATCGCCGCGAATGGACCAATAGAGCGTGTTGAGCGCCTCCCACATTTCCGCGGAAATGTTCTCACGGATACCGCGCGCATTTTCGCGGGCCCGGCTGACGCAGGTGAGCAGACTGTTGGCGTTGTCGCGGTCGAAGGTCATGTAATGGGCGATGCGGGCGCCCATGTCTTTGGTTCCCTCCACGCCGCCGGCGGGCGGCTCGGTGCGCATGATGGTGAGCACGCTTTGCCAATGCTGGCTGAGGAGCTTGGGCGCCAAATCGCCCACGTCGATGAGCAGGTTGGCGTTCACCAGCAGAAGCCGGGCGACGTGCTCGGCGCGCTCGATATACCGGCTGGTCCAGAACATCGAATCCGCATCGCGCGCCATCATGGGCCGCGAGGGAACGTGGACGGAAAACTTGGGGATGGCGGGAAGCGAAATCGTGCTCATTGCTCTTCCTCCAGCACCCAGGTGTCCTTGCTGCCCCCGCCCTGGCTGCTGTTGACGACCAGGCTGCCGCTGCGCAGGGCGACGCGCGTGAGGCCGCCGGGCATGACGATCACTTTTTCGCCATAGAGAATATAGGGCCGCAGGTCGATCCGCCGGCCCTGGAAGCGGTCGTCGATGAAGCTGGGATGCTGGCTGAGTTCCACCACCGGCTGGGCGATGAAGTTGCGCGGGTCTTCCATTATTTTGCCGGCGAATATTTGCCGCTCTTCGTTCGTCGCCTGGTGGCCCATGAGCATGCCGTACCCGCCCGATTCGTTGGTGCTTTTCACGACCAGCTTGTCGAGGTTTTCCAGGACGTACTTGCGATCGGATTCGCGGGCGCAGATGTAGGTTTTCACGTTGGGCAGAATGGCGTCCTGGCCCATGTAGAACTTAATCATGTCCGGCACAAACGGATAAATCGCCTTGTCGTCGGCCACACCGGTGCCCGGCGCGTTCACCAGCGCCACATTCCCGCAACGGTAGGCGTTCATCAGCCCCGCCACGCCAAGGATGCTTTCGGAACGGAAGCAGAGCGGATCGAGAAAATCGTCGTCAACCCGGCGATAGATCACATCCACCCGCCGCAGGCCCGCGGTGGTGCGCATGTAGACGTAGGCGTTGTCCACAATCAAATCGCGCGCCTCGACGAGCTCCACGCCCATCTGCCGGGCCAGAAAACTGTGCTCGAAATACGCCGAGTTGTAAATGCCCGGCGTCAGCACCGCGATGCTCGGATCATCCGACCGTTGCGGCGTCACATGTTTGAGGCATTGCAATAAATTGTACGGATAATCCTCGATCGCCCGGACGTGATAGGCGCCAAAGAGCGAGGGGAAAACGCGCTTCATCACCGAGCGGTTTTCCAGCACGTAGCTCACGCCGCTGGGCGTGCGGCCATTGTCTTCCAGAACCAAATACGTGCCGTTCTTGTCGCGCACCAGATCCGTGCCGCAAATATGGATGTAGATATTTCGCGGCACGTTCACATGAAACATCTCGCGGCGAAACATCTTGGCGCCGTAGATCAACTCCGGCGGCACCACGTTTTCGCGCAGGATGCGCTGATCGTGATAGATGTCCTGGCAGAAAAGATTGAGCGCGGTGATGCGCTGCACCAAGCCGCGCTCGATGATGTCCCATTCATTTGCCGGCACGATGCGCGGCATCAGGTCGAAGGGGAAAATCTTCTCGACCCCGCGCTGATCGTTGTAAACGGTGAACGTGATGCCCTGATTGCGGAAGGTGACATCCGCCATCCGCACGCGCTTGTTGAAGGCGGCCGGCCCCAGCGACTTGAGCCGGCTGGCGACGGCGCTGTAATGGGGGCGCGGCCTGCCCGGCGCCTCGAACATCTCGTCGAAGAGCCCGTCTGCTTCGTACTGATCGAACATGTGTCCCTGGGTCCATTCTCGCGCGCGGCGCCCGAGGGCGGATTCTATGCGATTAGCTGCTTGTCGCAAGAGGGGGATGAGCGCAGAGGCACAAAAACGCCGAGGTAACAGAGAAGACAAAAAGTAACACTTCACCAGTCTGGATGATCGAATGCCGGGCTCGTTCGCCCAATACGCTCATCGTATCACGGGCGTCTCGCCCGTGCCTAATGCTTTGAGATTGAGAATGCTGTAGCTGCTCTACCACCGCGCCATCCGCACGGGCGAGACGCTGCGAGACGCCCGCGATACGTTGACTCAATCCGTGCGATGAAATGCACCTTCCGCATTGATTTGACTTTTCCCCGCATCCCTCGGAAAGTGACGGCCCCGACGGGCTTTGCGAAAATGGGGCGGAACGCCGCCTCGAAGCTTTGGGGCTTTTCAACCTTTGGAGTTCGGATGCTTCTGACAAAACACGAGGGGGAGACTTTCCTGAATCAGACGGTTTACATCAGCGGACAGGCGTTCATCCGCTGTAGCTTTACCGCCTGCACGTTAATCCTGCGCGAGACGCTGTATCATCTCCAGGAATGCACCTTCGAGCGTTGCAACTGGCATGTCGATTGGGTGCTGATGTGGGGCAGCCCCGAATCGCTGCGCGAGATCAAGGCGCTGGTAAACCTGATCGAGCAGGCACAGTCGCAGTTGCCCACCGCCGAGCAGCAGGCGCAGGAAGTGCAGCGGCAGCAGCCGGAGAACACGACGCCGTTCGCTTCGTAAGCAGGCAATCCATGATGAATCGCCCGCGTACTTCCGCGCGCCTTTGCTGGCTTGTGCCGGCGATGCTGCTGGCGTGGAGCGGCGCGTCGGCGGCCTTGGCGCCCGATCAGATCGCGCTGATCGTCAATGCCAACGTACCCGCGGGCAAGTGGCTGGCGGAATTTTACGCCAGCCAGCGGCACATCCCCGCGGGCCGGATCATCGAATTGAATCTGCCGGCGCGCGGGCCAGGCGAGCCGGCGGAGGATCTTTCTCCCGACGAGTACGATCAGAAGGTGATCCCGGTCGTCCGGGGTTTTCTGACGGCGCGCGGGCTGGAAAAGAAAGTGACGTGCCTGGTCACGTTTTGGGGCGTGCCGCTGCGCATCGACCGGCGGGGCCAAACTCCGGCGGATGCGAAGGAACAAGCCGATCTCAAACAACAACTTGAAGCGCTCAAGCCAACGATCGAGGCGCAGGTGAAGCATGCCGAGGCGCTGGCGCGCGAGTTGAACCGCGCCTATCAGCCGCCCGGCACAAGCAGAAGCGCCGACCCGATGACGTTTCGTGCCCAGTCGGCGCTCAACGACATCATTCATCAAATCGAGACGATGGCCGACGAGAAGAAGCGCGGCGAAGCGTTCGACCGAATGCTCAAGCTCGTTCGCGAGCTGGTCGGCGAGCCGACCGTCACGGAAAAGCTTTCCCTCCCGGGCTTCGCGAAGTTTTCGGCCAAACCGCCGGGCGCCGCGGAAATGGTGGAGGCACGCAAACATCTTGCCGCGTTTCAAAAGGAGCTTTCGGATCTGGAAAAAGGCCCGCAATCGCCCGAAACGCGGGCCAAGCTGCGCGGGTTGTTCAAGAGCGAATTGGGAACACTTAACACCGCCAAGTTGCTCCTTGGCCAACTGCGCATGCTCGATGTCGGCGAGAGCGAGGCGGCGTTTGACAGCGAATTGTCGTTGCTGTGGTTCGGCCCTTATCCCAAGGCCCGCTGGGAGCCCAACACGCTTTACTGGCGATATGCCGGCAAGTTGCGCCCCACCGCCATGCCGATCATGGTCATGCGCCTGGACGCGCCCTCCGAGCGAATCGTCCACCAAATGATCGCGACATCGATCACGATCGAGAAAAAGGGGCTGAAGGGCCAGGTGCTGCTCGACGCAAGAGGCAAGCCGGCATCCGATCCATACGGCGTGTACGATCAGACCCTCCGCAACCTGGCGGACCTTCTGGCGGCCAAGACGAAACTGACGGTGATTCTCGATAACAAGGAGCCCTTGTTTCCAGCGCATTCGCAAAAGGACATCGCCCTGTATTGCGGCTGGTACAGCCTGCGGCACTACGTTCCGCCGGGCCAGTTCAACGCCGGCGCGGTTGGATTTCACGTGGCCAGCAGCGAGATGGTGAGCCTGCATAATCCGGGAGAAACCGGCTGGTGCGTTGGACTGCTCAAGGATGGAGTAGCCGCCACGCTTGGCCCGGTTGCCGAGCCTTATCTGCAATCCTTCCCGCGGGCCGACGAGTTTTTCCCATTGCTGTTGACGGGAAAGATTCCGCTGGCCGAAGTGTATTGGAAAACGACGCCGATGGTGAGCTGGATGCAAGACTGCGTGGGGGATCCGCTGTATACGCCGTATAAATCCAATCCGGCGTTGAAGGCGGCGGATTTGCCGGAGGGGATGGGGGGGCTGGCGCGTTAGAAGGCATTCGGGGATTGGACGAGTATGCGTTTGTCCAGTGCAACTATCGCTGTAATCCCGACCTCGATTGGCGGGTTCATGGCCGAAAGCTACATCGTATACATCGACGAATCTGGAGGGGCGTCAGCACTATTCGAAAAAAAAAGCAGGCCCCGGGCTCCAGGATCCCGCCCCAATGGGGCTGCCGTCCAAAGGACGACCAAGAGTTCTCCCGCGCTCGCCTGCCATTTGGGATTATCCGCCAAAAGTCGGCGGAAGTCAATGAAAATCAAGTCCAGACAATCTAGACGGGCGGCAGCATATCTTACTGAACAGGAGTTTTGATGTTTCATCTTGGCGGAACCGATTTCCCGACCACGCGCGATCAGCTCGCTAACGCCGTGGGCGATGGATTGCGCGCGTTCTTCACGTTTCCCGCGGAAGCGCAGGTTGTGTGGATCGAGGGCGGCGAATACCCGGCGTTCGAGCGCGTTGCAATCGACCTGACCGGCGCGCGGGCCGATGCCGACCGCCTTCCGCCGGAGCCGCGCGGCGTGGGGCCGTCGCGGGCGGGCGTGTCGGCGGCGCAGCTGGAGGTGGCGGGCCATCCGGTTTACGTTCGCGAGGTGGCGGTGGAATTGTCACTGCACGCCGCCAGTGCGCGCTTTAACTACGATCGGGATAAAAATGGCCGGCCGCTGCTGGTGCTCGAGGATGCCAGGGATGGACAAATCAGCATTGGCGTGAAGAAGCCGGATTTGGAAGCGCTGCTGCTGGCGGCGGCCCGTCAAGCCGCGGCCCGGCAGAGCGTGCAGATTAGCGAAGGCCGGCTGAGCCTTACCCAAATCAACGATCGGTCCGTCGCCATCGAAATCCGCGTGAAAGCCAAGAGGCTGTTCGTCAGCGCGGTCGTCACCGTGCGCGGCACCCTCGCGGTGGACGATGCCCTCAAGGCCACCGCATCCGGCCTGGCCTGCGCCGGCGAGGGCATGCTTGGGGACATGGCTTGCAATTTCATCCGACCTCATCTGCAAAAAGCGGAAGGCCGCGCCTTCCCATTGACCGCGCTATCCCTGGGACAAGTGCGGCTCCGCGATTTGAGAGTAAGCGTGGGCGATTCGCTGAGTATGACCGCGGCGTTCGGAAGCTAGAGCAGGTTTCGAGTTGCTATAACGTCTGACCACGACCGTCCGCCGGCGTGGTCACTTCAGTGACCATGCCAAACCGCTCCACCTACGTGAAAAACGCTGTAAGTTGGATGAGATCGAAGGGCTAACCTTCCATCGCGCGAAGTGTCTTGCTGAATGAAGTTGGCTTCCCGTAGGGTGCGCTTGGGCGCACGCGACGGGCGGCACCGGTCACGACAAGTGCGCGTGAACCGCGTTCGCTGAAGCGAACCCTACGGGACAGATGGGCGGATAGAAGCCCACAACCCTGGCAATCAAAGGAGTCGAATCATGTATCACAAATGGCTAATGGGATTGGTTCTGGGATTATCCCCCGCAATGGCGTCGGCGGGGCACGTCAACTTTGGATTTGGACTGAACCTGGACCTGAATCTGAATCTGGGCCACGGCCATCACCATTATCGGCCCTACTGCTATGCGCCGCCGGCGTATGTTGGCATGTACTACGTCAATCCAGCGCCCATCTATGTGGCACCGCCTGCGCCCGTCTACGTCGCGCCGCCGGCGCCGGTGGTGGTGTATCGTCCGCCGGTTTATGTGGCGCCGGCGCCGGTGGTCAGGTACTACCGACCCTACGCCGTTGTGCCTGCCCCGGTCTATCCGCCCGCTCCGAGATATTACGGGCCACCCGCCGCGTACTACTACGGCCGTTAGCATTGCACAAATTGGACTGGCGCGAATTTCGAAAGATGCAAGAGGTGGGGCAGACATTCGTGTCTGCCTCGAATCGGTGAGTCGAGGACATTCTAGTCCTCCCGAACCGATTCGACGCTCTCGCTGCGGGTCTGCCCCACCAAGGCCGTTTCGCGCGCCTCACAAATTGCACCATCGGCTTGGCCTGCCGGCGTCTTGCAGGTAGCGTAGGGCGGTGCGAATCAGCAAATCTTCTGATGGCATCGCCCGCGTTTGGCTGGGAGTGATCCTGCTGCTGGCGCTTGGGCTGCGCCTGGGCTGGGGCGCTTCGCGGCCGGCGTCGGATGTGTATCTCGCGGCGTTGCCGGATCAGGTTGAGTACCTTTCGATCGCGCGGAACCTGCTCATCGGCCGCGGGCTTTCGTTCATCGATCCGCGATTCCAGGAACGGGTGTACGCTTTCCGGACGCCTGGCTATCCGATGTTCGTGGCGGCCTGCGGGGGGAATGTCCGGGCCGTGCGGCTCGCGCAGGGCGTGCTGGATACGGGCACGGCTTTAGCTGTTTTTGTGCTGGCGATTTTGCTGATGCCGGGGGCGCGGAAGAAGGGTGCCGTTGGGGCGGCGGGGTTGGTGGCTTTCAATCCGTTCCTGATCTACTTCAGCGGATTACTTCTGTCCGAAACGTTGTTCACGGCCATGCTGGCCTGGGGAATGGTGCTGCTGATTTCGGGAAATGCCGGGCCTGACCGGCCGCCGCGGGCGTTCATTTGGCTGGCGGGCGGAATCTTGTTGGCGCTGGCGGTATTGGTGCGCCCTTCAGCCGCGCCGCTGCCGATCATCCTGGCGATCGCGGCGGCGTTTGCGAACCACACGCGCGGCGTCGCGTATCAACCGCCGTGGCCTTTACCGGTCGCGTCCACGCTTCTTGTCGTGGTTCTGCTCGTTCTAACGCCGTGGGCTCTGCGAAACTATCGTATCTTTCATGAACTGATCTGGACGGACACCAACGCCGGCTTCACGCTCTATGATGGATACAACCCCGACGCCACCGGCGCCAGCGATCAGCGATTTATTCGATACCTCCCGCAACTGCGGCTGATGGGAGAGGCGCAGCGGTCGGAGTACCTGACCCTCCGGGCGCGGTCGTATATCCAGCGGCATCCGCGGCGCGTTTTGGATCTGGCGGCGGCCAAGGCGGGGCGCACCTGGTCGCCGGTGCCGCTCAGCGAGCAGTTCGGCAAGCTGATGTATCGGTGGATCGCCGGGCTTTATTCAGTCCCGTTTGATTTGCTGGTTTTGTGGGCAATATGGCGCGGCAACCTCCGCAAGCCCGCAAAGACGTTCCTGCTGACGCCGGCGATATACCTTACCGTGGTACACGCCCTGACCATCGGTTCATTACGTTATCGATTGCCCGCTGAACCGCCGATGGCTGTGTTGGCCGCTTGCATATTGAATCGAAAGGAGCCGCGCTGGAAACGGGCGAAGCGGGCGGCAATGACCAGTTTGGATGATGAGTGAGCTATGGGACCGCGACCAATTAGATTCCAGAAACAACGCTCGACAGAACCGTGGGATGGTTGCTTGTGACACGGGCGTCCCGCCCGTGCGTATCGCTTGAACCTCCCAACAATCCAGGCGATCCGACTTCAATCGCAACCCGCACGGGCGAGACGCCCGTGTCACAATTTGCGCTCTCATTTGCGCGGAGCCCTGTTCTCGCGTGACGAACAGCCGCGACACCTTACCCTGACACTCATTTGTCCCGATTCCGCGTAAATGCCGAGCCGTTGTTTGACCGCAGTTGGCGGTCGGGGCACCCGTTTCGCCCGCGATGCGGGCGCGTGCGGCGGGTGCTGATGTTACTGCTGCTGTTGTGCCTGTCGGTTGTGATCCTCGGCTACAACTACGTGACCGATTCCAATCGCGTGCGCTCGATGGCGGAGGTTTATCTTTCGCGCCTGATGGGGGGAAAGGTGGTGGTGGGGTCGGCCACGCTTTCGATCTTCGAGGGGCTGCGGCTCGATGACGTCAAGGTGTACGTCGATGATGGCAGGCAGCCCGATTCGCTTCTGTTTTCCGCGCAGAGCTTCGCGCTCAAGTACGACCCCGCCAAGATCATCCAGGGGCAGCTTGAAGCCGCGCGCATCATCGCGCAGAAGCCGCACGTTCATCTCGTGCAAAATATTTTGACGCATACGTGGAACTTTCAGCGGCTGGCGGTGTTGAAGCATCAGCGGCCCAAAGCCGCCCCGCAACCCGGCAAGCCGCCGCCCCTGCCCGAGGTGCTGCTGCGCAATGCGCGGGTGGATATCAGCGAACTGCGCAAAGGGGCGATGAAGCTGGTTGGCTTTGAAGCGCTCGACGGGCAACTTACGCCGCTGGCGGCGCAGGGGGCATTCTCCTTTGATGTGCAAACGCGCGGCGCGGCGGGCGTGGGGCCGTGGGCGCATGGGACGGCCTCAATCGGCGGGGGGCCCGTCGATGCCGAACTGCATGATTTCAATTTCGGCCGCGATGTCCGCACGATGCTCTGGGCCGATCTGCTGGCCTTTTGGGAACGGCACAATCTACAGGGCCGCATCGATACGCTCCGCGTGCATTATCAGCCGCCGATCGGCGCGCGAAAGGCGTCGTTCAATATCGAGACGTTGCTCAACGGCGTGAACCTGAGCGTCCCTCCGGAGGATTGGCTGTCCGCTGAAGATATCAACCGCCGCGCCCGTATCCGCGAGACGGCGACGCTCATGGGGCAATTGTATGAAATGGCGGGGAATGTCCCTCCGTCGCGTCGTCCCGACGTCGCATCGTCCCGCCCCCGCATCTTTTTCGCTTCTCCCGCCGCCGCACTGCTGGCGGTCATCGAGTCGGCGCCTATTCAGCTTCGCGAAGGGTCCGGCGCGCTGGTCTTCACGCAGGATGGCGTGGAGGTGAAGGATGTGGCGGGGCGCATTGAGGGCAATGCGTTTATCATCAATGGCCATCTCACCGGCTACAAGCCCGATGCGCCGTTCAGCGTGCGGATTCGTTCGCTGGACAATGAAACGCTGACGATTCCCGCGTCGCCGCCGTATCTCAATGCGATGCCGGGCATCATTCATGATATTTATTCGATGATCCACCCGGACGGCCAATGTCGCCTGGAGGTGCGCGTCGATCGGACTTCGCCGGGCGGGCGCCCGCTGATTCGCGGCCAGGTGGATGTCGTGGACGGAACTTTTTCCTCGATCTTCTTCCCCTACACGCTTCGCAAAATGCACGGGCAGATTCAGTTTGGATACGACGATCGCGCCAACGCCGATTTCGTTCATGTGATCGGCATGCGCGGCCAGGGGTTGGCCGGCGGGCCCAATCAGGACCATTGGATCCAGGTGGATGGCGATGTCGGGCCGCTGGGCCCGGAATATCCCGATCCGCAAATCGTGCTGCATGTGAAAGGCCCGGCGATCAGTTCCGAGCCGGCGTTGCTGGCGGCCTTTCCGCCGGAGGTTCGCAAACCGCTTGCGATCTTCGACGCCGAGCATACCGGCAAATTCCCCACCTTCCGCGGCGGCTTCACCGCCACCGTCCTGCACCGCGCCGGATGGGCCTGGCGCTGGACGTTTGATACCGATGTGGAAATCCAGGACGCCAGCGGAAAGCTCCAGGGCTTCCCCTATCCCCTGGACCATGTGGCGGCAACATTGCAAGTCCGCGACGGATATCTGGATATCATCAACGCCCGCATGAATCGCCAGGGGGCGACGATGCGCGTCGATGGCCGCGTCACCTGGGACGAGCAACCGTCGACCCATCATTCACATCCCGATGGCGTCAAGACCGACATCAAGCTCTCACTGCGGGACGTGCCGGTGGACAAGCAACTCATGGCGGCCATGCCAAAAGACCAAAGCGCGTGGATCGAACGGCTGGGGTTGTCGGGAAAAATTGACGTCGATGGGCGGGTGTTTCAGGGTTTTATCCCATTGGTGGATGGCGAACCCATTCAACACCCCGCGCCATCAACTCAACCCTCCACTCCCGACGATGTGAGATTCGATCTGAACATCGCCATGCACGATGGCACGCTCTGGCCCGCCGCCGGTACGTTCAATGTGTCTGGCGTCTCGGGGCGCCTGCACCTGACGCCCGATGCCATGCAGATCCTGGAGCTCAAGGGAACGCGCGGCACGGGATCCCTCAGCGCCGCCGGCGGCATCGACTGGTCCGACGGCCCGCCCGAACTCGCGTTGCGCGTGAATGCCAAGTCGCTGTCGCTGGATGCGCCGCTCTATTCCCTGCTCCCTCCGGATGCCCGCCAGGCCTGGGATCAAGTGCAGCCGCACGGCACGATGGATGCGGAAATGACATACAGGGGCCCGGTGGGAGTCAGCGCAACGCCGGCCGCAAAAGAGGGCCCGACAACCGGGCCCTGGGCGAATCCCGTCGAGCCGCGCCAATATCAGAAAGCGCCTCCAGTCGCTTCCCTCCCCTCGGGCTTTCATGCGGTTCTCAAGCCGCTGGGCATGTCCTGCACGATCAAATCCTTGCCCTACGAACTGAGCCGACTCACCGGCATCATCACCATCGCGCCCGAAAAGATAACGCTACACGATGTCCTGGCCCATCATGGCCAGGGTTCGGTCGCGGTCTCGGGCACGGGAACGACCGGGGATCAGCCGGTCTGGAACCTGAAGCTATCCGGCAAAAATGTGGCCATTGATGATGCACTGCGAAAGGCATTGCCGGCGGCGTTGTTGACGGTTGTTGATGCCGTGAAGCTGCATGGATCGGTGGACTTTGATTTTCCGCGATTCGTATATCGCGGGCAGGGATTTTTGGGCGGTACGGATGCGCCGCCAGCCCCGGCGCCGCCCCAAGGGGCTTCGCCGGCGCGTACACAGCCCGGTTCGCCCGCAACACAGCCAGGGGCCATGGACATCGACTTGGCCAGCACGATTGATCTGCACAAATGCACGCTCGATCTGGGGGTGCCGCTGGAGCAGGTAACGGGACAACTGCGGATGGCGGCCATCGTGCGCAACGCCAGCCTCTGGGCGTTGCGCGGCGACCTGGATTTATCCAACGTCACCATGGGCGGCCGTCATCTCACCGATTTCCATGCCCACCTGGATAGGCCGGCCGGGAAGACCGATTTGAATCTCGACAAAATGCAGGCGCGCCTCGCCGGCGGAAACGTGGCCGGGCAGGTGCATATGTCATTCCCCGATAGCGGGCCTTCCAAATACGTCGGCTCGTTCATCGTGCGCAACGCGGACTTGCAAACCCTGGTCGGCGACGCCGAGAAGGACATCAAGGGCGAGCTGACGGCGAACATGTCCCTGGAAGGCGCCTGGGGCGATTCCGCCGCCCGACGCGGGCGCGGCGAAGTGGTTGTCACGGGCCGTGAGCTATATCACATCCCCCTGATGATGGGGCTTTTCCAACTGACCAATCTCACGCTGCCGATTGCCGCCCCCTTCAAAAGCGGCGATGCCCGTTACAGCATCGAAGGCCAGCGCATCAACTTCGAGCAGGTTGATCTCAAAAGCGACAACATGATGATGTCGGGCGCGGGGTATATGGATTTCAAATCCAAACAGGTGCGCATGACCTTCACCACCGACAACCCCGGCGGCTTCAAGATCCCATTTCTCAACGACCTGTGGCAAGGCGCGCGCGGCGAACTGCTGAAAATCAAAATCCAAGGCACCGTCCAGGCCCCCAAGGTACACGCCAACCCCTTCGGCACGTTCACCACCACGATCGATCAGGTACTCAAGGAAGACGCGAAGAAGAAATAAGCCATGGCGCAGCAACGGAGGGAAAGTGAAAAATTGGAGGACGCCTGAGGCCGTGTTGCGCCCCTGCTTGGCGCAATTCGTTGTGTTCGCGGTGCACCGCCGCTTAACTCCCGTGATGGCAAGCGGTTGCGGGACTGATAAAGCAATATTACGATGAATGCACAAGTGCAAAAGCGCCACAAAGTGTTAATACCGTTCGGCACGGCGATTGATGAGTTTCCCGCACCCCTAACAAACGCCGTATTGCGCCAGCGACGGGTTCGTGGCACGATCCGGGGCCCATGGAACAGGAACTGACGGCCAAGG
>Ga0209483_1000439_pt1 | contig 36821 bp, 32 predicted proteins | sample NGEPerA_FD_184508 | JGI IMG/M metagenome (GOLD analysis project Ga0209483, IMG submission 184508) | Arctic peat soil microbial communities from the Barrow Environmental Observatory site, Barrow, Alaska, USA - NGEE PermafrostL2-A... | ecosystem: Environmental > Terrestrial > Soil > Wetlands >...
TGCGGCCGATGAAGGCGGGGATGATCGCCCTGCAATACTGGAATAATCTGCTGCAGCCGCCGCAGAACTAGCGACGTTTTCCTCAAGTCTACGCATGATTGCTGACATTTACCCCTGCCCCGACCCCTCCCCGCTTGCGGGGGAGGGCGTCGGCGAAGACCGGCACTCAAAACGCGCTCCCGCTTCCGCAAGCGGGGGAGGGTCGGGGTGGGGGGGCTGAGAATGACCGCATTCCGCCCGCGCCTGGTGCCGACGCTGTTCACCGTGCCGGGCGTCCTGATCCTCATCGCGCTCGGCATCTGGCAGGTCGAGCGGCTGCATTGGAAGGAAGGGCTGATCGCCCAGCGCGACGCCGCGATCGCCGCCGCGCCGGTCGCCCCGCCGCAAACCCTCGCCGAAGCGCGCGCCGGCCAGTTCCGCCATGTCGCGGCTGAGGGCGCCTTCCGCAACGACAAGGAGCTCTTCCTCGCCGCCTCGTCCGAGGGCGGCGGCTCGGGCTACCAGGTATTGACCCCGCTCAAGATGAACGACGGGCGCACCCTCTTCGTCAACCGCGGCTTCATTCCGCTCGAGTTGAAGGACCGGGCGAGACGCGAAGCTGGCGAGCCGTCCGGAACTGTCCATATCGTGGGGCTGCTGCGCGTCCCGCCGGCGGAGAAACCGAGTTTCTTTCTGCCGGACAACCGGCCCGACCTCAACCTCTGGTTCTGGGTCGACCTGCCGGCGATGGCGCGGGCCGCCGGGATCGCCGACCCCGCGCCGTTCTACATCGACGCCGACAAGACGGCGAACCCGGGCGGCTGGCCCAAGGGCGGCGTCACCCTCCTCGAGCTGCCCAACGACCATCTGCAATACGCCATCACCTGGTTCTCGCTCGCGATAGCGCTGATTGTCATCTATGTCCTCTACCATCGTCCCGAGCCGCCGCTCGACGCTCGGCCGCGATGAACCAACCGGCGACGCAAAGGTTTACAGGATTGCCGCGAGCGGCCATATCTCGCTGAGGCGGGGCCTGACCGCTGGAGATGCAGCCCAAAAACGACAATATCGCCGAGGGGACCGGGTGATCGAGACTAATGCCCATCAAGAGGCTCGCGTCACCGACCGAGCCGCTCTAGGCCGATTGTTTGGCGCGATACGGCGCGAGAGCGAGGCGCTTGCCTCGCGGCTGACGCCGGAAGACCAGTCGATCCAGTCGATGCCCGATGTCAGCCCGACCAAATGGCATCTGGCGCATACGACGTGGTTTTTCGAGACCTTTATCCTTGCCCGCTTCGACCCGGCCTACCGGGTGTTCGATCCGGCCTTCCACTATTTGTTCAATTCCTATTACGAGGCCGAGGGGCCCCGCCATCCGCGGCCGCAGCGCGGGATGCTGTCGCGCCCGTCCTGCGACGACGTCGCCGCCTACCGCGAGCATGTCGACGCGGCGATGGCCCGGCTCATCGACGGTGCGCCGGCGGAAGTTTGGGCCGAAATCGCGCCGCTCGTCGAATTGGGCGCGCACCACGAGCAGCAGCATCAGGAGCTGATCCTGATGGACATCAAGCACGTCTTTTCGCTGAACCCACTGCTGCCGGCCTACCAGCCGCCGCGCCGCCGCGCGCCGGGGACCGAAACGGCGCTCGACTGGATCGGGTTTACCGGCGGTCTCGTGGAGATCGGCCATGGCGGCGGCGGTTTCGCGTTCGACAACGAGACGCCGCGGCACCGCGTCTGGCTTGACCCGTTCCGCCTGGCGAGCCGGCCGGTGAGCTGCGGCGAGTTCGCCGAGTTCATCGCCGCCGGCGGCTATCGCGAGCCCGAATTCTGGCTGTCCGACGGCTGGGCGATTGTGCGGCAGCAGGGCTGGGAGGCGCCGCTCTACTGGCGCGCCGCCGAGGACGGCTGGCGCATCTTCACGCTGTCCGGCGAAAGGCGCCTCGACCCGGCCGAGCCGGTCGTCCATGTCAGCTTCTACGAAGCCGACGCCTACGCCAAATGGGCCGGCAAGCGTCTGCCGGTCGAGGCCGAGTGGGAAGTCGCCGCCCAAGGTAATTTCGACCCGGCAGCGCCGCTCGCGGGCAACCTCGGCGGCAGCCGGCGTTATCATCCGGCAGTCGATGCGGGCGCCCCCGATGGAGTGGCCGGACTGCGCCAGCTGATCGGCGACGTCTGGGAGTGGACCGCGAGCCCCTACACTCCCTACCCGCGCTTCCGCGCGGTCTCGGGCGCGATCGGCGAATACAACGGGAAATTCATGTCGAACCAGATGGTGTTGCGCGGCGGCGCGGCGGTGACCCCGGCCGAGCACATCCGCGCGACCTACCGCAATTTCTTTCCGCCTTCGGCGCGCTGGGCGTTCTCCGGCTTGCGTCTCGCGGAGGATGCTTGATGCCAAGGGGCTTTGTACCAGGGGCTTTGTACCAGGGGCTTTGTACCAGGGGCTTTGTACCAGGGGCTTTGTAATGGACGGATCGAGCTTCATCTTCCACGACCTCGCGCCGGGCGAGGACAGCTTCCGCGACGCGGTGCTGGGCGGCCTCTCGACAACGCCCAAATCGCTGCCGTGCAAGTTCTTCTATGACCAGCGCGGCTCGGCGCTGTTCGAGGCGATCTGCGAGGTGCCCGAGTATTATCTGACTCGGGCCGAGATGGCGATCCTGGAGACCTACGCCGGCGACATCGCCGCGCGGATTGGTCCCAATTGCCGGCTCATCGAGCTCGGCAGCGGCGCCAGTCGCAAGGTGCGGCTGTTGCTCGATGCGTTGGAAGCGCCGCTCGTCTATGTGCCGGTCGACATCTCGCGAGATTTCCTGCGCGCCGCCGCCGCCGGCATCGCCGCCGATTTCCCGCAGCTGGAGGTCGTTGCGGTCTGCGCCGATTACACCCGGCCGTTCGCGCTCCCGGAGCTCGCCGGGCCGCCCGGCAAGCGGGTCGGCTTCTTCCCCGGCTCGACGATCGGCAATTTCGAGCCTGAGGCGGTGGTGTCGTTCCTCGCCCATTGCGGCCGGCTGCTCGGCCCCGGCGCGGAGATGCTGATCGGCGCCGACGTGAAGAAGGACAAGGCCGTGCTCGACGCCGCCTACAACGACAGCGAAGGCCTCAACGCCGCCTTCAACCTCAATCTCCTGCATCGGGTTTCAAAGGAACTGGATAGCGATCTCGAGGTCGACAACTTCGAGCACGTCGCGTTCTACAACCCCGACGAGGGGCGGGTGGAGCTCTATATCCGCAGCCTGAAAGACCAGAGCGCGGTCATCGCCGGCCGTCGCTTCTCGTTTGCCGCGGGCGAGATGATCCACACCGAGAATTCCTACAAATACGCGATCCCCGAATTCCGCGCGCTCGCCGCCCGCGCCGGCTTTCAAGCACTCGAGACCTGGACCGATACCGAAGGCCGGTTTGCCGTCCACTCCCTGCGGCCGGATTGAAGGGGCGGAGTGCCCAATGTCAGTGCGAGCGCTGCCGTCATTTCCCCCTGTTGGGATAATGTTTAATTCGCAAATAAACCGAGCGCGCGGCTAATCGCTTGGAGCCTCTCTGCGTCCGCGAAGGAGGCTGCGGCCTCCAGTTTTGCTCTAGAATGAGTAAACTCTTCGGCTGAACATTCGATGCGATGCGCACGATAAACGTAAGAGCTTCTTCCCTCGCTTCATATAAGTCGTCTATTACGTCAGAATCGGTAGTGGAATAGATTCTCCAAGTTGTTCAAGAGCCTAGAGCAGCGTGCCCCGCGATCCCTTGGCTCGCAGATCAGTCAGTGCCAATGCCACAGCATTGCGAACACGTGTAGAGTTCGTTTTAACAAGTAATTGTAGGGATTTATTAGTGCGTGAGTCCCGCGAGGACCGTTGACTTCTTAGACTTCTCAGTTCTGCGACAAGACGCCCCTCATCTCCCACCAACGACGAAGATTGGGGGGTGTCTACGCCCGCGGGGTGTCTCATTGGCAAAATCCGTTTTATTTTATGGCCGGCTGATCGCGACTTACCCAATCATCATACGCCTGCTCGGCTTCTTGACGCTCCTTGATATCCTCGCCACCGGCGTCATCCTTGCTCTCACGAAGCCACCAACGCCTAAAATCCGCAAAGTCTGGATTTTCTTCTAAACCAAACCACCTGTCCTGTCGCGTTTGTCGCCCACCTCGCATTGTTCTTGCGGCGCCTCAAGCCGTCGCGCCGCCGTCGACCGGCAACGCGGCGCCCGAGACGAACGAGGCCTCGTCCGACAACAGGAACAGCGCCGCGTTGGCGATCTCCTCCGGTCTGCCGGTGCGGCGCATCGGGATTTGCTGGCTGCGCTGGACGATCAGTGCTTCCTTGTCTTGCGTCGGGTTTTGCTGGTCGGGGCGAGCGACGAAGACGCGTAGCATAGGCGTGTCGATCGGGCCGGGGCAGACCGCGTTGACCCTGATATTGTCGGGCGCGAGGCGCTTGGCCAGCGAGCGCACAAAGCCGACGACGCCAAACTTCGCCATCGAATAGACCGGGCTGAACCCCGACCCGACGAGGCCCGAGGTCGAGGCGGTGTAGAGCAGCGCCCCGCCGCCGCGCGACCGCATCTCCGGGATCGCCGCCTCGGTCGTCACCAGCACGGTGCGCAGGTTGAGCCCGATCGCGATGTCGAAATCGGCCATGTCGATGCCCTCGATCGCGGCGGGGCCGGGATGACCGACATGGTTCCACACGAAATCGAGCCCGCCGAACTTGTTGGCGGTGCGGCGCACGATGTCGCGGGCGAAACCGTCGTCGGTGAGGTCGCCATCGATGCCGATCGCCTTGCCGCCGGCGGCGGTGATCACGGTCACCACCGCATCGACCCCGGCGGCGTCGAGATCGACGACCGCGACCGCGGCGCCCTCCTTGGCGAAACGCAGGGCGCCGGCGCGGCCCATGCCCGATGCCGCTGCGGTGACGATGCCGATCTTTCCGTCGAGGCGCATTGTTTCCTCCTGCATGATTTGTCGCCCCGGCGAAGAATTAGGCCGTCGTCGCTCTGCCGTCGTAAAGCGCCTCGATCGCGTCGCCATAAGCGGCGCGCACCGCGTGGCGCTTGACCTTGAGGGTCGGGGTCAATTGCCCGTTGCCGGTGGTGAACGCCTCCCGCGCGATCAGGAAACGGCGCACCCGCTCGTTGGCCGGCGAGGCCGCGTTGACCCGCGCGACGATGTCGCCCAGCGCCTTGATGAGGTCGGAATTATCGGTCAGCGCCGCCAGCTCGGCTCCGCGCGGTGCGAATTGTGCGGCGAATTCGGGGTCGGGGACGAGAATCGCGACCAGATGCGGGCGCTGGTCGCCGAACACGATCGCCTGGGCGATCTCGGGCTGCAGGGTCAGCGCGCCTTCGATCTTCGACGGCGCGATCATGTCGCCGCCCGAATTCTTGATGAAATCGCGCTTGCGGTCGGTGATGCGCAGATACCCGTCATCGTCGAGATGGCCGACATCGCCGGTATGGAGCCAGCCGTCGACGAGGGTTCGGGCGGTCGCTTCCGGCTCGTTCCAATAGCCCTTCATCACATTGTCGCCGGCGACCAGGATCTCACCGTCCTCGGCGATCCTGATCGCGACGCCGCGCAAAGCCGGCCCTACCGAATCGACCCTGATCGCGCCGGGCGGGTTGCAGGCGATCACCGGAGACGCTTCGGTCTGCCCGTAGCCCTGCAGCAGCTCCACGCCGAGCGCCAGGAAAAAGCTGCCGATTGCCGGGTTGAGCGGCGCGCCGCCCGACACCATCGCCTTGAGGCGCCCGCCGAACCGCGCGCGCACCTTGTCGCGCACCAACCTGTCGAGCAGCGGATCGACCAGCCGCTCGCCAAACCCGCGCGGCTGGCCGGCGAGGCGCTTGCGGCCGAGCGCCACCGCCATCTCAAACAGGGTGCGCTTCAGGCCTTTCTCGCGCTCGATGCCGCGGCGGATACGCAGGTGCATCGTCTCATAGAGCCGCGGCACCGCGGTCATGATCGTCGGCCGCACCTCGAGAAGATTGGCGGCGAGCGTGTCGGCGCCCTCGGCGAAATAGATTTGCGCGCCGATCGAGATCGGAAACATGAGGCCGGCGGTGTGCTCGTACGAATGCGACAGCGGCAGGAAGCTGAGGAACACCTCGTCGCCGAGGCCAAGCATTTCCAGCAGATGATAGGCGCCGGCGCAATTGGCGATGATGTTGCGGTGGGTCGCCAAGACGCCCTTGGGGAGGCCGCCGGTGCCCGAAGTGTAGATGATGCAGGCGGTATCCTCAGGCGCGAGCGCGGCGACGCGTCGGGCGACATCGTCCGGCTGCGCGTCGCCGAGCGCGAGCGCCTCGCCCCAGGCGCGCGTGCCTTCCGGCGCCGGCGCGTCCATGACGATGACTGCCTGAACGCTCGGCGCCTGTCGGGCGGCGGCGGCCACCCGCTCGCTGACCGGCGGCTTCGACGCGATGACGGCGCGCGCGCCGCTGTTGCCGAGGATGTGGCGGTGGTCCTCGACCGTGTTGGTCGTGTAGGCCGGCACTGTGATCGCGCCGGCGCTCATGATCGCGAGGTCGGCGATTACCCATTCCGGCCGATTCTCGGCCGCGACCGCGACCCGGTCGCCCGCCACGACGCCAAGCGCGACGAGGCCGCGCGCCAGCCGGTTGACCGCCCGCGCGGTCTCGGCCCAGCTCAGCGACTGGTAGGTGCGTCCGTGCTTCGCCCACAGGAACGGCTTGTCGCCGCCGCGCCCGGCGATCTCGAAGAACATCGCCGGCAGGCTGCGGCAGGTGTCGTAATCCATGGCGTCCCCAGGGGCGTTCCCCTTATCGCGGAATGATAGCGGAAACATCGACCGGAAAATTGCCGGATTTGTAGTGCAGGTATCGGTCTCGCGTCGCGCTGCCGGGAGAGCGCGGCGTGGCGCGGGCTAGCCTGTTTTGCTGATAAAAGGCGGCAAATAACAGACATAACAGGCATACGATTGCCAGTTACCGGTGGGAATGACAGAACCTTCGGCATGAGCGATGAAGACACCTTCTCCGGCCGAATGCGGCGCTATGCGCAGGTCGGCACCGCGGTCGGCGGCCTGGCGGCGCGGCTCGCCGGCGAGCGCTATCTTGGGATCGCGGTCGATCGCGGGCGCCACGCGGCCGATCTGAAAGCGGCGCTTGGCGGCATCAAGGGGCCGCTGATGAAGGTCGCGCAATTGCTGGCGACCATCCCCGACGCGCTGCCCGAGGAATATGTCCGCGAGCTGATCCAGCTCCAATCGAACGCGCCGGCGATGGGCTGGCCGTTCGTGCGCCGGCGGATGATGGGCGAGCTCGGCCCCGATTGGCACGGCCGGTTCAAGAGCTTCGAGCGCGAGGCGGCGCGCGCCGCCTCGCTCGGGCAGGTGCATCGCGCCGAGGCGCTCGACGGCACCAGGCTCGCCTGCAAGCTGCAATATCCCGAGATGGCGTCGGCGGTGGAAGCCGATCTGCGCCAGCTCCGTCTGGCGATGGGGCTGTACGAGCGGTACGACCGCACCGTCTCGACCCCGGAGATCCACGCCGAGATCGCCGCGCGGCTGCGCGAGGAGCTCGACTACCAACGCGAGGCCGCGCACATGCGGCTCTACCGCGAAATCCTCAAGGACGAGCCGAAAGCGGCGGTGCCGCGGCCGCTCGCCGAGTTGTCGACCAACCGGCTGTTGACGATGACCTGGCTCGACGGCGGGCCGATCCTCGACATCGCCGACGCGCCCTTGGAGCAGCGCAACGAGATCGCGCTGCGGATGTTCCGCATCTGGTATGTGCCGTTCTATTTCTACGGCGTCATCCACGGCGACCCGCATCTCGGCAATTACACGGTGGCGCCGGACCTCACTGTAAACCTCCTCGATTTCGGCTGCGTCCGCATTTTCCCGGCGTCTTTCGTCAAGGGCGTCATCGACCTCTACCACGCGCTCGAGCGCGACGACGACGAGTTGGCGGTACAGGCGTACAAAAGCTGGGGCTTTGGCAATTTGTCGTCGGAGATGATCGCCGTGTTGAACCGCTGGGCGCGGTTTGTCTACGGGCCGTTGCTCGACGACCGCACGCGGCCGATCCAGGAGCGGCCCAAGGGATCCAAAGCAGAGCCGGAGGGACCGCGCCTTGTCGACAGCGTGCACCAGGAGATCAGGCGCCTCGGCGGCATCGCGCCGCCGCGCGCCTTTGTCTTTATGGACCGCGCGGCGATCGGGCTCGGCTCGGTGTTCTGGCATTTGCAGGCCGAGATCAACTGGCACCGGCTGTTCCACGAGCTGATCGACGATTTCGACGAAGCGGCGCTCGCCGAGCGCCAGCGCGCCGCGCTCGACCGCGCCGGCGTGCCCAGCGCCGAAGATTGATCTGCCGTATATTGCCGAGAAGGAACAATTGCGCACAGCTCCACGTTGTGGTGGACTAGCAAAATTCGAGGGCGGGGACGGACAATGCAGAGGTCGCGAGCCGGTTTCTCTTATCCGTTATTGTTCGCGTTATCGGCGATTATTGCGTCACCGGAAATTGCACGGGCGCAGGACATGCCGCCGATCTGGACCCCGCTGGCGCCGCCGCCGGCAGCCGCCGCTCCGCCGCCGGTAGCCGCCACTCCGGCGTCTGTCCCGCCTTCGGCGGCGGCTGTCGTGTCGCCGGCCGTGACCGTGCCTTCGGCTCTGCCGACCGTCAAAAAACAGGTCGCCGCCGCCGGTCGTCCGGCAAAGCCCCGCCATGCAGCGAAGGCCTCGGCTCGCCAGGAAGCAAAATTCGCGGCTTTGACAAAGCGCCTCACCGCCGTTCATGCGCACCCGGCGACCCGTCACGTGGCCGTCAGGGCCCCGGAGCCGACCCCGCCGCGAGGCATGATCGTTCCGCCGCCCGGTTATTATTACCCGCCCCCTCCTTACGAGCAGCTCGTCTATGGCGGCCCGCCTCGCGGCCTCTACGGCGGCTGGGGCGGTTATCGCGGGCGTTATCCGTATTAACCCGGCGGTGTTCCACGCGCCGCGCGGTCGGCGACGCCGTCATCTGCTTTGGGTAGCGCTGACCATGGTTGCGTCGAGGCGCAGCCGAGGGCAAACTCGACGCGCTTTGTTCTGCCGCCGGTTGAAACCATGCGATTGATCCTGGCTCTCACGCTCGTCGTGCCGCTGGTCGCGAGCTGTACGCCGTACTTGCCGCTGAAGGACGATTTCGGCACCAGCGCCGCGGCCGCCAGGGGCGACATCCCGCCCGAGTACGCGAGGTTCAACGCCTATGACCCGAGCGTCAACGCATTGCTGGCCGACCAGATTTGCGCGACGCCTTATCAGCCTCGCGATGTCGCCGTCAGCGATGCGACCCCGGGTCAGATCGTGACCGCGCGCGGCAGGTGCGCGACGCACGTACCGATCGTCGGGAGCTGGTAGCGGCCCTTATTCAGGCCGCGGTCGTCTCGCGCGTCACGTCGCTGCGGTCGCTCAGCAGCCGATCGAAATAGGCGATGGTCCGCTGCAGGCCGGAGCGCAACTGGGTGCGCGGCTTCCAGTCGAGCAGAGCGCTGGCCTGGCTGATATCGGGGCAACGCTGGATCGGGTCGTCGACCGGAAGCGGCTTGTAGACGATGCGCGAGCGGGTGCCGGTGAGATTGACCACCATCTCCGCCAGCTCGGCGACCGACAACTCGACCGGGTTGCCGAGGTTCATCGGTCCGGTGATGTCGTCGGGCGCGTCCATCATCCGAAGGAAACCCTCGATCAAATCGTCGACGTAGCAGAAGGCGCGGGTCTGGCTGCCGTCGCCGTAGAGTGTGATCGGCTCGCCCTTCAGCGCCTGGACGATGAAATTGGAGACGACGCGACCGTCGTTCGGGTGCATGCGCGGCCCGTAGGTATTGAATATCCGCACCACCCGGATGCGCAAATTGTGCTGCCGGTAGTAGTCGAAGAACAGCGTCTCGGCGCAGCGCTTGCCTTCGTCGTAGCAGGCGCGCGGGCCGATCGGGTTGACGTTGCCGCGATAGGCCTCGGGCTGCGGGTGCATCAGCGGGTCGCCGTAGACCTCCGAGGTCGACGCCTGGAGGATCTTCGCCTTCAGCCGCTTGGCGAGCCCCAACATATTGATCGCGCCCAAAACGCTGGTCTTGGTCGTCTGCACCGGATCATGCTGGTAGTGCACCGGTGAGGCGGGGCAGGCGAGGTTGTAGATCTCGTCGACCTCGACAAAGAGCGGATGGGTCACGTCGTGGCGCATCACCTCGAAGCGCGGGTCGTCGAGGAGATGCTCGACGTTCTCCTTGCACCCGGTGAAGTAGTTGTCGACGCAGAGGACGTGGTGGCCCTGGGCGATCAGCCGTTCGCACAGATGCGAGCCGACAAACCCGGCGCCGCCGGTGACGAGGACGCGCTTAGCTGAAGTGCGCATGGAAGATCCTTGGGTTGTTTGTTGCTTGGGATGGCTTCAGGCGATCGCCCGCAAATTCGAGCTGACGCCAACCGGAAGGTCGCCGGCAATGCGGCCGATGCTGTGATAGACGAAGCCGGCATCGGCCATGTCTTGCGGCTGATAGATGTTGCGCAGATCGATGACGAGCGGTGCGCGCAAGAGGCTCTTGACCCGTTCGAGGTCGAGCGCGCGAAATTCGTTCCACTCGGTCAGCAGCACGAGCGCGTCGGCGTTCTCGATGGCCTGATAGGCGTCCGCGCAATAGTCGAGATCGGGCAGCTGCTTTTTAGCCTCGGCCATGCCCTCGGGATCGAAGGCGCGGATCGTCGCGCCGGCTTCGACCAGCGGCGGCAGGATCGAGAGGCTCGGGCTGTCGCGCATGTCGTCGGTATTGGGCTTGAAGGTGAGCCCCAGGACCGCGAGCGTCTTGCCGGCAACATCGCCGCCGCACGCCGCGGCAATGCGATCGGCCATGCCGCGCTTGCGCGCCTCGTTGATCCTCAGTACGTCCTCGACCATCGTCACCGGACGCCCGGCCTCCTCGGCGGTGCGCACCAGCGCGGCGCAATCCTTCGGGAAGCACGAGCCGCCGAAGCCGGGGCCGGCATGCAGGAACTTGCGGCCGATGCGCCCGTCGAGGCCGATCCCGTGCGCGACATCCTGCACATCGGCGCCGACCGCCTCGCACAGATCGGCGATCTGGTTGATGAAGGTGACCTTGGTCGCGAGGAACGCGTTGGCGGCGTATTTGATCAGCTCGGCGCTTTCGAGAGTGGTGAACACGACCGGCGTCTCGAGCAGATAGAGCGGGCGATAGAGCGCGCGCAGCACGGTGCGGGCATGCTCGCTGTCGGTGCCGATGACAACGCGGTCGGGCCGCATGAAATCCTGGATCGCCGAACCCTCGCGCAGGAATTCCGGGTTGGACGCGACGTCGAAGCTAGCCGGAGGCAGGCGCAGCGACAGGATGCGCTCGACCCGGCGGCCGGTGCCGACCGGCACGGTCGACTTGGTGACGACGACGGTGTGATTGGCCGGTAGCCGCGCCAGCGTCTCGGCGATCTCGGCGGCGGCGGCGAAGACATAGGAGAGGTCGGCATGGCCGTCGCCGCGCCGCGACGGGGTGCCGACGGCGATGAACACCGCCTCGGCGCCGTCAAGGGCGGCCTTGAGATCGGTGGTGAAAATCAGACGGCCCGCCGCCTTGTTGACGGCGACGAGCTGATCGAGGCCGGGCTCGTAGATCGGCGTTTCGCCGCGATTGAGGCGCGCGATCTTGTCTGCGTCCTTGTCGACGCAGGTGACCGACACGCCGAACTCGGAGAAGCAGGCTCCGGAGACGAGTCCGACATATCCCGTGCCGATCATCGCTATACGCATCAGTCAACTCCACAATGAGCGGCTACCGACCGCAACCCAAAACGGGCCGCCGTTAGGCTTATTCCACCACCTCTCGCTGCGTTGCGGTATGGTGACGGCAACCGACGGAACATCGGCGCCGGCTTCCCGTTGTGTCGGTGCGAACCCAACCACGGCAAGAGTGGCCCTGATGTCCCAATCGGTGCTGGTCACGGGCGGCGCCGGCTATATCGGCAGCCACGCCTGCAAGGCGCTCGCCGAAGCCGGTTATACGCCTGTGACCTATGACAATTTGTCGCGCGGTCATCGCCATGCCGTGCGTTGGGGACCGCTCGTCGTGGGCGATGTCGGCGACCGGGCGGCGGTGGTCGCGGCGCTCCAGGCGCACCGGGCGGCGTCGGTCATGCATTTCGCGGCTTTTGCCTATGTCGGCGAATCGGGCGCCGATCCTGCCCTTTATTATCGCAACAATGTAAACGGCACACTGACGCTGTTGGACGCAATGCGGGAAGCCGATGTCGGCCGAATGGTCTTTTCATCGACTTGCGCGACTTACGGGATGCCCGACAGCGTGCCGATCCGGGAGACGATGCCGCAGCGACCGGTCAATCCCTATGGCGAGACCAAACTGGCGATCGAGCGGGCGCTTTACTGGTATGGCGAAGCCTATGGGCTGCGCTCGGTGGCGCTGCGCTACTTCAACGCCGCCGGTTGCGACCGCGGTGGCGAGATCGGCGAGGAGCACGATCCCGAGACCCATCTGATCCCGCTGACCCTGCGGGCCGCGCTCGGCTCCGGGCCGCCGATCGCGATCTTCGGCACCGATTACCCGACGCCGGACGGCACCGCGATCCGCGACTACATCCATGTCGAGGATCTGGCGAGGGCGCATGTGCGGGCGCTCGGCTACCTCGTCAAGGGGGGCGCCAGCGCAGCCGTCAACCTCGCCACCGGCCGCGGCTATTCGGTGCGCGAGATCGTCGCCGCAGTCGCCAAGGCGACCGGCCGCGACGTACCGCAGCACGAAGCGCCGCGCCGGACGGGCGATCCGCCGGCGCTGGTCGCCGATCCGGGGCTCGCCCGCTCACTGCTCGGCTGGCAGGCGGAATGCTCCGACCTCGACACGATCATCCGCACCGCGCTCGCCTGGGAGATGCGGCAGCATAATGCCGTAGCCGGCCAGGGGAATTGAACCGCCTCTTCGCGCGTTATGTTGCGCTGCCGTCGCCTCAACCGGGTGACCCGCCGAACCGCGCCGAGGAAGCCGGATGAGCCTTGTGGTTGAAGAAGATGCCGCCGTCGCCGAACCCGCGTCGCCGGCGAGGGCGGATGTCGCCGCCGAAGCGATCCGCGTCGACGGCAAGTTCTTCCGCGCCGGGGCTACCAAGCATTTCGTCAAGGGCGTCACCTACGGGCCATTCGGCCTGGGGAGCCACGGCGCGCAGTTCCCCGAGCTGGCGGTCGTCGAGCGCGATTTCGCGCTGATGGTAACCGCGGGGATCAACACGGTCCGGGTCTTTACGGTGCCGCCGGTCTGGCTGCTCGACGCCGCCGGACGGCACGGCCTCAAGATGCTGGTCGGGCTGCCCTGGTCGCAGCATGTCGCGTTTCTCGACGACGAGACGGTGCAGGCCGGCATCCGCGAGGCGATCGTCGGCGGGGTGCGCTCCTGCGCCCGGCACGCAGCCGTCTTCGCCTATCTCGTCGGCAACGAGATCCCGCCCGACATCATCCGCTGGCACGGGTCGCGCCGCGTCGAGCAATTTGTCGAGAGCCTGGTCGCGCTGGTGCGGCGCGAGCACCCCGGTGCGCTGGTCAGCTACGCCAATTTCCCCTCGACCGAATATCTCAACGTCGCCGATTTCTGCGATTTCCTCTGCTTCAACGTGTACCTGCACGACGAGACGGCGTTCCGCCGCTATATCGCGCGGCTGCACAACCTGACCTTCACCAAGCCGCTGGTGCTGACCGAGTTCGGCGCGGATTCTTTGAGGAGCAGCGAGGAGGAGCAGCGCCGCATCCTCTCGTGGCACATCAACGCCGCGTTCGCCGGCGGGGCCGCGGGGACCTTCGTCTTCGCCTGGACCGACGAATGGTTCACCGGCGGTCACTCGATCGAGGATTGGGATTTCGGCCTGGTCGATCGGCAGCGCCGTCCCAAGCCGGCCTTCGCCGAAATCGTCGCGCAATATTGCGGGCAGCTTCCGCCGCGGCTGGCGCGCTACCCGCGCGTCTCGGTCGTGGTCTGCGCCTACAATGCCGAGCGCACGATGCTGCCCTGCCTCACCGCGCTCGAGCGGCTGAACTACCCGGATTACGAGGTCATCGTCGTCAATGACGGGTCCGGCGACGGCACGCTGGCGATTACCGAATCGTTTCCTTTTTGCCGGATCATCAGCCAGGAGAACAAAGGACTGAGCGCCGCGCGCAATATCGGCGCGGAGGCGGCGACGGGCGAGATCGTCGCCTATACCGACAGCGATTGCGTCGCCGACCCCGACTGGCTCGATTATCTGGTCGGAACAATGGAAACCAAGGGGCTCGCCGCCTGCGGCGGGCCGAACTTCGCTCCGAGCGAGACGAGCCTCGTGCCGGAGGCGGTCGCGGTGGCGCCCGGCGCGCCGTGCCACGTGCTGCTTGATGACGAGATCGCCGAGCACATCGCCGGCTGCAACATGGCGTTCCGCCGCGACGTGCTGCTCGGGATCGGCGGGTTCGACCCGGTCTTCCGCACTGCGGGCGACGACGTCGATTTCTGCTGGCGCCTGCAGGATGCCGGCCATGCGATCGGCTACAGCGCGGCGGCGTTCGTCTGGCATTTCCGCCGCAATACGGTAAAGGCCTATATCGGCCAGCAGAAGGGCTACGGCAAGGCCGAGGCCCTGGTCTACGGCAAGCATCCCGCGCGGTTCAACGCCTTCGGTCAGGCCAAGTGGAGTGGCCGCATCTATGGCGATCTGTCGTCGGCGATGCTGCTGTGGCGCAAGCCGGTGATCTATTCGGGAACCTTCGGGCGCGGCCTGTTCCAGACGCTGTACCAGCCGCCGGCGGGGCTGCTCGAATATCTGCCGCTGACCTTCGAGTGGACCCTCGCATCGTTGCCGCTCGCCCTTTTCGGCATCGTCGCCGGCGGTTGGTGGCGGCTGCTGGTCCTGCCGCTGCTGTTGACCGCAGCGATGTGCATCAAGGGCGGCTTGAGCGCCAAGGTCGCGCCGCGCTTCGCGGGGGGCAAGGCGCACGCGCTCATCGCCCTGCTGATCTTTCTCGGGCCGCTGCTGCGCGGCTGGGAGCGGCTGAAGTGGCGGTTGAAGGCGCTGCCCGCGCTGATCCCGGACGAGCCGGGCCTCGCGGACCAGCGGGGCCGGTGGTCGTGGCGCGCGCGGGGCTTCGTGCTGTCCTATTGGAACGAGACCGGCGCCGAGAAGGAAGAGATGCTCGGCGCGCTGATGCGGGCATGCGCCGCCGAGCATTACCCGGCGGCGATCGATGCCGGGTGGCGGGACTGGGACCTGGAGATCGCCGGCGGTCCGGCGGGCGGCGCGCGCATCCTCATCGCCGGCGAGAACCACGGCGCCGAAAAGCGCCTGCTGCGCGTGCGCGCCGCGTTGAGCCCGTCAGTATTTGCACGCTCGCTGGTCGGGGGTTTCGCCGCCCTGACGATCGCGAGCCTGATCGCGGGGTGGCTGGTTGCGGCGGCGATCTTCGCGATCCTCGCTGTCACCACGGGCGGGCTTGCCGTCTGGCAAATTGCCCTTTTCGCGCGGCGGCTGCACCGGTTCGTCGAGGCCGCGGCGGATGAAAGCGGGCTGATCCCGGTCGACCCGCTCGTTCGCGCCCCGTTGCCGGTCGGCTCCTCGCCCCGCATCGCCTGACGCCCGCGGTCAACGCCCATGTTGCTCAAGATCTGGCCTTACCTTCGCGCCTACCGCTGGCAGGTCGTCTGGGCGTTGGCCCAGGTATTCCTGATTGCCGGGTTGGAGCTGCTGAAGCCGTGGCCGCTGCAGATCGTCATCGACTATGTGCTGGGTCACAACACCCCGCCTTCCGAAGGGCTCGTCGCCCGGCTGCTGTCGCTGCCGGCGGGAGAGCTGTTGGTTCTCGTCTGCATCGGGGGCGTGCTGGTCAATCTCGGCAGCGGCGGGCTGACCCAGCTGCACTACTACACCACGATCCGCGTCGGGCAGAGCATGGTCAACGATCTGCGCGGCGCGCTCTTTGGGCATTTGCAGCGCCAGTCGCTCGCCTATCACGGCAAGCAGCGGGTCGGCGACCTGATGTACCGCATCACCGCCGACAGTTTCGCGGTGCAGACCATGATCATGAACGGCATCCTGCCGATCCTGTCGGCGGTGATCCTGCTCGTCGGCATGCTGGCTGTGCTGCTGCCGATCGATCCTTTGTTGACGCTCCTGGCGCTGACCGTGGTGCCGGTTCTTTTCCTGCTGATTTCCAGTTTTAACAGGAAGATCGTCAGCATTTCGATCGAGGCGCGCGAGCGCGAAAGCCGCGTCTATTCGCTCGTGCAATGGACAATGAGCGCGATCAAGATCGTCCAGGCCTTCACCAAGGAAGAGGAAGAGCACCGCCGCTTCATGGGTGCGAGCCGCGACAGCCTGCGCGCATCGCTCAGGCTTTACAGCTGGCAGACGCTCTATTCGGGCATCGTCAACCTGACCATCGCCGCCGGCACGGCGCTCGTCATTTATGTCGGCGCGCGGGCGGTGATGTCGGGGCGTCTCACGCTCGGCGAGCTCCTTGTTTTTATCTCCTATCTCACGCAGCTCTACACGCCGATCAACCAGATCACGCAAAGCTGGGGGATGATCGCCGGCGCCCGGGTCGGCGCTCGGCGGGTGTTCGAGGTGCTCGACACCGAGGCCGATCTGCCGAGCGGCACACGGCAGTTCCCGCCGCAAGGCGCGCGTGGCGAAATCGCCTGGCGCGGGGTCAGCTTCCGCTATCTGCCGCAAACGCCGGTGCTCGACCGGATCGAGCTGAGTGTCTCGCCGGGGATGAAGGTGGCGATTGTCGGTCCGACCGGCGCGGGAAAATCGACGATGCTCGGTCTCCTGCCGCGCTTTTTCGATCCCACCGCCGGCACGGTCGAAATCGACGGCGTCGACGCCCGCGACTACGAGCTCAAATCGCTGCGCAGCCAGATCGGCATGGTGCTGCAGCCGCCCCTCATTTTTCCCCTGTCGGTGCGCGACAATATCGCCTACGGCCGGCCCGGCGCCGATGACGCGGCGATCGAGGAAGCCGCGCGGCGCGCTCACATCCATGACCGGATCGGCGAATTGTCCGAAGGCTATGAGACGCTGGTCGGCGAAGCCGGCGTGGCGCTGTCCGAGGGCGAAAAGCAGCGCATCACCATCGCCCGCGCCCTGCTGCGCGACGCGCCGATCCTGATCCTCGACGAACCGACCTCGGCGCTCGACGTCGAGACCGAGGCGCTGGTCATGGCGGCGATCGAGGAGCTGGTGGTCGGGCGCACAACTTTCATTATCGCGCACCGGCTCTCGACGATCCGCGGCTGCGACCGGATCCTCGTGCTGCGCGACGGCATCATCGCGGAACAGGGCACGCTGCCCGAGCTGCTGCGTCGCAACGGCGTCTTTGCCGGCTATTACCGGACCCAGTTCTTGTCGGCGCCGGATTCACCCGCGGCGGTCCCGTCTTTCGCCTAGACCGCCGTTGCATATTTGCAACATAGTGTTGCGTGTATGCCGCATGATTTCCAGAATTGAGGCCATGAAATCGGGTATTGCGCTGACGGCGGACGTCAGCGAACTAATACTGGATTTTATCCTTGCCTTATTTTCCAGGTGTACGATTAAAGGCTGTTTATCGGCAGCCGATTTTTGTTGGCGTTGAGACTATCGAATGATTTCTAAGAAATACTCCGGTAGCGTTTCTTTGGAGGATATAGTGAAAGTGTAGGCGCTCGAACAGCCGATTTGCTGTTGCAATACCTGACTCGCTTGGCTAGGCTTCCCGGCATGAGGGGGCGCTGGCGCGAAATCCGGCTGGCGGCCGTGAGGCTTGGTTAAACGGTCCGCCCGGGCCGCAAGGTAGCGGGGGAGAATGATCGGTAATTTAGTGCAAAAGGGAGCCTTGCGGTTCCCCGGGGTCCGGTCCGTTATTCCATCCACCGGCATGGTGTTGACGCCGCTCAAAACGCGGCGCGCGCTCTATGCCGCCACCGCGAGCGCCGCGATCATCGCCGTCGCCTTCTCGGCCGGCAGTTTTGTGCTGCACGAGCGGCATCTGGCCGCCGAACAGCTCGCGGCGAGCCGCGTCGAATCGGCCAACATCGATTTGCAGGACGAGATGGCGCGGCTGCGCGATCAGGTCGCCGCCTCGAGCCGCGATCTCGCGGCGGCGCAGGGCCGGGTCGGGGCCCTCACCGAAGAAATGCGCGCCCACGCGCAGGCGCCGGATCGCCAAGCCGCCGCGCCGACGGTCGACACGACCGCGCCCGTCAAGGGCGACAAGGTCTCGCAGCTCTCGCAGCAGCTGCATGTCGCCGAGGCACAGCGCGCAACCCTGGCGGCGCGCCTCAGCAAGGCCGAGACCGACCTCGCCGACCAGCAGGCCAAGCAGAACGATCTGCTGGGACAGATCGACCAGTGGCAGAAGAAGCTGGAGCAGCTCTCCTCCGATCGCGATCGGCTAAAGGTGCGCGTCGGTGAGCTCGAAAAGCAGTCGGCGTTGCGGCATGCTCAGCAGCAGGTGGCGGAAGCGCGGCCGGTGTCGCCGGTACCTGCACCTGCAGCGAATGCCGTGCCGGTTCCGACCACCGCCGCGGCTGCGGCGCGGCCGCAAGCCGCACCCGCGGAGGCGCCGCAGCGGGTTGCCGGCATCCTCAACGCTCCGGCGACCGTCGCTGCTCCGGCTCCCGTCGCTGTTCCGGTTGCCGCCGCTCCGGCTCCTGCCGTCGCGAGCAAGGCGGCCCTCGCGGTCGGGCACAGCGCGGTAGACCATTTCGCCCGGGTGCTGGCCTCGGCCGGCGTCGATGTACGCCATCTCTTCGCCGAGTTCGGCGTCAATCGCGGGGAGGGCGGCCCTTTTATTCCGGTGTCGCGCGGCCAGGTTCCCGACACCACCTTAAGCCCGGAAAAGCTGGCGGCGCTGCGCGCAATGGTGAAGGCCCTGCCGGTGACGGCGCCGCTGCAAAACTATGAGGTCTCCAGCCCGTTCGGCGTGCGCGGCGATCCCGAGAACGGCCACGCCGGCTTCCATACCGGCATCGACCTGACCGCGCCCTACGATACGCCGGTCTATGCTACCGCGCCCGGAATCGTGACCTTCGCCGGGTTCCGCGACGATTACGGCAAGATCGTCGAGATCGACCACGGCAACGGCATCGCCACGCGCTATGCCCATTTGCATGCTTTTACCGTATCGGTCGGCCAGCGGATCGCCGCCCACACCCAGGTCGGCTATCTCGGCTCGACCGGCCGCGCCACCGGTCCCCACGTCCATTACGAGATCGTCGTCAACGGCGAGCCGCAGGATCCCGAAAAATTCTTCGGACTCGCGCGCTACGTGCCGTCGATCGCCGTGCCGGTAGCGGCGCGGAACTGACGCGACGGCGCGGCCTAACGCGCCAAATCGGCGGCGAGCGAAAACGCCGCGGTATTGCCGGTGTTCTGGCCGCGATAGATCTGCACGCTTTCGAGCACCCGCTGGACGTAAAGCCGGGTCTCGGTGAACGGGATCGATTCGATCCAGTCCACCATCGCGATCTGGCGGCCGCGGGGGTCGCCGTAATCTCCGAGCCACTGGCGCACACGCCCCGGCCCCGCGTTGTACGCGGCGATGGCGAGCGCATAGGAACCCCCGAAATCGTCGAGCAGCTTAGCGATGTACGCGCTGCCGAGCGTGAGGTTGTAACCCCCGTCGCTGGTGAGGCGGTCGGGCGCGTAGGGAAGCTGCTGTTGCCGCGCGATCAGCGCCGCCGTTCCCGGCATCAGCTGCATCAGGCCGCGCGCCCCGGCGCCGCTGACGGCTTGCTGGTCGAAGGCGCTCTCGGTGCGCACGATGGCGAGGACCAGCGCATGCTCGACCGTGCTGCCCGACGGCAGGCTGGTCAGCGGGTAGCCGTGAATCATCAGCGGCATGCCGGCATCGATCGAGCGTTTGGCGACGGTGATCGCGACATCGACCCGTCCGTGCTGCTCGGCAAAGGAGGCGATCATCGCGAAGTCGATCGGGTGTTTCGCCAGGTCGGCTTCCTGCAACAGGAAGACCTTTACATGATCGCGGTCGGATGCGGCGGCGAACAAGGCTGCCGCCTGGACCAGCGGGCGTGTGTTGAACTCGGAGACTTCCTCGCCGCTCGGGCGCGGTTCCGGAAGCGGGTGCGGCGGCGCGTCGTCGCCGAGCTGGTGCGCGGCGAGCTGGCCGTAGAACGTCGCCATGTGCTCGGCGCCGGCGGCGTACCATTTGGCGGCGAGCTGCTGCTTGCCGTCGGCCTCGGCGGCGCGACCGCTCCAATAGGCCGCGCGCGATTTGCCCCACGGCGTCGTCGAGCGCGCCAGCACCCGCGAAAAATGCTCGAAGGCGAGCGTCGGGTCTTTTTTGAAGCGCAGCGCGATGTAGCCGGAAAGGAACTCGGCTTCCGAGTAATTGTTACTGTCGCTGGCCGTGGTCTGCTGGACGACGCGATAGGCGAGATCGGCATTGCCGGCGGCAAGCAGGCGGCGCGCGACGGTCTGGCGCTCGCCGGCCCAATTGTCCGGCCGCACCGGGTTGTCGGGATGGGCGAGCAATAGTTGCGCGGCGGCGTCGTTCTGGTCGTTGTGCCGCTCCGAATGGACGATGTCGAAGACGAGGCCGGGGTCGTCGCGCAGCGACTGCGGGACTTGGGCGACGATCGTCTCGGCATTGGCGGCGCGGTCGTAGAGCGCCAGCCGCGCCACCGCTTCGGCGCGGTTATCGGCCGGCACCATCGGCAACATGCGGCGCGCCGCGTCGCCCTGGCGGTCCCAGAGCAGCCGGTCGAGCCGCTTGATGTTGTCCTCCGGCCGGATGTTGCCGCCGTAGCGCGCGAGGAAATCGTGCTCGTCGCCGGCGTTGAAATCGCCGTCGATCCACGCCTGGCGCAGCGCCGCCTGCCCGCCGACGGCGTCGCCGCCGGCCATCTGGATTGCGGCAAGCCGCGCCTTGCCCATTGCACTGACCGGTGGAAACCGCTTCAGCCACGGAGCGGCGACGGCGTCGCTCTCATTGACGAGCGCCTGCTCGGCCTGCCGGCGCAGGATCTTCTGACCCGGCCAGTCGGGGTTCCGCTCGATAAAAGCGGCGACATCGGCGAACCGGCCGGCGACGTTGGAGCGGGTGTAGTCGAGCCAGCGTACGATCTTTACCGGCAGGGGATTGGTGCTGGCCGCGGCAGCCGCATACGCTTGAGGCCACTGGCCCAGGCGCGCGGCGCTGATCGCCGCCACCGCGGCGGTGCGGTCGGCGTCCGTCAAATCCTGCGCCCGTGCCGGCATTGCCGCGGTGCCGATGGCGGCGGCAATCAATAAAATTCGCAACCAAGCAACGGTCACCCGCTATTCCCCCGCCGATGTTTTGGAGGCGGCCAGTCTTTACGGATTTCCCCGGAGCCGCAAGGCGAAGCTCTGGATTTTCCCTCGCTCTACGGTGTTGTTGATGCACAAGGCGGCGAGGATTATCGTTTACCCGGCTCGCCGTGTCGGACCGGGAGGACGCTATGTTCAAGGGATCGTTGGTCGCGCTGATCACCCCATTCCGCGACGGCAAGGTCGACGAGACGGCGTTTCAGGAACTCGTCGCCTGGCAGATCGGGCAGGGGACGCACGGGCTGGTGCCGTGCGGCACGACCGGCGAAACCCCGGCACTCGAGCATGACGAACAGCGGCGGGTCATCGAGCTGTGCGTCGAGGTCGCCAAGGGACGGGCTCCCGTGATCGCCGGGACGGGGTCTAATTCGACCGCGCATACGATCGAGGCGACGCAGCAGGCGAAAGAGGCCGGCGCCGACGCGGCGCTGATCGTCTGTCCGTATTACAACAAGCCGACGCAGGAGGGGCTCTACCACCACTTCAAGGCGGTGCACGACGCGGTCGAGCTGCCGATCGTCATCTACAACATCCCCGGCCGCACGTCGGTCGACATGACCAACGCGACGATGGCACGGCTCGCCCAATTGCCGAACATCGTCGGCGTCAAGGACGGCACCAACGACCTCAGCCGCCCGGTCAAGATGCGGATCGAGATCGGCGCCGATTTCTCGCTGCTCTCCGCCGAGGACGCCACTGCCGTCGCCTATCTCGCGCAGGGCGGTGACGGCTGCATCTCGGTCACCGCCAATATCGCGCCGCGGCTCTGCTCGGAAATGCACGAGGCGTGGCAGAAGGGCGACATGGGGGCGGTACGGGCGATCAACGAACGCCTCATTCCGCTGCACGACGCGCTGTTCGTCGAGACCAGCCCGGCGCCGGTCAAGTACGCCGCCTCGCTGCTCGGCCGCTGCCGGCCGGAGGTGCGCCTGCCGCTGTGGGAAACCACCCCGGCGACGCAGGACAAGGTGCGCGACGCCATGCGGGGCGCCGGTCTCATCAATTAGCATGCGCGTCAATTAGCCATGCGCGTCAATTAGCATGCGTGCTGGCGACCGCTACGCCGCGCAGAACCGGCGCGCCCGTCACGACTACCTGATCGAGGACACGCTCGAAGCCGGGCTCGTGCTGCACGGCAGCGAGGTCAAGGTGCTGCGCCAGGGCCAGGCCAGCATCGCCGAGGCCTATGCCAACGAGAGCGATGGAGAGCTCTTTCTGGTCAATGCCAACATCCCCGAATACGCCCCCGCGAAGCATTTCAGCCATCAGCCGCGCCGCCCACGCAAGCTCCTGCTGCACCGCAAGGAGATGGCGCGGCTGCTCGGCGCGATCCGCCGCGAGGGGATGACCCTGGTGCCGCTGTCGATCTATTTCAATGAGCGCGGCCGCGCCAAGGTCGAGCTCGGCCTCGCTCACGGCAAGCGCAAGGCCGATAAGCGTCAGGCCGAGAAAGCCCGCGACTGGCAGCGCGACAAGGCCCGCATCATGCGGGCGCGCGGTTAGCCGGAGCGAAGCTCAAGGCGCTCCTTTAGCGTCGCGAACACTGCCTCGAACATCTCGCGCGTCAGGGTGCCGGTGTTGGTGTTGAGCCGCGAGCAGTGGTAGCTGTCGGCGAGCAGCACGCCGTCGGGCAGTTGGTGCAGCGCCGCGTGCGCGAACGGATAGGCGGCGCGTCGCAGCTCCTTCGCCGCCAGCACCGCGTGATGGGCGATCGCGCCGAGCGCCAGCACCACCCGCACGTTCGGGAGGGCGTTCAGCTCCGCGACCAAAAACCGCCGGCAAGCCGCGATCTCGCCGGTCTCGGGTTTGTTCTGCGGCGGAACGCAGCGCACCGCGTTGGTGATGCGGGCGCGCTCGAGCCTCAACCCGTCATCCGGGCGGCCGGCGTAATGGCCGGTCGCGAAACCGAATTTGTGCAGGGTCGCGTACAGCAGATCGCCGGCATAGTCGCCGGTGAAAGGCCGCCCGGTGCGATTGGCGCCGCGCAAGCCGGGCGCGAGGCCGACGATCAACAGCTTGGCCGATGGTTCGCCAAAGGGCGGGACCGGAGCATTGTGCCAGTCGGGATGCGCCTTGCGCTGGGCGCCGCGAAACCCGACGAGCCGGGGGCAGAGCGGGCAATCGTCGGGCGGCAGCGCCAGCCGCAGGGCAAGGCTCACTCGTGATCGACCGTCTCGCCGCGCAGCCGGGCCACTTCATCGCGCGGCGCGTGGGCGCGCGCGATGCTCGGCGCCAGGTCCTGCAGTTCGACAAAGCTGTCGGCCTGGCGGCGCAGATCGTCGGAGGCCATCGGGGGCGAGGAGCGTATCGTCGAGACGACCGACACGCGGACACCGCGCCGCTGCACCGCCTCGACCAGCCGGCGGAAATCGCCGTCGCCGGAGAACAGGATAGCGTGGTCCATGTGCTGAGCCATTTCGAGCATGTCGATCGCCAGCTCGATGTCCATGTTGCCCTTGATCCGGCGCCGCCCCAGCGAATCGGTGAACTCCTTGGTCGGCTTGGTGACCATGGTGTAGCCGTTGTAATCGAGCCAATCGACCAGCGGCCGGATCGGCGAATATTCCTGATCCTCCATCAACGCAGTATAATAAAAGGCGCGGATCAGGCGTCCCTTCGACCGAAAAAGATCAAGCAAACGCTTATAATCGATATCGAAATTGAGACCTCTCGCCGCGGAATAAAGGTTGGCGCCATCAATAAAAATGGCGATACGCTCCTGCGGGTAGAAAATCATCAGCAACCCCGGAAAATTCGGTAAGTTGTAAAAGTGTCATCCGGCGTGGTAACCGCGTCAAGTTAACTGCATGTAAGCAGCCGCACGTGATCCTGATCGGCATCGGCAGCAATCTCGCGGCGCCCCCGGCCGAGACGCCCCTCCAGACCCTCATGGCCGCGCTCGTCGCATTGCCAAGAAGCGGGATCGAAATTGTCGCGCGCTCCGGATGGTATTCGTCGGAGCCGATTCCGGCCTCCGACCAGCCTTGGTTCGTCAACGGCGTCGCGATGGTTTCATGCACGCTATCTCCCAGGGCGCTGCTCGACCGTCTGCTCGCCGTGGAAAGCGATTTTGGCCGCCTACGCGGCGCGCCCAATGCCGCTCGGACGCTCGACCTCGACCTGCTCGACTGCGAATCGCGCCTCTGTGACACGACAACCCTGACCTTGCCGCATCCGCGGCTGCATCAGCGCCGGTTCGTCCTCGCGCCGTTATGCGAGATCGCGCCCGACTGGCGCCATCCCCGGCTCGGGTCGAGCGTCCGTGAATTGCTTGCGCGCCTGCCGCCGGGCCAACCGGTGTACCGCATCGGCGGTTGAACTCGCACGCCGCCGGCCTTGGCACAACCGCAGGTGCAACACGCCATGTCGCTAGAGGCAATTGTGATTGACCGGCGGGGCCGATATAACCGGGCCGGGGCTGGTTCGTTTCGGCCGGCGCCTTGTCTCATTTCCGCGGTGATGCGATGTCCGGTTACGAAGCAGCCCGCGCCAACATGATCGAGCGTCAACTGCAGCCCAATAAGATTACCGACGAACGCGTGATCAACGCCTTCGCCAGCCTTCGCCGCGAAGTGTTTGTCCCTGAAAAACTTCGCGCGATCGCTTATTCCGACAGCGAGCTGGCCCTCGGGACCGGCCGGTATTTGATGGCGCCGATGCTGGCGGCGCGGCTGCTCCAGGCAGCCGAGATCGCGCGCGGCGACAACGTGCTCGTCGTCGGCGCCGGAGTCGGCTACGAGGCGGCGCTGACCGCGCTGCTGGGACGCAGCGTCGTCGCGCTGGAAGCCGATTCGGAACTGGCGCGGCAGGGCAGGGCAGCGCTCGTCGAGCACCGGATTGCCTCGGTCAATTTCCTCGAAGGGGCGCAGTCGCAAGGCAGCCGCTCGCGCACCGCCTACGATGCGATCCTGTTCGCCGGGGCGATCGCGGAAATTCCCGCGGAGATTTCCGCGCAGCTCGCCGAGGGCGGGCGGATGGTCGCGGTGGTCAAGCCGGATAGCGGTGTCGGCCGCGCCATGCTGACAACGCGCACTGGCGGAGTCCTCGCGTCGCGCGTTATGTTTGACGCGGCAACGCCGCTACTTCCCGGGTTTGCCCGCAAGCCAGCTTTTGTGTTCTGAGGATTGGATGTCTAAGCCGACCCCGCAGGTGTTCCCGTTGTCGGCAGGGCTGATTCGCATGGGTGCCAAACGGTTTGCCCCTCTGCTCGGCGGGACCGCGCTGGCGGTCGTGCTCGGGACCGTTCCGGTTTCGGCGCAAACCCTGACCGAAGCCCTGGGTTACGCCTACAACACCAACCCGCAATTACTGGCTCAGCGCGCGCTGCTGCGTCAGACCGATGAGGGCGTGCCGCAGGCGCTTTCCAATTGGCGGCCGACGGTGACGTTCACCGGCGAAGCAGGGATAAACCGCGGCGCCCTCAGCGAAGGCACCGGCGACCAGTTCTCGACTTTCCACACGCGCGAGGTCGATCTCCGGGTTACCCAGCAGGTGTACCGCGGCGGCCGTACCGAGGCGCAGACACGGCAGGCGATCAACCTGGTCGACTCCGCCCGCGCCCAGACGCTCGCGGTCGAGACGACCGTCTTCCAGGCGGTCATGCAGGCGTTTTTCGACACCTACCGCGATCAGACGCTGGTCGAGGTAAATCGCAACAATGAGGCGGTCCTGAAAAGGCAGCTCGAAGCGACGCGCGACCGGTTCCGCGTCGGCGAGGTGACCCGCACCGATGTCGCCCAGGCCGAATCGTCGCTGGCGCAGGCGACGGCCAACCGCATCGCGTCGGAAGGCCAGCTCGAAGTCAGTCGCGCCAACTACACCCGCGCGGTCGGCCACGCGCCGGGGCGGCTCCTCCTGGCAAAAGAGCGGCCGGTATTGCCCGCCAGCCGGGACGAGACCCTGGCGCTGGCGTCAACCAACAATCCGAACGTGATCTCGGCGGGTTTCGCCGAGGCCGCCGCACGCGACAACATCGATGTCGTGCGCGGGCAGCTCCTGCCGCAGGTGTCGATTATCGGCGACCTCAACCGCAGCTATTCGCCGTCGATCACCCTGAAGACCGCCCGCGAGGACACGGCCTCAGTGGTCGCCCAGGTGACGATGCCGCTATATGAGGGAGGGGCGATCTACTCGCAGACGCGGCAGGCCGAGCAGGCGGTGGGCCAGCGCCGCAGCCAGGTCGACGACGCGCGCCGCGCCGCGGTGCAGACCGCGACGCAGAGCTGGGAGACGCTGATGTCGGCGCGCGCCGCCGTCGCCTCGTTCGGGGCGGCGGTCAAGGCGGCGCAGATCGCGCTCGAAGGGACTCAGCAGGAGGCCCTGGTCGGCTCGCGCACCGTGCTCGATGTGCTGATCTCCGAGCAGCAGCTCTTCACCACCGAGTCGCAACTCGTCGGCGCCCAGCACGATTCAGCGGTGGCCGAATACAATGTGGCGGCGTCGATCGGCCGGCTGATCGCGCCCGAAATGAGGCTGCCGGTCCAGCTTTACGACATGGAGAGCCACTACAGATCGGTGAAGAGCAAGTGGTTCGGCTTCGGCGGCGGCCTCAAGGAATAGGCGCTGTTGCGTTAGCCCCCAGGCTCCTCATGTGCGTTTTAGCCTTAAGTCGATAGCCCGTAACGGCGGGCGCGGGTGGTATCAATGTCCGACGGTAAATCCCCACCAGAACCTTCGATGGATGAGATTCTGACTTCGATTCGGCGCATTCTCGCCGAGGACGAACATGCTGTGCCGCGTCCTCCGCCGCGGGCACGGGCGACGGGGAATGTCCTCGATTTGACCGAAGCGCTCAACGACGACGGCAGCGTGCGCCATATCCCGCCAATCGCGCCGGCGCCGCCCGAAGCGCCGGCATCGATTCTGTCCGACGGACGGATCGAACCGCCTCCACCGCGCCCGGAAGGCGGCGAAGAGTCGCCGTTCCTGATTTCCGCCGTCAGCTCCGAGGCGATCGGCGCCTCGTTTGCGCGGCTTTCCGCGCTGCCGAACCGCGAGGGCGGCGACGCCTCGCTCGAGACGTTGGTGCGCCAAACGCTGCGGCCCTTGCTGCAGGCCTGGCTCGACGAGAACCTGCCGGCTCTGGTGGAACGGCTGGTGCGGGCCGAGATCACGCGTGTGATCGGCGAGCGCCCCCTGGCGCCATGACGCTCGGCAAGACCTACCGGCCGGACGAGGTCGAGCCGCGCCAATATGCGGCGTGGGAGCGTTCGGGCGGCTTCGCCGCCAACCCCGACAGCGCCAAGCGGCCCTACGCCATCATGATGCCGCCGCCGAACGTCACCGGCAGCCTGCACATGGGCCACGCGCTGACCTTCACCTTGCAGGACATCCTCATCCGGTTCGAGCGGATGCGCGGGCGCGACGCGCTGTGGCAGCCCGGCACCGACCATGCCGGCATCGCCACCGAGATCGTCGTCACCAACCGGCTCGCCGAGCGGCAGATCGACAAGCACGCGCTCGGCCGCGAGAATTTCATCGAGCGGGTGTGGGAGTGGAAGGCCGAGTCGGGCGGCACGATCGTCAACCAGCTGCGCCGGCTCGGCGCGTTGCCGGATTGGCCGCGCGAGCGCTTCACGATGGATCCGGGGCTTGCCGCCGCGGTGCGCAAGGTGTTCGTCCAGCTCTACCGCGAGGGCCTCATCTACCGCGACAAGCGGCTGGTGAACTGGGATCCGGAGATGCACACCACCATCTCAGACCTTGAAGTCGATAGCCGCGAGACCAGGGGCTCGCTGTGGCATATCCGCTATCCCGTCGAGGGCGAGGAGGGGCGCTATGTCGTGGTGGCGACGACCCGGCCGGAGACCATGCTCGGCGATACCGGGGTGGCGGTGCATCCGCAGGATGCGCGGTTTGCCGATCTGGTCGGAAAGCGGGTGCGGCTGCCGCTGGTCGGGCGGCTGATCCCGATCGTCGCCGACGAATACGCCGACCCCAAAATGGGCAGCGGCGCGGTCAAGATCACCCCGGCGCACGATTTCAACGATTTCGAGGTCGGCAAGCGGCACAGCCTCGAAATGATCAACATCTTCGATGCCGATGCCCGGCTCAATCAAAACGCCCCCGAGGCGTATCGCGGGCTCGACCGTTTCGCGGCGCGCAAACGGGTATTGGCCGATATCGAGGCCGCTGGGCTGATCGAGAAGGTCGAAGACCATACGCTGATGGTGCCGCACCACGACCGCTCCGGGGTGGTGATCGAGCCGTGGCTGACCGACCAATGGTACTGCAACGCCAAAGCGTTGGCAGAACCGGCGATCGCCGCGGTCGAGACCGGGCAGACCGTTTTTGTGCCGCGTCAGTGGGAGAACACGTTCTTCGAATGGATGCGCAATATCCAGCCCTGGTGCATCTCCCGCCAGTTGTGGTGGGGCCATCGGATCCCGGCCTGGTACGCGCCGGACGGCTCGGTTTTCGTCGCCGAGAGCGAAGAGGAAGCGCGCCGGGAGGCCGAGGCGAAGTTCGGCGCCGGAGTGGCGCTCCGGCGCGAGGACGACGTGCTCGACACCTGGTTCTCGTCGGCGCTGTGGCCGTTCTCGACGCTTGGCTGGCCGGAACCGACGCCGGAGCTGGCGCGCTACTATCCCGGCGACGTGCTGGTGACCGGGTTCGACATCATCTTCTTCTGGGTCGCCCGGATGATGATGATGGGGCTGCATTTCATGAAGGACGACAAGGGGCGGGGCGAGGTGCCGTTCCGCACCGTCTACATCCACGCGCTGGTGCGCGACGAGCGCGGCCAGAAGATGTCGAAGTCGCGCGGCAACATCATCGACCCGCTCGATCTGATCGACCGTTACGGCTGCGACGCGCTGCGCTTCACCCTGTCGGCGCTGGCCGCGCCCGGCCGCGACATCAAGCTCGCCGAGAGCCGGGTCGAGGGCTACCGGAATTTCGTGACCAAGCTGTGGAACGCGGCCCGTTACGCCGAGATGAACGGTGTCGCGTTCGATGCCGGCTTCGCTCCGCAGAACTGCAAGCTGACCGTCAACCGCTGGATCGCCAGCGCGCTGCGCGACTGTGCGACGGACGTCACGGCGGCGCTCGAAGCCTATCGTTTCGACGAGGCGGCGAACCGGCTCTACGCATTCGTCTGGGGCAGCTTTTGCGGCTGGTATCTCGAATTCTCGAAGCCGATCCTGCAGGGTGATGACACGGCAGCGCAGGCCGAAACCCGATCGACGATCGGCTGGGCCCTGACGCAGATCGTCCACCTGCTGCACCCGATCATGCCCTTCGTGACCGAGGAGGTCTGGGCGCAGCTCGGCGGCAAGGATGCCGGGATGCTGCTGACCGCTTCCTGGCCTCAATCGGAGTTGGCCGATCCCGAAAGCGCTGCCGAGATGGAATGGGTGGTGGCGGCGATCTCGGCGATCCGCGCGATCTGCTCGGAGATGAATGTGCCGGCGGCGGCGAAGGTGCCGCTGCTGGTCAAGGTTGCCGATGCGACCGTGGCGGCGTGGCTGGAGCGCCATCGCGAGCATATTTTGCGCCTGGCACGGGTGGAGAGCATCGGCCTGGCCGACGAGGCGCCAGGCGGCAGCATCTCGGTCGTGGTTGACGGCACGACCCTGCTCCTGCCGCTGGGCGATGTCGTCGATTTCGGCCAGGAGAAGGCGCGGCTCGGCAAGGAGATCCGCCGGCTCGACGCCGACCTCGCCAGGTTCGCTGCGAAATTGGGCAACCCCGGCTTCCTTGCCAAGGCCAAGCCCGAGGTGATCGAGGAGCAGCGCGAGCGCGAGGCCGACACCCGCCGCGACCGCGACCGCCTGAAATCCGCCTACGAGCGCCTGGAGGCGGTGTGACGCTTCGCACCGACGATCTGGTCGAGGCCGGTCTCGTCGGGCCCGAGCGGATTGACGAAGTGCGGCGGGTCGCCGAACAGTTTGCCGTGGCGCTGACCGACGAGGTGGCGGCGCTGATCGACCCGGCCGATCCGGCCGACCCGGTCGCCGCGCAATTCGTGCCCTCCGCCGCCGAGCTTGACATCGCCGATGAGGAACGCGCCGATCCCATCGGCGACGAACGCTGGTCGCCGCTGCCCGGCATCGTCCACCGCTATCCCGACCGGGTGCTCTTGAAGCCGAGCCTCGTCTGTCCGGTCTATTGCCGCTTCTGTTTTCGCCGCGAGCAGATCGGCGCCAAGGGCGGGATGCTCGGGCGGGAGGCGCTCGGCCGCGCCTTTTCCTATATCCGCGAGCACCCGGAAATATGGGAAGTCGTCGTCACCGGCGGCGACCCGTTTTTGCTGGCGCCGCCCCGGATCGCCGAGATCGTCGGCACGCTGGGAAAGATCGAGCATGTCCAGGTCATCCGCTTCCATACCCGGGTGCCGGTGGTCGATCCGCGCCGGGTCGGGGCCGCGCTGGTGAGGGCGCTTGCCGCGGAAAAGGCCGTCTATGTCGTGATCCACGCCAATCATCCCCGCGAATTGACCAACGACGTCAGGGATGCAGTCACCCGCCTCACGCGCGCCGGCATCCCGGTGCTGTCGCAAAGCGTGCTGCTGCGCGGCGTCAACGACGACGCGGCGGTGCTTGAAGCCTTGTTCCGCAAGCTGGTCGCGATGCGGGTCAAACCCTATTACCTGCACCATCCCGATCTCGCGCGCGGCACCGCCCATTTTCGCGGCGACATCAGCGAGGGCCGCACCGTGATGCGCGAGCTGCGCCGCCGGGCGTCCGGGCTGTGCCAACCGACCTACGTACTCGACATCCCCGGCGGCCACGGCAAGGTGCCGATCGGCCCGTGCTGGCTGGTGCCGGAGGGCGATGACTGGTTGGTGGAGGATACCGCCGGCACCCGCCATCCCTATCCGCCGCGTCCGCGTTTCTAAGAGCCTGACTGGAAAAGGGTTGAGTGATCTCAATAGGTTGTGATTCCATCGTTGTTGCGACACAAACGGTGGGGTTCACGATGGCCTGGAGTGAGATCACTCGCCGACAATATCGGCGCGATGGGCTGCGGTATGCAAGCGACATGACCGATGGCGAATGGGCCTTGATCGCGCCGTTGATGCCGGCATATGGTCAAGCCGAAATCAGTTATCTACTAGATTGTGTTTTGGTCCCATTTTCGCCCGAATACCGAATTATCTCATCTCGCTTTGGGCATTGACGAGAACCTATCAAGAACACATATGATCTCGGCCGCATGATGCCCGAGCGCGTCGATGTCGACTATTCCGGCCCTCCTGTCATCTTCCACTTGTTATCCACCTGTTCCGGGAAGCGAAACGCAAGAATTCCAATCACTTGCTCCTGATCTTTTTTCGCTCCGCGTGCGTGCGCGCGGGGCCGCTTGTAGGGCGGATGAGCGGAGCGTTATCCGCCAATTCGAGGCGATGTTGGCGGAATACGCTTCGCTTTTCCGCCCTACTGATATTTCGCTGTTCGCCGCTGTTTCGCGTGCCGGTTTGAGTCAGAAATACGCATGTATTTTCAATACATTGAGGTTTTTCGGCATCAGCTCGAAAGGCTGCGGAACAGCGGCGGATTGCGCTCACCACGCCAGCGCCCAGCCGTCGCGGCGCGGGTCGGAGCCGGCGAGCAGCACCGCATTTCCTTGGCCGTCATCGGCGCGGCGGATGATTTCGACGCTGCACGGGCCTTCGAGGTCGCCGACCGGGTTCACCGGATGGCCGCGGCGGGCGAGGTCGCGGCGCACGTCTTCGGGGAAGCGGCGCTCCATGGTCAGCACATCCGGCCCGTCATGCGGGTAGTTGGCGTATTGCCCGGGGACGTTCGAAGTCCAGCGCGGCATCTCCGCCACCTGCTGCGGGTCGAGGCCGAAATCGATCATCGCGGCGGCGATCTGGAAATTGACCTGCACCTGGTTGTCGGCACCGGGTGTGCCGAAGACGCCCCATAATTTGCCGCCCTTCAGCACCAGCGGCGGGTTCATCGTGTGCCGCACCCGGCGGCCGGGGCGCAGATGGTTCGGGTGGCCGGGGTCGAGGTGCCAATAGGCCATCCGGTTGTTGAGGAGGATGCCGGTGTCGCCGGCCATCACCCCCGAACCCCAGCCGCTGTTGATGCTCTGGACGCCCGAGACGGCGTTGCCGTCGCCGTCAGCGGTGCAGAAATAGGTCGTGTCGCCGGCCGCGTCGGCGAGCGATCGCGTCGGCGCGGCCTGCCGCATGTCGATGCGGGTGGCGAGCCGGGCGCAATACTCGGCCGACAGCAATTCCTCGAACGGCGGCTGCAGGGTGCGCGGGTCGCTGCCCCAGCGCTCGCGGTCGGCGAAGGCGAGCTTCTTCGCCTCGACCATGACATGCACCAGGTCGGCCGAGCCGAGCCCCATGCCGGCGAGGCCGAAATTCTCGGCGATCTTCAGCTCTTGCAGCACGACAAAGCCGGTCGAGTTGAGCGGCGCTTCGAGCACGCGAAGCCCGCGATAGTCGATCGCCAGCGGCTCCTGCCGTTCGGCCTCGAACTCGGCGAGGTCGGCTTCGGCGACGAGCGTGCCGCAGGCGGGCAGCGTCTTGCCGAGCCGGCGGGCGAGGGCGCCGCGGTAGAAGCATTCGGCGCCATCGGCGGCGATTTCTTCGAGCGTGCGGGCGAGCTCGGGCTGGACGATCGTGGTCCCGACGCGCGGCGCCTCCCCATCGCGCAGGAAGACCGCGGCGCTGCGCTGGTCGGCGCGCAGGCAATCGAGATGCTCGCCGGCGAAATGGCGGTAATGCGGCGTCGCGCCAAAGCCGTCGCGCGCCAGCCGGATCGCCTCGGCGCAAAGCGGCGCCCACGGCAGCGATCCGTACTCACGGTGCATCATCTCGAGCCCGGCGAGCATCCCCGGCACCGACACCGACAGCGGCCCGGTGCGCGGGATGCCGGCGGCGTAGCGCTCCGCGGTGGCGGCGCGCGGCGCCGGGCCGGTGCCGTTGAACACCACCGCGCGGCCGCTCTTGGCATCGAACACATGGTAGAACGCGTCGCCGCCGAGCCCCGACATCATCGGCTCGACCACCCCGAGCGCGAGCGCTGCCGCCACCGCCGCGTCGACCGCGTTGCCGCCGCCGCGCAGCGCCATCAACCCAGCCTGCGCCGCGAGCGGATGGTTGGCCGCGGAGGCGCCCTGCCGTCCGATGATCAGCGGGCGATAGCAGCGGCGTTCGTGCGACATCGTGTGCCTCTCTCCCGGAGCTGGCTCGCCGCTCAAGTAGGCCCCGGAACAAGCCGCGAAACAAGCTATGATCGGCCTCGTGATACGCTATGGGCGGAGGGTATCGGGTGAAGTCTGTTCGGGTCAGCGGCACCGAAAACTATGCGAACGAGGCTCCGGACCTGCTCAAACGCTACGAAAGCATCTCGTTCTGGGACGCCCATCGGCTCATCCGTTATTTGATTCCGGATGCTCCCTGCCGCGTCGTTGATATCGGTGCGGGCACAGGTCGGGATGCGGCTGGCTTCGCGGCGATGGGGCATAGCGTTGTTGCGGTAGAGCCGACCGAAGAGCTGCGCCGCGGCGCGATGGCGCTGCATCCCTCGCCGCTTATCGAATGGCTCGACGACAGCCTGCCGAATTTGCCTATCTTGCGAGCGCGAGACGAGCTGTTCGACGTCGTCATGCTAACTGCGGTATGGATACACCTTGACGCGCGGCAACGCTGCCGGGCGATGCCCAATGTCGCGTCGCTCGTGCGGGAGGGCGGCGCGCTGACCCTGTCACTGCGGCACGGTCCGGTGCCGCCCGGGCGGCGGATGTTCGAGGTTTCGGCCGAAGAGACAATACGGCTGGCGCAGCCGCTGGGCTTGCGTCCGATTTTGAACCAAGTTGTGGAGTCCACGCGTCAGCCCAGTGTCACTTGGACGCGCCTGGCGTTCGCAAAGGCGTTATAATCGATCGAGCGCCGAAGCGAGGTCTTTGATGGGAAAGCGGCTGTCCGGCACGGAAATCGCGCGCTATCACCGCGACGGGTTCCTCTTTCCGATCGACGCGTTCACCCCGCGGGAGGCGCGGAAATTTCGCGACCGGCTCGAGGCATTCGAGCGGCAGGACGGGCGGCAATTCGGCAAGGGCCATAATTTCAAGCCGCATCTCCTGTTTCCCTGGGTCGATGCGCTGGTGCGGCATCCCGCGCTACTCGACCCGGTCGAGGACATCATCGGCCCCGACATCCGCCTCTTCCACTTCACGATCTGGCCCAAATCGCCGGGCGACCCGGCCTATGTGAGCTGGCATCAGGACGCGACCTATTTCGGCCTCGACCCCGCGGTGCACATCACCGCCTGGCTGGCGCTGACCGAGGTGCCGGTGGAATCCGGCGCGGTCGAGGTCGTGCCGGGCAGCCATCGGCGGGGGCAACTGCATCACGGCCAATTCGCCGACGACAGCAACCTCCTGTCGCGCGGCCAGACAGTGACCGCGGATTTCGCCCGCGACGGCACGCTCTTCATCACCCTGAAGCCGGGGCAGATGTCGCTGCACCACACGCATCTGATCCACCGCTCGGGTCCGAACCTGTCGAACGACCGGCGGATCGGGTTCGGCATCAGCTACATCCCGGCCTCGGCGACCTGCCGCGCCAGCGTGCGCCAATCGGCGATGCTGGTGCGCGGCATCGACCGCTCCGGGCATTTCGACGACGAGCCCCGGCCGCAAGCCGATTTTGGCGCGGCCGAGCAGGCGGCGCACGCCGCGGCGGTCGCCCGCTTTCGCGCGCAAAACGCCGAGGAGGTGCGGCGCTACGAGGCGGCGCAATGAGCTGGCGAATAGCATTCGTCTTGGCTGTCTGCGTCGCGGTCGGCGGCTGCGTCGCGGCGGGCTATCAGCCGCCCCCCGGCGCCGATTTAGAGCCTGTCCACGGCGAATCCGGTGGCGCCGGCGGAGGCGGGGCGGGGATGTGATGCGATTGGCATCTGCGCTTTTGATTTTCGCCTGCGTTGTCCTCGCCGGCTGCGCCGATGGCGACAGGCGCTCCGGCAACGGCCGGTTCGGCGGCTTCTACGGCGGCGTCTCCGGCGGGGCGACCCGTTAGGTGCCGGCCAAAACCGTCAGCAGCGGCGTCATCGTCACCGACGGGCAGCTTCTGTTGCTCGGCCATGCCAGCCGCTCGCCGCGCTGGGACATCCCGAAAGGCGGGGTCGAGCCGGGCGAGAGCTTTGCCGCCGCCGCGATCCGCGAACTGCTGGAGGAAACCGGTCTCGCCGCGCCGCCGGAGGCCCTGACCGAGATCGGGTTGTTTCCCTATCTGCGCACCAAGGATCTGGCGCTGTTCGCCTGGGTCGTGCCGGACCTGCCTGACCCGAAGACGCTGAGTTGCGGCGAATTCTTCACCCTGGCGGACGGCACGCGACTGCCGGAATTCGACCGCTTCGGCCTGTTTACGCATGAAGAGGCGCTGGGGTGTGTCGGCAAGAACCTGGCGCGGCTGCTGGCCGAGATTTCGCTCTCCGCGCTGACATGATAGAACTGACCAGCATCGATTTCTGGAGGGACGCCATGCCCAAGCTCCGTCACATCGCGATCGCCGCCGAAGACCCGGAAGCGATGGCTGAATTCTACAAGAAAGCGTTCGATTTCAAGGAAGTCGGCCGGCCGAACGGCCACCTCGCCGACGGCGTGTTCCTCTCCGACGGCACGCTCAACATGGCGATCCTCAAGTTCAAGACCGACCAGCTCGGCAAGGGCATGGATTATCGCGGGCTGCATCATTTCGGCGTGCTGGTCGACGACGTCGACGCGTTCACCAAGAAGCTCGACAGCCTCGGTGCCGAGCACTACATCGACCAGGGCCAGGGCGGTCACCAGGCCGGGTATTTCGAGAAGAAATTCTTCGGCCCCGAAGGCGTGCTGTTCGATATCGCCGAGCATGGCTGGGCCGGCTCGGAGCCGCTCCCCGCGCCGATCAAGCAAGCCGCCGAATAAGGAGACAAATTCATGGCCAAGCTGCGCCACCTCGCCATCGCCTGCAAAGACCCCGACGCGATGGCCGATTTCTATATCAAGGCGTTCGATTTCAAGCTCGTGAGCAGCAATGACGGGACGCTCGCTTACGGCCACCACATCAGCGACGGCACGATCGACCTGGCGATCCTAAAGTTCAAGAGCGACCAGATCGGCAAGGGCATGGACTACACCGGCCTCCATCATTTCGGCATCCTCGTCGAGAATATCGATGAGGCGCAGAAGGCGGTCGAGGCGCTCGGCGGCACCCATTACATGGACCAGGAGAACCCGGACCGCACCGGCGGTTTCGAGGTCAAGCTCTACGGCCCCGAGGGTGTGCTCTTCGATGTCGCCGAGCATGCCTGGACCGGCGCCGAGGCGCTGCCCGCCGCGATCAAGGAAGCCGCGGAGTAGCTTTCCCGGTCGCCATGCGATGATTGCCTTCGCTCTGTGGGGAGAAGGCGGGAGAAGCGCGCCGCATTGCCGTTGACCAAGGGCACTTGGCGACGGGAGGGGGCGATGCTGGGTCGTGGGTGGAAGCTAGCCGCGCTGGCCGGCGCCGGGCTTTGTGCGAGCGCCATCTTCCTGGCGGCGGCCAGCGCGGCTAGCTTC